>MWVX01000026.1_pt1 | contig 49219 bp, 59 predicted proteins | sample 1047311 | NCBI WGS metagenome assembly MWVX01 (sample SAMN06349984, study PRJNA376086) | soil metagenome | isolation source: MtG-4 sample Antarctic (ecotone) soil | place: Antarctica | collected 2015-01-13 | reverse complement strand
TCGCCGTTCTGATTATTCTCGCGCTCGGTTCATTGGGATTTTATCTGTGGCGCGAAAACGAAAAATCAGTTGCCAATGCCCGAATCAAAACCATCGCCGTTTTGCCCTTTGTCAATACCAGCCAGGATGCGAACGCCGAATATCTGTCGGACGGCATTACCGAAAGCGTCATCAACAATCTATCACAGCTTGCGGGCTTGAAAGTGATGTCGAGAAATTCCGCGTTTCGTTTTAAGAATAATCAAAATGACACAAGAAATATCGCTTCGCAGCTCGGCGTAGAAACTTTGGTAACAGGCGACATCAAACAAATCGGCGATAGGCTCGTCATCAATGTTCGGTTGATTGACGCAACCGATGATTCGCAGATTTGGGGAAATCAGTACGTCAAAGCTTCCACCGACATCATCACCGCGCAAAACGAAATCGCGCAGGCGGTCGCAAGCAATCTGCGTCTGAAATTAACCAGTTCCGAACAACAGCGACTCGGTAAAAACTACACGGAAAATGCCGAAGCTTATCAGCTTTATCTACGCGGACGTTATCACGCCGCCAGATTAACGCCGCCGGAAACGAACAAGGGTATTTCGTATTTTCAGCAGGCGATTGAGATAGATCCGAATTACGCGCTCGCCTACGTCGGACTAGCGCGAGCGTATCAAACGCTGCCGCCCGCCAGCGATTTTCCGCCGACCGAATTTTTCCCGAAAGCGAAAGCGGCGGCGCAAAAAGCGCTTGAAATTGACGACCGTTTAGCCGAAGCTCACGCCGTTCTCGGTTGGGTTATATTTTGGTATGAGTGGGATTGGGAAGCCGCCGAAATTCAAGACCGGCGAGCCATCGAGTTCAATCCGAACAGCGCGGACGCTCACGAGGTTTACGCGCACCTGCTGTCAAACACAGGACGGCACACCGAAGCACTCGCCGAAATGAAACGCGCCAGAGAACTCGACCCGCTTAATTTGCGAATCAACACGCTCGAAGGGCAGTTTCTGCTTCACGCTGGAAAAATAGACGAAGCATTAGTTCAATTGGGGAAAACTTTTGAACTGTCGCCGAATTTTTGGCTCGCTCATAATATCGCTGCAAGCGCTTATATTGAAAAGGGAATGTATTCAGAAGCCATCGCCGAAGCGCGCCAGGCGAGGGAATTTTCAGGCGCAAGCAGCCACCCGCTCGCCTTTAGCGGTTACGCCTTGGCGAAATCAGGCAGAAAGGCGGAAGCGCGAGCCGTGCTTGAGGAATTATCAAAATTATCAACCGAACGTTACGTTCCGCCATATTACATTGCGTTGATTCATAACGGCTTGGGTGAGGAAGATCAAGCGCTGACTTGGCTGGAGCGCGGATTCGAGCAGCGTGATGCAAAGATGGTTTTCCTGAAAGTCGAGCCGAAATGGAACAACCTTCGCAACGAGCCGCGTTTTGTTGATTTGATAAAGCGGATGAATTTTGAATGATTTTACTCACAATTTTTCGCGGAAACTTGCGAGAGCAGTTTTTGCAATTGAGCCAATTGCTCTTTCACTACGCGTGCATTTCTCCGAAAAGCCGACAAACTTTCAAATCCTTTTTGCGACTCAATTAAACTTTTTCGCGCTTCGCATTTTCGCCTTGCGAGTAGAAGAATTTCGCCGCGCCGCAAAAGGAATGATTCTTTGCGCGGCATAGCGGCAGAGAGTTTTTCAATTCGCGCTAAAGCCGCATTGTAATTTTTGCGTTTTACTTCCAAATCAATCGCCGCGCTTTGCAAAGTTATAAGCCCGCCGAGTTTTTCGATTCCTTCGTCCAAACCCTGTAAAGCCGGGTTAATTTTTCCAGCATCGGTGAGCGTTTGCGCACGTTCCATATAAATTTCAGCGGAATCCGGCGGCGAAAGCGCAATTGCTCGAGTAAAATATCCGACGGCTTTTTGCGTCTGTTTGAGCTTAGTTAGAACACGAGCAAACGTCAGCACGCCTTCAAAACTGTTCGACTCTTTTGCCAGAAAGCGTACGAGAACTTGCTTGGCTTGTGAAAAATGTCCAGCGTCGAGCCACAATTTTCCGCGTCCTAAATCCAAAAGTGTCAAGCTCGGATTCAGCTTTTCAACTTGATTGAAATCGCGCTCGGCGTTTTTCCATTCCCCGTGCAGGCGATAAAGCTCGCCGCGCTTGAGATAGAGCACAAAATTTTGCGGGTCTTTTTTTATTTCTTCGGTAACGGCGATAATCTGCTCGTGCAAGCCGTCGTGCGCCGAAACATTTGTCGAGGTTAATAAAACAAAGATAATGCCCCACAGCAGAGACGCCTTGAGAATTATTCTTTTGTTTGTTTGAACCGAGCAGCGGCACATAGCTAAAAAGTTTTTGCCGTAGTGATGTTTGAATAATTTGAATTGCCGTCCGCATTATAAGCGCTAACACGGTAACGATAAGTTGTACGTTTTTTTAGATTTACGGTTGATAACGAGGTTACGTTTGCGCCGACCGCCGCATATTGAACAAAATTCGTGCAGTTGACGCCCTGACAACGTTCAATCTTAAACCCTGTTTCGTTATTGGAATTGTCCGTCCAACTCAAGTTTATTTTTGAACGAAAGATAGCCGTTGCCATCAAATTTGTCGGCGCATTCGGTGGTACCGGCTGGGCAGCTACGCCTTTGAGAATCGTAAAGTAATCGGCAATCGTGCCGTTTTCGCGCAGGAATTTTGCGTCCAGACGGTTACCGTTTATGTCCAAAATCATCGAGCCGAGATTGTTCAATGAAATAAACATTGCCGGATGGTTTAATAATCCGCCCGATATTCTCCCGGAACTTCCGGCGACGGCATAAACCGCGCCTTCATTCGGCAGATTCGGACTCAGAGCCGATTTTGTATAAGCTCCGTCAATGTTTTCACGCCCGCCGCCCGCCGCTTTTTTCATCGCGCCGGTGAAGGTCGAAGACGTACCGTAATGACCGTCAATCAAGAAAGAACGCTCGTAAGAATGGCTGTGTCCGCTCAAAACCAAATCCACGCCGTAACCTTCCAACGTCGGTAAAATATTTTGCCGCATTTCGATGAGTTGTGTTTCCGTGTCTGAATTGTGCGAGCCTTTCGTATATGGCGGATGATGCCAGAAGGCAATGACCCAGGGCTGTATATTTTGCGCTAAATCGTTTTGCAGCCAGGTCAGCATCGCGCCGTTAGTCGCGCGGCTCGAAGTCATTGAATCAAGACAAACGAAGTGAACGTTGCCGTAATTGAACGAATAGTATTTTTCCGTTCCCGAAGCCACGCCGCCAGCTTCTGCGCCCGTCGGCAGCGTGAACATCTGAAAATAGGGCAGACTGCTCGGCGGGTTTGTCGAGTTCGCCGTGTCGTGATTACCGATAGTTGACCACAGCGGCGTTTGTCTTAAAACGGTCGGATACATATCGAAAACAGCCGCTTGATATTCCGGGTCCGTGCCATCGTTATAGGCGTTATCGCCGAGCATTAAAAGCAGATTTGTATAAGTCGAGCCGTTGTAAGTCAAATAAGCATTTCGAACGGCTTGAGCATTTACGTCAGCCGTTCCCGAATCGCCGAGAACCCAAACTCGGTAAGGATTCGCTTGTCCCGGATTGGGCGAAGTTTGAAAAAAATGATTTGCATCGTTTCCGGCAAGAGTCGCGGAAGTCGAGCCGATTGAGTAAAAATATTTTGTGCCAGCCGTCAAACCCGTCAGGCGAACTTCGTGTTCGGTCGTTAAATTCGCATCGTCAGCCGTTTGCGACAAACTACCTTGAATCGTGCCGAATTGCACGCGGCTGTCGGTGGCAATGTTCGTCCGCCAGCGAATTGTCATCGCGTTTGCTGTTCCCATTTGCAGATATGCGCCGCGTGTAACCAGCGTTGTCTGCGCAAAAACATTCGTCGAGAAAATGGCGACGCAAAAAATTAAGAACAAAACGAATTTGACGGTTTTCATAGTTCGACCTCGTAGAATTATAATGACGATGCTTTGAAAATTGCGAGAGTTTTATAACAAAATCTTCCGGAATAATATAGCCATTTTCGCAAAATAACAAGTTTTAACAAAATTTATGAAAATAGCTTTAATCGGTTACGGCGCGATGGGAAAACTCATCAAAACTTTAGCCGAAAATAAAAATTACGAAGTAGCTGTTGTTATTGACGAATCGGACGCGAAACTCTCAGCCGCAAAGTTGGCTGAAAAATTAAAAGACGTTGATGCGGTGATTGATTTTTCCGACGCCGATGCCGTGAAAAGAAATGTCGAAGCCTGTTTGATTGCCGATGTTCCGCTTGTCGAAGGCACGACGGGTTGGAACGCTGAAAAGGAAATTATCAAAAAATTAGTTGAGGAAAAACAAGGCGCGTTCGTTTTCGGCGCAAACTTTTCAATCGGCGTAAATTTGTTTTATAAAATCGCCGATTACGCATCGCGACTCTTCTCAAAATTTGAGGATTACGAAGCGTTCATCGAGGAACAACATCACTCGCGCAAACGGGACGTGCCGAGCGGCACGGCTTTGAAATTAAAGGAAATTGTTGCAAAAAACATAGAAAAAGATTTCAGCGTTTCTTCGACACGTGCCGGAAACATTCCGGGAACGCACCGCCTCGGTTTCGATGGCGCGGCTGACCAAATTCTTTTGGAACATTTTGCGCGCTCGCGTGAAGGCTTTGCTTCGGGCGCAATTCTGGCGGCGGAATGGATTTGCGGGCGCAAAGGATTTTATGAATTTACAGATGTGATGGGCGAGATTTTAGGGAAATAATCGAGAAAAAATTAATTGATTAAAAATTATTAACCGCAGATTAGCGCGGATAAACGCAGATGAGAAAACAAAATATCTGTGTTAATCTGTGTGCATCGGCGGTTAAATTTTCTAGCGGTAAAAAATTTATGACGATGCGAATTGATTGGCTTCGCGGGTGTGGAACTGCACTGGTTACGCCGTTCAAAAACAATGGCTCGATTGACGACGAATGTTTCAAACGATTAGTCGAACGGCAAATCAAAAACGGCGTAAAGATTTTAGTTCCGTGCGGCACAACCGGCGAAAGCGCTGCAATGTCAGAGAGCGAAAGGCTTCACGTTATTAAAATGACGATTGAAGTTGCGCGTGAAAAAGGAGCGAAAGTCGTTGCCGGAACCGGAAGCAACAACACTGCCGCAACCGTTGATTTCACCGAAGAAGCGCGTAAACTCGGCGCAGACGCAGCATTAATCGTCGCGCCGTATTATAACAAACCGACGCAGGAAGGCTTATTTGCGCATTTTGCGGAAATCGCAACATCCGTCAAAAAATTTCCCGTTATGCTTTACAACGTGCCGGGCAGAACTTGTTCAAACATTTCAGCCGAGACGAGTTTAAGACTTGCCGAAACGTTTGAAAACATTGTCGCCACCAAAGAAGCGTCCGTTAATTTCTCGCAGATTATGGAAATTATCGCGCGGCGTCCGAAAAACTTTCGAGTCTTTTCCGGCGACGACGCGACGACTTTGCCTTTAATTTCAGTTGGTGCGGACGGTCTTATTTCAGTAATCTCCAATGAATTGCCGAAAGAAACCGCGCAAATAGTGGAAAAGGCTTTGACCGGCGATTGGACTTCAGCCAGAAAAATTCATTACAAAATTCTCGCGCTGATGGAAGCAAATTTTGTCGAAGCGAGTCCTGCGCCGTGTAAATTTGTAATGAAGGAAATGAATTTGCTCGAAGAAAATCTGCGCTTACCGCTCGTGCCTATTACCGAGCCGACGCGGAAGAAATTGCGAGAGATTTTGAAAGAGTTAAAGTAAAAATGCATAGCAAAACGATTACAAGAATCTGGCACGGCGTAACCAGAGTCGAACACGCCGACGAATATCTCGAATATGTAATAAACACGGGAATTGCCGATTATAAAAAAACCCAAGGGAATTTGGGCGTGGAAATATTGCGCCGCATCGAAAACGAAAAATGTCATTTCTGGACGGTAACGAAATGGGACGATTTTGAGAGTATAAAAAAATTCGCGGGCAAAGATTGCGAAAAAGCCAGATATTACCCCGAAGACGCAAATTATTTATTGGAATTTGAAACGAATGTTATACACTGCGAGACATTTGAATTTTAAAAATGAATTTACAAGAAAAAATTGAACAATTATTTACGAAATCGGAATTTGACGCGCACGACCACGAAGTTTTTAACGACTTCAAAACCGAATTGCGAACAGGCAGAATTCGTTCCGCCGAACGGGATGAAAACGGTGATTGGCACGCCAACGCTTGGGTAAAACAGGGAATTTTGGTCGGCTTTAAGATGGGCGAAATAGTTACAATGTCGTTTAGCGGCGAGACGTTTCAGTTTTTCGACAAAAATACTTTTCCGCTCCGCCCGATGAATTTGGACGATAAAATCCGCATCGTTCCCGGCGGCTCGACCATCCGCGACGGTTCTTTTGTCGGCGAAAATGTCGTTTTGATGCCGCCGTGTTATATCAATGTCGGAGCATACGTTGACGAAGGCACGATGATTGATTCGCACGCGCTGGTCGGCTCGTGCGCTCAAATAGGTAAGCGCGTTCATCTGTCGGCAGCGGCGCAAATCGGCGGCGTTTTAGAACCGATAAATGCCACTCCGGTCATCATCGAAGACGATGTTCTGGTCGGCGGCAACACAGGCGTTTATGAGGGAACGATTGTCAGAGAAAAAGCCGTTCTTGCTTCAGGCGTGATTTTGACGCGCTCAACTCCGGTTTTCGATTTGGTGAAAAATACTATTTACAAATCCGACGGCGAAAAATCTCTGGAAATTCCGGCAGGCGCGGTTGTCGTGCAAGGTTCGCGTCAAATTACGAGCGGTTTTGGAAAGGAAAACGGCTTGTCGATCTACGCGCCAATTATCGTAAAATATCGCGACGAGCGCACGGACGCCGCAACAAAGCTGGAAGATTATTTAAGATGATATGAAAAAAATAATTTTAGCTTTGGCGATGAGTTTAGACGGCTACATCGCCCGCGAAAACGGCGATGTAGATTGGCTTCGGATGGAAGATTTGACGGAAGCGGCAGACGAGATGAAAGAGTTTTTCGCGTCCGTTGACACTATTCTTTGGGGACGTAAAACTTACGTCAAAGGTTTGGAAATGGGCGGCGATGTAGGAATGTATGGCAAGAAAATAAAAAATTATATTTTCTCGCATACACCTCAGACAAGTGAACATGAAAATTTGCAATTCGTCTCGGAAAACATCAAAGAATTCATTGAAGATTTGAAACGGCAAGAAGGCAAAAGCATTTACCTGATGGGTGGCGGAATTTTAGCAAAAACTTTTTTCGAAGCTGGTTTAATTGACGAAATTATTTTGAGCATTCAACCGACAATTTTGGGCACAGGCATACCGCTTTTTCTGCCGCACGAAAGACAGACCGAACTGGAATTGATTGATGTCAAGACGCGCCGCAGCGGAAGCGTGCAAATCTCTTACAAGGTCAAACAACAAAATAAAGAAGTTGCCTGAGAATTTGAAGCGGAACGAGAAAAGCAAAAAATTGCCGGAAATGTTATGTACTCATTAATCGAAGTTATCATCAACGAAAGTTCCGGCACGGATGCAGATAAAAGCGACATCAAACCGCAGATTGAAGAAGCATTTAAGGCAAACAACTTGCAAGCAAAGGTTTCGGTTGCCCGAAGCGGCGATGAATTGATGAAACTTGCTGAAAGTGCTGCGAAAAGCGATGCGGAAATAATCGTCGCGGGCGGCGGCGACGGAACAATCAGCGGCATTGCATCGCAGCTTGTCGAAACAAACAAAATCTTTGGTGTTTTGCCTCTCGGGACGCTCAATCATTTCTCAAAGGATTTAAATATCCCGCAGGATTTAGCCGAAGCCGTCCGCGTCATTGCCGAAGGAAATATCAAACAAATCGATGTAGGCGAAGTAAACGGGCGCGTTTTTATTAATAATTCAAGCATCGGTTTGTATCCTAAAATTGTCCGAAGGCGCGAAAAGCAGCAGCGTCTCGGGCGCGGAAAATGGTCGGCGGCATTTTGGGCTGCGACTAGTGTTCTTCGTCGTTACCCGTTTTTAAAAATTAAACTTTGCATTGACGGTCAGGAAGTTAGGCGCAAAACGCCGTTTGTTTTTGTCGGAAACAACGAATACGAGATGGATTTTTTGAACATCGGAACGCGCAAATGTCTGGACGACGGAAAATTGAGCCTTTATCTTCTGCACCGGACGGGACGCGCCGGTTTGCTGATGCTCGCCCTGCGCTCGTTGTTCGGCGCAATACAGCGAGCAAAAGATTTTGAATCGGTCTGTACCGACGAAATTACGATTGATACACATCACAAAACTTTGCTCGTCGCCCGCGACGGCGAAGTCGAAACAATGCAAACACCGCTCTATTATCGAATTCGCCTTCAGGCTTTGCGCGTTATCGTGCCGAAATAAGTCTCAAGTCGGAATACAATCAAAAACCTGAGATTTTAGATTCTTAAGATTATGCGAACGATTGTTCATATCTCTGACATCCATTTCGGGCGCGTTGATTACGCAATAGTCGAAAATTTGATTGCGGAAATTAACGAAATCACTCCGAATCTGGTCGTCGTTTCCGGTGATTTGACACAGCGCGCGCGTTCGGCGCAATTTATCGAAGCGCGCGAATTTCTGGATAAATTACCGAAGCCGCAAATCGTTGTTCCGGGCAATCACGACATTCCTCTGCACAATGTCTTTGCACGTTTCGCAACACCGCTCGAAAAATACAAAAAATACATCACAGACGATTTACAGCCGTTCTATGCCGACGATGAAATCGCTGTTCTGGGAATCAACACGGCACGTTCGCTGACCGTTAAAGACGGACGCATCAATGAACGTCAAGTCGGCGTGATTCGTGAAAAACTGTGCGGTTTAAAAGACGAAACGCTGAAAATCGTCGTTACGCATCATCCGTTTGATTTGCCCGAAAGCTACGGCGCCAACGAATTAGTCGGGCGCGCCAAAATGGTGATGCGCAAGATTGCCGATTGCGGCGCAGACGTTTTTCTCGCCGGACACATACACATCAGCCACATCGGGCATACGGCGACGCGCTACCGGCTCGGCGCGGGACAATCAGCTTTAGTCGTTCAAGCCGGAACCGCGACCTCGACACGCGGGCGCGGCGAAGCAAATTCGTTTAACGTGATTGAGTTTGAACATCCGCGCCTGATTGTGAAAAGACTCGAATACCAATCGGCGGAAACGGGTTTTGTCTTAGCTGAGGCACAGAAATTTTTGCAAAATGAAAAAGGCTGGTCGGCGGTTTCTGAATTGTAATTGAAAAGTTAAATGTTGGAAGGATTTAGAATAATTGGTAAAATTATTGAAATCGGAATTGACAAAGACGCCGAAGATTGTCTAAATCGAAGCAAAATTTTTATCCACTTATTTTGCCGTCAGATTTGGCAATTGACTTAAAAAAAATTTTAAGGTTATGAACGCAGCGAAAGAAAAGATGCAATTAAAATTACCGAAACGATTACAAGGCGTTCAGCCGACTTTAATCCGCCGAATTTTTGAACGCGCTCTGCCCGACAGTATAAATTTTGGACTGGGCGAGCCGGATTTGCCGACGCCGCGATTTATACGTGAGGAAGCGGCGCGTGTAACTTTGGAAGAACAAAACGGTTACACGAATCACGCCGGACTTCCCGCGCTGCGCGAAAAAATCGCGGCAAGCTATCCGCATTTAGATTTGCAGCCGAATCAGGTTTGCGTCACGGTCGGTTCCCAGGAAGCGATGACGGCGGCGTTTCTGGCAATTGTGGACGCGGGCGACGAAGTTTTGATACCGAATCCGAGTTTTCCGGCGTATGAAAACTGCGTCAAAATTTCCGAAGGCGTACCGGTTTTTTACCGCTTACCGGCAGACAAAGATTTTGCCTTCGATATCGAAGAATTCAAGTCGAAAATCACTCCAAAAACGAAAGCCGCAGTGGTAATTTCCCCGTCGAATCCGACGGGGAAAATCTTTACCGAAAATGATTTACGACAAATCGCCGAAGTATTAAAAGACACCGGAATTTATTTGATTTCTGACGAGATTTACAGCGATTTATATTTTACTGAAAAACCGCACTCGGCTTCTGAATTTTACGAGCAAACGATCATCGTCAGCGGTTTGTCGAAGTCTTTGAGTATGACGGGCTGGCGCGTCGGTTGGCTGGCAAGCACGCAAACTGATGTCGTCAAAGCCGCGCTCACATTGCACGGATTCTTAACGGTCTGCACCTCGACCATTTCGCAAAAAGCGTCGCTTCTCGGCTGGACTGACGAAGCCGAACGAGCAAAAGCCGAAGCGCGTGAAATTTACAAAAATCGCGGCGAATTCCTGATAAAACTTTTGCAGAACGAGTTAGGTTTGCGCGGAACTCAACCCGAAGGCGCGTTCTACACGATGCTCGACGTTCGCGCGCTCGGCGATGATTTGGAAATTGCCGAACAGCTTTTGCAAAACCGCGTGATTACAGTTCCCGGCATCGCTTTCGGTGACGAAGCAAAAGGCTTTCTGCGCGTTTCATTCTGCAATACGGAAGAGCGAATGGCAGAGGGCGTAAGAAGGATGAAGGAAGTGTTGAAATAAATTAATGTCTTAAACTTGCGTTTCTGTAAACCTATTAATTTCAAAAAGTAAACGTTTCGTAAAGAATTTAACCGAACTCTTCAGCCAGTTTGATTTTTGTATCTGCGATTGAGTATTTTCCTTCAAATAACAGGCAGCGAATACGAATAATTATTTTAAGGTCTTTTTGACTATAAATACGTTGTCTTAATTCATCTCTCTTTGGTTTAAACAGCAGAAATTCAGTTTCCCAATAACTGATTACGTGCGGCGGCACGCCTACAATTTCGCACACTTCTTTTAGGTTAAAGCTATCCATTTCTATAAAATTCTCTTGTCAATCAAAAGTTCCGCGTTGAGAATCGCCGCGCCAGCCGCGCCGCGGACGGTGTTGTGCGATAGACCGACGAAGCGATAATCGAAAATATTGTCGGGGAAAAGTCTGCCGACGGTTATGGTCATTCCTTTGCCATTGTCGCGGTCGAGGCGCGGCTGCGGGCGCGAAGGCTCGTCGCAAATATCTATAAATTTTTCGGGCGACGAATACAGTTTGAGCGAAGGAAAGTTTCTCATTGCCTCCATCACGCCTTCGAGAGTCGAAGTTTGTTTTAATTTCACTCGAACCGAAGCCGTGTGTCCGTCAATTACGTTGACGCGAAAGCATTGCGCGCTGACGATAAAATCTGACTTTTCAACGGTTTCACCGTTGAATTTGCCTAAAATCTTTTGCGCTTCAGTTTCGACTTTCGGCTCTTCACCCGCGATATACGGCAAAACGTTTTCGGTAATATCAAAGGCAGAAACGCCCGGATAACCCGCACCGGAAATCGCCTGCAGAGTCGTGACGAAAACTGATTCAACGCCGAATTTTCTGTCGAGCGCGGCAAGCGGCGGCGCGAAACTCATTATCGCGCAATTCGGGTTTGTGATAATAAAACCCTTTTCAAAACCGCGTTTTCGCTTTTGCACTTCGATTAAACCGAGATGCTCAAAATTTATTTCCGGTATCAAAAGGGGAATGTCAGCGTCCATTCTGTAAGCCGAAGAATTACTGATAACGGGAAAGCCTGCGCGCGCAAACGCTTCTTCGGTTTCGCGCGCGACCGACGAAGGCAGACTCGAAAATACAAAATCACAATCGAGCGGCGGCGCAATCGCTTCGACGACAATTGATTTGACCGACTCCGGCATTGCGCCCGCCAATTTCCACGCGCACGCCTCGCTGAAAGGTTTGCCAGCCGAGCGATCGGATGCGGCAAGCGCCGTTATTTCAAACTGCGGGTGATTTTCCAGCAACTGCACAAAACGCTGCCCGACTGTTCCGGTTGCGCCCAAAATTCCTACACGATATTTTCTGCTCATAGCTGCAAAATAGACAAAATTTATACGGCAAATTAAGAACCTTAGTCTAGTTGAGCCGAAGCGAAAAGAAAAGCGTGCATAAAAGCTAAATCTGCAGCTGTTTATAGCTGGCAAGTTAGATTGAAATACTGTATCTTGTGGTTTTCACTGTAATGTTACACAATTTTTATTATATTTTAGCTGGCAAGGTCGGGAAATAATTTGCAAAATTCTTTAAAGTTTATACTACTGTTTTTATTCGCCGTTTTGATTCTCTGGTTTTTCGGACGCAATTTGGATTGGCAAGCTGTCGGTCAAAGTTTGAGAAAAGCGAACGCTTTTTACTTGATTTCAGCAACTTTGATTATTTGTTTAGGTTATTTTTTGCGTGCTTTACGCTGGAAGGTTTTGCTCGAACCGCTGACGAGGACTAACGTGCGCGAGCTTTTCGCGGCGACAACCGTCGGGTTTGCTGTGATTATGATTGTCGGCAGAGCCGGAGAATTAGCGCGCCCGATGTGGCTTTCGATGCGCGACCGGCGTGTGCGTCCGTCGGCAGCACTGGTAACTTTAGGCGTTGAAAGAATTTTTGACCTCGCATCTTTGATTTGTTTTTTCGCGGTGAATTTGTTGTGGTTTACGCCGCCTGCAGGACGCGAGCGTGAATTTGTGTATGTCAAAATTGCCGGTGTTTTGATGCTTCTGGGTGTTGTTCTCGGATTTTTGGCGTTGATTTTTTATCAAAGAAATTCTGAGAAAATTATTGTTTGGACGGAAAAAGTAGTTTACAGGAAATTTATTCCGCGCCGCATCAGTAAATTAATTTTGAGCATTTTGCGGCAGCTGGCGACATCTCTGCAAATTTTGCGCGACGGGCGCGAGATTGTCGGCATAATTTTCTGGACGATTCTGCTGTGGCTGGCGATTGCCATTCCAACCTGGCTTGTAATTTTGGCGTTTGATTTGCCATTGAGCTTCAGCGATTCGTTGTTTGTAATGGGCTGGGCGGCAATCGGCTCGGTGGTTCCGACACCGGGCGGCGCTGCGGGTGCGTTCCACGCAGCGACGGCGGGCGGTTTGATATTTTTGAATGTCGAGCGCGAACAGGCAGCGGCTGTTTCAATTGCGATGCACCTTGTTTATTTCGCGCCCGCAGTGTTTTTCGGAATCTATTACTTTTTGCGCGGCGATGTCAGCATTGCACGTCTGAGAGGTCTGGTCTCCGGCGAACACGCCGTCGAAGAGGTCGAACACGAAACAGAGTTCAAAGTTCAAGGTTCAAAGCTCAAAGTTCAAAGTTAGCTTGTTTTCAACTTTTAAACATTAAAATTTATGCGTTGTCCATTCTGCACACATCTTGAAGACAAAGTAGTCGATTCGCGCGAAGCCAAAGACGGCGATTCGATTCGGCGTCGGCGCGAATGCCTCGAATGCGGCAGGCGTTTTACGTCTTATGAGCGGATTGATGAAATCCCGTATATGGTGATAAAAAAAGACGGCAGACGCGAAACTTTCGACCGCAACAAAATTATGGCTGGGCTTCTTCGAGCCTGCGAAAAACGCCCGATTTCCGCTTTGCAGCTTGAAGCGCTTGTCGATTCCGTTGAGAAACACGTTCAGGAATCGAGCGACAGAGAAGTCCCGACCAACGAACTCGGCAAAATTATTATGACTCCTCTAAAAGCGCTCGATAAAGTCGCTTACGTTCGTTTTGCGTCGGTTTATTTGGAGTTTGAAGACGTTTCCGAGTTTATGAATGAACTCAAAGATTTAGTGCGCGCCCGTGATAGATCAATCAAAAGTAAAAAAGCAAAAGTAAAAAAGCAAAAGTAAACCCCGGACAAAAGCAAAAAACAGAAAAAGGAAAACCAATATGTGTTTCTATATTTTCTGTTTTCTTTTTCTATCTGACAACGTAATTTTCCTACAAAATCCGAATGAAATAAGTATTCGAAAATTAAGATAAGAATTGTCGACAAATCGCTTATTTTTGAATGTTTTACAATGGTTTTGCCGGTTGCAAAACAGGCTGAAAAATTGTAAAATATAAATACATTCTAATGCGGGCGACAAACCAGATTTTTATCTGTATTAAAGCCTCGTCTCACAACCGAAAATAAGTAACAAATCAGAAACAAAAAGATCAGAAAAGGGAAAATTAATGGATACAATTTTAGAACGAAATCAAGTAAATATCGAAGACGAGATGCGGCGGTCGTATCTCGATTACGCGATGTCGGTTATCATCGGTCGCGCGCTGCCGGACGTGCGCGACGGTTTAAAACCTGTGCATCGCCGCGTGTTATGGGCGATGCACGAACTCGGCAACACGCACAATAAACCGTACAAAAAGAGCGCGCGCGTCGTCGGCGACTGTATCGGTAAATATCATCCGCACGGCGATACGGCAGTTTATGACACGGTTGTTCGTCTCGCCCAAGAATTTTCTTTGCGCTATCCGCTCGTCGAAGGGCAGGGAAATTTCGGCTCAATTGATGGCGACAACGCAGCCGCAATGAGATACACCGAAGTTCGTATGCAGCGACTCACAAACGAAGTTCTTGCTGACATCGAAAAAGAAACGGTCGATTTTCAGCCGAATTACGACGAATCTTTGTCTGAGCCGATTGTGCTGCCGACGCGGATTCCTAATCTTCTGGTCAACGGTTCGGAAGGAATTGCGGTCGGTATGGCAACGAAAATTCCGCCGCACAATTTAACGGAAGTTATCGACGGAACCATCGCGTTGATAAAGAATCCCGATATTACTATTAATAAACTTATCGAATATATTCCCGGACCGGATTTTCCAACCGGAGCTTTTATCTACGGTCGTGAGGAAATTCATAATGCATATCGCACGGGACGCGGCATTTTGCAGATGCGCGCAAAAGCGGCGATTGACCGCATCGGACGCGCAAATTCCGAGCGCGACGCAGTTGTCGTAACCGAAATTCCGTATCAATTGAACAAAGCGCGTTTGATTGAAAAAATTGCCGAATTAGTTAATGAAAAACGTCTTGAAGGCATTTCGGAAATCCGTGACGAATCAAACCGCGAAGGCATTCGCGTCGTTATTGAACTCAAGCGCGACGCAGTTCCGCAGGTTGTCTTAAATAAATTATATAAGTTGACGCCCCTGCAAATGTCGTTCGGCATTATCAATCTGGCGATTGTCGATGGACAGCCGCGCGTGCTGAATCTGAAGCAAATGCTCGAAGCGTTTGTCGAATTTCGCCGCGAAGTCATACGTCGCCGCACAGAGTTTGAACTTCGCAAAGCTCAGGCGCGCGCGCATATTTTGGAAGGTTTGAACAAAGCCATCGATGCGCTCGATTATATCATTCCGCTGATTCGCAATTCGCGCTCGATTGACGAGGCGAAAGCGTGGCTGACGGGAAATTTCGGCACAGTTGCGGAAATAAAAACGTGGCGCGGCTCGCCGAATGAAATGACGATTGCTGTTTTCGCTAAAGAACTCGAAAAAGTGGTCGGCGCTCTGAAGTTTTCAGACATACAGGCGCAGGCGATTCTTGATTTGCAGCTTCGCCGTTTGTCTGCTCTCGAACGTCAGAAAATTATTGACGAACTCGAAGGAATTTTGAAATTTATTTCGGAACTTGAATCAATTTTGGCGAATGAAAATCTTCTAAGACAAGTGATTGTGAATGAATTGCAGGAAGTTAAAAAGAATTTTGGCGACGCGCGCAAAACGGAAATTGTAGATGCCGGAATCGAATTGAAAATCGAAGACTTGATTGCCGACGAAGAAGTTGCGATTACGGTTACAAACGCCGGATATGTAAAGCGCACACCGGTTTCAGCTTACTCGAAACAGCATCGCGGGGGCAAAGGTCGTTTTGGCGCAAAGGCGAAAAATGAAGATTTTGTCGAGCATCTTTTTACAGCTTCGACACACGATTTTCTGATGATTTTCACCGATAACGGTCAGGTTTTCAAAATCAAAGTTCACGAAATACCCGAAGGCGACACGAGCGCGCGCGGCAAAGCGATTGTCAATCTCGTGCAGCTTTCATCGGAACGAAAATTGGTTGAAGTTTTGCCTGTGCGTGATTTTACGGACGATGTTTTCGTGACAATGGTTACAAAACGAGGCGTCGTTAAAAAATCGGCTTTGTCGCAGTATCAAAACATTCGCGTCAACGGAATTAATGCGATAAACATTGATGACGGCGACGAGCTTTTGAATGTTTTCGTAACCGACGGAACGAAGCAAATTTTTATTGCAACAAACGACGGAATGGCGATTCGTTTTAACGAATCGGACGCGCGTTCTTTAGGTCGCGTCGCGCGCGGCGTACGCGGAATATCTCTGCGAAAAGACGATTTTGTCGTATCCGCCTGCGCCATCTCCGAAGATGAATCCGAACGAATGCTTTCGATTTCCGAGCAAGGCTATGGCAAGCAGACGAAAGTCGGAACTTATCGTCTGCAATCACGCGCCGGACGAGGCGTTATTAATATGAAAGCGACGAAGAAGACCGGCAAAGTCGTCGCCGTCTTTCCGGTCGAAGAAGATTCGGAAGTAATAATCATCACGCAGCAAGCAAAACTGATTCGGCTCGACACGGACAAAATACGTCAAACCGGCAGAAGCGCACAGGGCGTAAAACTCATAAACGTCGGTGATGGCGACATCGTAACGAGTGCATCTCTGCTCGACGTTTCCGAAGAAGAAGTCGAAAACGTTGAATAGAAAGCCTGAACGTTTCTTCTGTAGAAAATAAATTAGCAGACAAAAATTTAATTTTTGTCTGCTAATTTATTTTCTCGAAAAATTAAGCCAACATACTGAAAAAATGAAAAAAGGCTAAAACCAAACCGAAATAGTTCGATTCTCCGCCAAATTCGGCTCAAGGTCGAACGCGAGTGGCGTGGAAATTTATTATACGCCAATTTCCGTTTTGCTTGACCCAAATTACTGAAGTCCGATAACTATTGGTATAATCCTTTCTGTCATTGCTGCGACCTTTCACAACTAATAAATAATTAACAACTGCCGTTTTGCCGTAAAGCCGCGCTCTGAAGTTTTCATAAATGATTGTTTGCTGTTGTGCTTCCGGCGGTTCGGTATCATTTTTTATATGGTGATTATCTACTTGACGCAAGGTTAAATAGATGTTATTTTGTTCCAACAACAATAAATAGTGTTTCGCCTGGAAATTGCCCGATTGAGCCTTCGGGAAGGCGATTCGTTCTATGGCTTATTCTTGCTTCTTTGAATGCTAATAAAATTGCATCCAATCCTAGTAATGTTTCTGCGGCGGTATTTGCAAAAACCGTAAATCCAGAAAAGCTATTAAGGGAAGTTTTATTGACAATTACTTCCCAGCCTGAACGCCGAAATACCGAGGCAAGAATTTCGGCAAAACCGCAACTTTCTTGGTCTAACAATTTACACGAAATAAAAACACCATTTGGTTGTTTTGATAGCACTTTTACAAGACTCGCTATTTCGTTTTCCGTTAACTTTCTAGGAGCGAGCCGTTCTTGTAGCTCAAGCAAAGCACGTTCAGCTTCTGCTCTTTTCCGCGCTTCTTCTTCTACTTTTAAGGAAATTTGCTGGATTCGTTCTTGTTGTTCACGGGCTTTTGCATCTTTTTCTGTGTTAGCCTTGAGTGTTACCCAAACGGTTGCGATGAGTGCTAAAAATGTTATCGCACCGACTATGGCTGCAACCACTTGCATCCAATTTGATAGTTCGTCCCACGTCATAGATTTGATATTCTTGATTTTAACATTGAGCGTTTTGGTTAGTAGTTCCTTATTTATTCGGTTTCTCATACGTAGGGCATTAGAACAAAGCCAAAATCGAAAAGAGAAAGCAGGCTAAGCAGTTTCTTTGTTTATCAGTTCTTTATATTCCAAGTTATCCGAAGCGATAAGCCTAAGAAGCGTATCGCGGAAAAGATAAGGATTGTTTCGGTTATTGAATCGAAACTCTAATTCATCAAGATAACGGTCAAGATGTTTTTCAGAAACTTGATGAAAGCTACCGACAATTGACCGTTTGAACAACGACCAAACGTTTTCGATACCGTTTGTATGACATTCGCCGCGCACATATTCGCCTTCACTGTGATTGACCGTTTCGTGTCTTGTATCGGCATCTGCAATGCCTTCATAAGCCGGAAAGTTGTCGGTCATAATACATTCGGCTTGCGGCGAAACCTGCGCTTTTATAAAAGCGTGAAGCGTCTTTCTATCCGCTCGTTTTTCACTGACAAGACAAACATCACCGCCTCTTTCTATCGCGCCCAAAACCATTGCTTTACCGATAGACCCGCGCCCTTGAATGCGCTTTGCTCTATCGGATTTGTGCATATTCTTGGCTTTACCGCCGATAAAGGTTTCATCACATTCAACAATGCCGGAAAGAAGTATTCCTTCATCAGTTTTAACCGCTTCTCTAATGCGATGGCAAAGATACCAAGCAGTTTTATAAGCCACTTTCAAAGTGCGCTTCATTTGGTTGGCAGAAATCCCTTTGCGAGATTCACACATCAGATAAATAGCGGCAAACCATTTTTGAAGCGGCAAATGAGAATCTTGAAAGATTGTGCCGACAGTAACGGAAAATTGATATTTACAGGCATCGCAAACAAATTGATTACGTTTATAAATGCGAGAGATTTTCTTGGATTCACAACGCAGACAATAAACGCCGTCTGGAAAGCGAAGAAGCTCAAGATAAGCGCGGCATTTTTCATCCGAGCCGAAATTGTCCATCAGTGCTATTAAATCCATTTCTTGTTTTTGTTTTGGCGTTGTGTTTTTCATAAAATTATGGCTACTAAAAAAGCTAAAAAAGACGAAATAAAACCACTCGATATGACTACCGACGAAGCGATAAACTTTTTGTTTCCGAAAGAAGTTGTTGACGAATTAAAAATGGTTGCGAATCAACCGAAAAGACAGGCGAAAGTGAGTAATGATAAGGCTGAAATTGAAAACGGTGATTCGTCATACAAGTATAATAACGAATAATCTACCTTGTGTCAAGTAGATAATCACCTTTTATATCTTCTAAAAATTTCTTTTTGTCGAAAATATCACCGTTTGCCGCGACGAAGATAAAATCTTCGCTGAAAAGACGGTCGAGCGCGGCAATATCTTTTTTTGCTTCGGCTTCGTCTTCAGCACGATGCAGGCGCACAAACTCCTGTTCGACATTTTTATTTTTGGTATCTTTTGATTGACCGTTAACATACGGCGAGACGGAGCTAAGCATTACCAGCATCGCCATAATTATTAGTTTCATAATTTTTCTACCTTGCCAATAATTTACAAACAACTCCACTGATTGCCCACAACCATCGCTGGCGCGCCTGTGCCGCCCGCTTCGCACGGCGTTAAGTTTCTTCGGCAATTGGCGCAATAAACCATCGAACCGTTTGCTTTTCCGGTCGGCAGCGCATTTTGCTGGACTGAAGGCATTTGTACGGGCGCATTAAATTGCACGTCCGTACCGAAAATCGTCGGTAAGGCTTTTTGACCGAACTCGGTCGGAGTTCCGGTCATAAAAACGACGGTCGCGCCGTCGAAATAATTCGCGGTTTTGCCTTGACAGCCCAAAGTTCCCATATCGTAGCAAAAGCGGTCGCCGGTCGAATAAATCCGCAGGCGCGCGTCGGCTTTGAAAGTGTCGGCAAGATAAAGATTGCCGGTCGAGACAAACGTGCGGCGGGCTTTGAAAACAATCGGTGCGCCGAAGACGGAATTGACAACGGTTATCGGATAGGAATAATCGCCCGCGTAAGGACTATCAATTTCGTTATACACGATTGAATTTGTCATCTGCTCGGTTTGCGAACTGATGAGAGAAGTCGGACCGCTGTCGAGAATATTCAGAAAAGTTCCGCCGAACGCGCCGTGATAGCCGCCGCCGAATGTGTTTTCTATAAGGATTCCGCCCGCGCGCCGAAAATACATTGAATCGGCTTTTTGCGTCGGCGTCCGCAGCGGATTGATAAACAACGAGCCTTCGATTTTCCAATCCGAATTGCTGATGTCCGAGTAAATTGCCGTGTCGGTAATGTAGATAAAGCGGCAATGTTCGATTTTTATGTAGTCAAATTGCCAATAGACGTTCGGTATTTCCAAACCGTGCGCGTTGATGCCGCGATGGAATTTGCTAAAGGTTACACGCTCGAAAACAAAGCCCTGCGCGCCGGAAAACGCGCCGACGGCTTCAATGCCCGATGTATTTTCGCTGCTGTTTGCAAAAAGCTCGATGTCTCGGATCGTAACTCTTTCGGTGCATTCGCCGATGCGGAAAAGCGCACGGTTTGCGCCATTTAAAGTGATACGGCTCGCACTTTTCTGCAAGACATTGTTGGTCGAGGCAGCGGATTGCAAGCTGCTGATACCTTGCAGAGTAATGCCGGACGGCAGCGCAATCGGGCGATAATTCGGAGTATTGCCCACTGCGTAATCGCCTTGGGGAAATTGCACGATTCCGCCGTTGTGCGTGGCGGCAAAAGCAAGTGCGCTTTTTATCGCAATCGTATCGTCGGTCGTGCCGTCGCCGACCGCGCCGAAATCACGAATGTTATAATTGCCTAAACTTTTTGCGTCCGGCGTCGCAATCCAATCGTAAACGACCGCACCCGCGTATTGGTCGCCCTTAAAAGAGATGCGGTATCTTTTATCTTCGCCCTGAAAACACCATTTGAAAGTCGTCGGATTAGCGTGCATCATCGCGGTCGCGCCTGCCTGCGTTAAAGAAGAACCCGCGCCGCCGCAATTTGAGACTTTCATCGGTGTCGAGCGATCTAAATCCGTTATCGTAATATCGGTCGTCGGCGGCACATATCGAATCGCACACGCCTGCGCCTTTTGGTTGTCCGGCGCGTCAACCATTATGTTGTAACCTTCAAATTTGTTTTGAGCGAAAGCGTTTGAGGCAATAAAAAAGGCAAAAGTTAAAAGGAAAAAAATCCGAAATTTTAATGACATAATTTTTTTATTTGTCGGAAGTCAATAGAATTATTCATTTATTTTAGCAGAAAATTCTTTAATTGTTTGTAAATACTCGTCCCTTGCAACTGCAAAAACATTGTTATGACCGGCGTTTTCAATCCAGAATGAATACTTTGGCTCGTTAGCAGCGGCAAGTAATATTTCACCATGCCAGAAGTGGATTATGTTGTCTTTTTTGCCGTGAACGAAAAGAATCGGACACATTACGCGGTTTATTTTGCTAAGACTAGAAAACTTATCGAAAGGAAAGATTTTAAAATTTGTCAGGACACGAAAAGCCGAAACAAAGGAACTTTCGACAATCAGTCCGCCGCAAGTTTTCCGCGAAGCTAAATCTATCGAAACCGCGGCGCCCAATGAGCGTCCGTGAACGATTATTTTTTCGGGCGAAATTTTAAGTTCGTTTGTTAAATAATTGTAAGCCGTTTCGATGTCTTGATAAGAATTTTTCTCGCTCGGTTTGCCCTCGCTTGTTCCGTAACCGCGATAATCGTAAGCAAAAACCGAAAATCCCGCGCGACTTAATTCTTTGAGGAAATCTGTTGCAGTGCCAATGTCTTCGGCATTGCCGTGACTGAAAAGAATTGTATATTCAGCATTTGGATTTTGAAAATACTTTGCGGAAATTCTTTCGCCATCTTCAGTCGTGAGTTTTATAATTGAAAAATCATCGTGATAGAAAGTCGGTTGCGGCTGAAAAATTAAACTATCGGCATAGAAATAAGCAGCGATTGCCAGACCGAAATAAACCAGCGCCGGAATTGTCAGAACAGCAACCATCAATCGTTTTAAATTGAACTCTCCAATCAAAACCTTGTTTATTTTCGGATTCACTTTTATTCAAATAAACCCGGCGCGTCCGGTCTTTTCAGCAAATTATTTAAGCCAAAATGTTCATAAGCGAGGCGTGTCGCCATGCGCCCGCGCGGCGTGCGATTTAAGAAACCGGTTTGAATCAAATAAGGTTCGATGATTTCTTCAATCGAATCTTTTTCTTCGTGAATCGAAGCGGAAATCGTGCCTAAACCGACCGGACCACCATCGAATTTTTCGATGATTGTCAAAAGTAGTTTGCGATCAACTTCGTCCAGACCGTAGGTATCGACTTCCATTCGGTTCAGCGCGTCCATCGCAACCTCTTCCGTAATGCGTCCGTCGTAATCGACTTCGGCATAATCACGGACGCGACGCAGAAGGCGATTGGCGATTCGCGGAGTTCCACGCGAGCGGCGCGAGATTTCCGTTGCGCCATTGTCCTCGATTTCAACACTCAAAATTTCCGCCGAGCGTTTTATAATCGTCTGCAAATCTTCAATGTTGTAAAAATCCAGGTGAAAGACAATGCCGAAGCGTCCGCGAAGCGGTGCGGTTATCATTCCCGGTCGAGTCGTCGCGCCCACCAGTGTAAATTTCGGAAGTTCCAGCTTTATCGAACGCGCCGCCGTGCCTTGTCCAATCATCAAATCGAGATTGTAATCCTCCATCGCCGGATAGAGAATTTCTTCGATTGCTGGATTTAAGCGGTGAATTTCGTCTATAAATAGAACATCACCTTCCGCCAAATTCGTCAAAATCGCCGCTAAATCTCCGGCTTTTTCGATAATCGGTCCCGCCGTAGATTTCAGTTCCGCGCCCATTTCGTTGGCGACGATATATGAAAGCGTAGTTTTCCCAACGCCCGGCGGACCGAAAAGCAAAATATGGTCGAGTGCTTCGCGGCGCTTGAGCGCGGCTTGCATATAAATTTTCAAATTATCTTTGACCTTCTTTTGACCGATATACTCGATAAGTTTCGTCGGACGCAGAGATAACTCAAGCTGCTTTTCTTCTTCAAAAGCGTTTGGGTCGCGGTTATCGTTGTTTTCAAAATCTTCGCTCATAATTTAGAGTCTCAGGTTTTACGTCTCAAGTCACAAGGGATGTGATGAGTTTAGATTTAAGACTTTGGACTTTACACTTTTTTGTAGCCAATCAATCATAAAATCGGCAACTTGCTTCCAATTGTTTTCAAGCATCAAATCGTGCGCCGTATCAGAGAAAATTTTGTAATCGGCATTGTAAGCGCGGGCAGTTTTTTCGATTTCGTGCGGCGGGACAATTATGTCGTCTTCTCCACCCACAACGAGAACGGGCGTTTTGATTTGTTTGGGTTTCGGCAAATTATAAATCATTTCCCAAAACGCGCGATACGATTCTTTACCTAAACGTTTCGTATATTCCGCAATTTTCCAGTCGTTCGCGTTTGCCGAAAACAAATTTTTTTTTACAAGCTGCGGTGTGCCGTAAATTATCTGTACGTCTCGCTTTATAAAGACTTTGGCAAAAAGAATCGGATTTTGGAAATAAAGCCGCATGCCCGAACGAAACATCCCATTAGCTGGAGAAGGCGCGAGTAAAATTGCCGCCATTGCCGCGTGTTTTTCGAGAAATTTTTGAACAACCAAGCCACCAAGCGAATGCCCGATAATGACGGGCGTTCTCGACAATTTTTTTGCCGTTTGAGAAAGGTCTTCGACATAATCGGCAATTGAAGTCCACTTTAACCGTTCGCGCCCTTCGCTTGTTCCGTGTCCGCGCAAACTGACGGCGTGCGCACTAAAACCATTTTCGGCAAAATACGGCAGAAAATTTTCTTCAAAACACCAGGCTGCATGACACGAACCGTGGACGAATAGAAGTGGCGCCTTGAATCGCAAAATTCGCGGCTCACGGCTGATGATTTCAAGTTTCATAAAAAGTTATTGAGTGGTAAAAAACTGTTTGCGATTTTTTACTGCTAACCTTTCGCCAAAAGCTGCAGGCTGCGCCGCAATAATTTCTGCACGCTCAATTCCGTGCCTTCCTGCATCGCTTGTTTTAAAGCTTTTTCGGCAGCGGTGCGCTGGTAGCCCAGATTTATCAAAGCTGAAATCGCGTCGTCGTATACGTCGTCACCCGATGTTTGCGAGTTAACACCTTCGGCTTTCATTTCTTCAGACGATACGGCAGAAAGTTTGGCAATTTTGTCGCGCAGTTCAATGACAAGTCTTTCGGCTGTTTTTCGCCCGACACCGGGAATCGAGTTTAGCCGCGCTAAATTATTTTGCCGAATCGCGCTGATGATTTCGTCCGCACTCATTCCCGAAAGCGCGGTAACGGCAGATTTAGGACCGATGCCGGAGACAGAAATAAGTAGCAAAAACAACTCGCGTTCGCGGACGGTTTTAAAACCGAAAAGCTGCAGCACGTCTTCGCGGACATATGTGTAAATGCGCAGGGATACGTCTTCACCCGCTTCGCCTAAATCGTAAAACGTCGAGAGCGGAATTATTACTTCATAACCGACGCCGCCGACATCAACAATAACCAAATTTGCTTCTTTTTCTAAGAGCTTGCCTGATAGATATGCAATCATATTGTTTCACACTTGAAACACAAATTGTAATGGATATTAATTTTCAGGGCAACGACGAAAAACCGTTTCGACATCTCTTAACCTGAGAGCTTTTTCACAAACAATAATTTAGGTTTATAATTAATCCCGAGAAATGAAGTCCGAAAAAATATCCGAATTGACCACCAATCGTCTGAGCGTTTATCTGCGCTGTTTGAACGATCTCGTAACCGAAGGTGCGAAAACCGTCTCATCCGATGGTTTGGCGAAACGGTTTCATTTGAATTCGGCGCAAATACGCAAGGATTTGGCGTATTTTGGCGAATTCGGTGTGCGCGGCGTTGGTTATTACATTGAAAATTTGCGTGACCAGTTAACGAAAATTCTCGGGTTGGAAAAAGAGCATCGCGTAGCCATTATCGGCGCGGGACGTTTGGGAACGGCGCTGGCGGATTATTACGGATTTACGCAGACAAATTTCTCGGTCGCTGGACTTTTCGACGCCGATTCGAAAAAAATAGGGCAGACAATCGGCGGTGTGGAGATTTTCGATATAAAAAACTTTGCCGACATCGCCAAAAGAGATAAGATAGATGTAGCAGTTATCGCCGTTCCTGCACCGTTTGCTCAAAACGTTTTGGAGCAAGTTGCCGAAGCGGGCATCAAAGCAGTGATGAATTTTGCACCGACGCCTTTGCGGGTTGAAAATGACGTAAAATTAAAGACTGTCGATTTAACGATTTCGCTGGAAAGTCTTTCATATTTTTTGGCACAACCGAACGGTTCAAACAGCAAAAATTTGAAATCGAACTCAAACCGGCGACGAATAAAACAAGTAGAAAAAGTTTGAAACTTTCATGGGTAATTTTTAGTATTAAATTTCAGAGGGGTTAATTTCTTATGTGCAGTAAAAATTTTGTAAAAAGAGTGGTTCCGTTTTTTCTGACCTTTGCGGTCGGACTTTTTGTAGCGAGTTTCTTTGTTTCAATCCTCGCGCCGAGTTTTCGGTTTAACAATCGTTTCCGAAGACATCAGGAATACCATCAAAAGATGGAATTTGAAAATCAGCGTTTGAGAGAAAGAAATACCCAACTCGAAAAACAGTTGACGGACAGTGAAACCGAATCATCTGTTATGTCTTTATACTCTGCCGTTCCGCCGCCGCCGATGCCGCCGATGCCGCCGCCCGCGCCGGTGAGAACTTATCGCAGGTAATCGTCAAGCGAAAAAACGCAGACCACAGATTGACCAACTCGAACGCAACTCGGATTTTTCCAAAGCGTTTAGTTGTGTTAATCTGTGGTTTCTTTTTTATGGACGAAATCGAAGCCGGAAAATTAATAATTGAAATCGGGCGGCTGTTGTATGAACGAAGCTACGTTGTTTCTTCAGACGGAAACGTCAGCGTGCGGCTCGATGAAAACCGTATTTTGGCGACGCCGACGCAGGTTTCCAAAGGTCGTATGACCGAAGACGGTTTGGCGATTACGGATTTGGACGGCAACGCTTTAAACGATAATAAAGCGTCGTCGGAGTTGGCGATGCATCTGCTTATTTACCGGATGCGTCCTGACATCAATGCCGTTTGCCACGCGCATCCGCCGCACGGAACTGCTTTTTCGGTCGCGGGTTTGGGGATTGACGCGCCGATTTTGTCCGAAGTTATTTTAACTTTGGGCTGCGTGCCTCTGACCGATTACGGAACGCCTTCGACCAGTGAGTTGACCGATTCGATGAAACCTTTTGTCGAGCATCACAACGCGCTGCTTATGGCAAATCACGGTGCCGTCGCTTACGGTGCAGATTTGTGGCAGGCATTCGACAGATTGGAAACGCTCGAACACACGGCGAAAATCGCTATACTATCCCGCGCGCTCGGCGGCGCAAATAATCTCCCAAACGACGCTATAGAGAAACTCATCAATATCCGCGAAAAAGCCGGTTATTTGAACGAAAACGCGCGCTGCCAATCGTGCGGTTATCTGCACGAAGCAAAGATAAGCTGCGGACTTGACGGAAATTCAATAAATAAGCCAAACTCAAACGGTAAAAATTTTTCTTTCACACGCGAAGAATTGATTGAGCTTCTCGCTCAAATCGCAAATTCCAGGTAAACACTTTTTCAAAGAATTATTTCTGAAACATAAATTTTAGGAGAAACAAAATGCAGGAAGCATTGGGAATGGTTGAATGTAAAGGACTTGTCGCAATGATTGAAGCGGCGGACGCAATGGTCAAAGCGGCAAACGTTCAGCTCGTCGGTTACGAGAAAATTGGTGCAGGTTTTGTAACGGCGATTGTGCGCGGTGATGTCGCGGCGGTTAAAGCAGCGACCGATGCGGGTGCGTCGGCAGCACGTCGCGTCGGCGAACTCGTTTCGGTTCACGTTATTCCGCGTCCGCACGGCAGTGTCGACGATGTTTTACCGCTCGGACTTAAATAATGGTGATTGGTTAATGGTGAATGTAAGAAATTGTTTTCCATTAACCATTAACCAATCACCATTCACCATTCAAATGATTATCGCCAGAATTTTAGGAACAGTCGTCGCCACGCAAAAAGACGAGCGTCTGCACGGCAAAAAACTGCTTATCGTCAAACCGATAAATCTTGACGGTACAGACCAGAGCGGTTATCTTGTCGCAGTCGATACGGTCGGTGCAGGCTTTCATGAAAAAGTTTTGATTGTCGGCGGCTCGTCAGCGCGACTTGCCGAAGGCAACAAGGATTGTCCGGTTGATTCGGCAATTGTCGGCGTGATTGATAGTTTTGAGGTGAATGATAAATAATGAATCAGCAACGGCTAAAATATGCGGTTGTCTTTTTACGATCGGTCGTTGCGTTGATAATGCTCATTCACGGTGTCGGGCGAATTTATCTTGGAATTGTTGATGGTTTCGGCGAATTTTTAACTCTCAACGGTTTTCCGCTCGGATTTTATTTAGCCTGGGCAATTACGATTTTTGAAATCGTCGGCAGTATTTCGCTGGTACTAGGATTTTACGTCACGCCGCTGGCGATAATTTTCGCCCTGCATCTCTTGTGCGGAATTTATCTCGTTCATTTGAAAGACGGTTGGTTTGTTGTCGGCGCGGGCAGAAACGGCGCGGAGTTCAGCGTCTTACTCGTCGCGTCTTTTATTATGTTGGCGATTTCGCACTTCGGCAAAAATAGATAAAAATGCAATTGGCTCGCGTTATCGGAACAGTAGTTTCCACCATCAAAAACGAATCGCTCGAAGGACGAAAATTTTTGATTGTTCAGACTTTGAACGCGGATTTGTCGGCAAAAGGGAAACCGCAGATTGCTCTGGATGCAATTGGCGCAGGCATTGGCGAACTGGTTTTCTGGTGTCGCGGCAAAGAGGCGAGCTTTCCGTTCAAACGCGATTCGACACCGACCGACTGTACGATTGTCGGCATTGTCGATTCGGAAAAACATATTTTTAATGGTGAATGATGAATGATGAATGGTTAATGTTAAAGCCAATAATTCACCATTTCACCGTTCACCATTCACCACTAAAATGCTTCTTGCCAAAGTTATCGGAAACGTCGTCGCCACGCAGAAAAATCAGCGTTACGAAGGCGCGCGCGTAATGTTGTGTCGCCAGATTACGCCCGAAGGCGAAGATATGGAAAACACGCTGCTTGCGCTCGATTCGGTTTCTGCCGGTGAAGGCGATACGGTTTTAATTGTGCAGGAAGGCTGGAGCGCTTCGACGGCGGCAACCGGAAAACAAGGCGCTGCGATTGATTCGGCAATTGTCGGCGTGGTTGATTATATTGATTTGTTGCCAGATGAGAAGACGAGGCAAAAGTAGAAAGTAAAAAGGCAAAAGTTCCGAATATCTTTTCCACATAATGGACAAAGACAATACTCAAAAATTAGCCGAACGAATCGCGCTTCTTCTACAGGGAAATGAAGCGGATAATTTTACATTTGTGCGTTCAAGCCTAGAAAAAATCAACGACAGGTTGGACAAAATCGAAAATAATTTAAATCTGCAATCTTCATACAATTCGCAAACGGCAAACGGCAAACGGCAAACGCTTCATCCGAGTCAGGAAAAGTTTCAGATAGCCGAAGCCTTCGCGCACGAAATAATTGAACCGTTTGAAACGGAAAAACCCTGTCCGTTTGAGCCGACCGGAAAGCCTTGCGACCATTGTTCGATGTGCAATTCGCGCGGGTTTTGAGATTTTCTATATCCGATAAATGCACGAGTTTGTCAGCTTTAACCACCAAATTACCTCATCGCAGAAGTCTTTTCTACCGGTAATTTCTTCCGCAGCATTTTACGGCAGAGGCATTTTTACAACCGCTGCGATTTTCGACGGTAAACCTTTTTTGTGGGAAAAACATTGGCAAAGATTAGCGGAAAACGCAAGGAAAATCGGTTTGGATTTGTCGGAGTTTTCAGAAGAAGCGATAGAAAATTCGCTTCTTGAAATCGTTGCAAAAAACAAACTTGCAAACGCGCGGGCGCGCTTAACTTTTTTCGATGAAACCGCAAGTAAAATCTGGCGAAACGAATCGAAAAGCAAGACAAGTTTTTTGATTACGACCGCGAATTTTCGTGCGGTTTCGGAAAACTTTTGTTTGACCGTTTTACCGTTTTCAATAAATTCAAAATCCCCGCTTGCCGGTGTAAAATCCTGCAATTATTTAGAAAACATACTGGCATTGGAAAATGCAAAAGCGAATGGTTTTGACGAAGCAATACGTTTGAACGAGCGCGGCGAAATCGCGTCGGCGGCGACGGCAAATGTTTTTTGGACAAAAAACGGTAAAATTTTTACGCCGAGTTTGGAGACGGGTTGTTTGGCAGGAACTACGCGCCGCTTTGTTTTGGAAAGGTTTGCAGTGAACGAAAAAACGGCGCAAATAATGGAACTCGAACAAGCCGACGAAGTTTTCCTGACTTCCGCCGGCATCGGGATCATTCAAGTCTCCAAATTTCAAGAGAAAAAATTTAGCCGCCGGTTACACGAATTAGCGCAAATTTTAAAACCACAGATGGAATCGAGTGGTAAGAAATACTAATTCGTAAAACCAGTTCCGCCCGCAGCCGGATGCTTTTCATTGATTTCATTGTGACAAAATCTCTCGATAAATTTTTTCCGTTTGCGCGACCATTATTTTAACGCTGAATTTTTCTTTTGCGTTTAGCTGCGCCTTCTTGCCCAGGGTCTGCCGCAAATTTTCGTCGCTTAAAAGTTCGATAATTGCTTCGCTCAGCTCAATCGGATTTGCAATCGAAACGAGTTTTCCGGTTTCCTCGTCATTAATTATTTCTTTCGCGCCGTCGGTTGCGGTGGCGACAATGGCGCAGCCTGCCGCCATCGCTTCGACAATTACTAAACCGAAAGGCTCTGTGAGCGAGGCTGAAACGAAAACATCGAGCGCGGCGAAGATGGATGCAACATCTTCAGTCCAACCAAGAAGGTGAATTTTGTTTTGCAAACCGAGTTCCTCGATTAAATTTTCCAAACTTTTTTGCTGTTTCCCGTTTGCCGAGCCGTCTTGTCCGACGATTAAAAATTCCGCTTCGGGAAAATATTCCGTAACCCTTGCTGCAGCGCGTACAAAATCCATCTGACCTTTGTGTGAAGCGATTTCACCGACAATTCCGATTAACCGACAATCCGATTTCAAGTTTAATTGCCGACGCAAATTTTCTTTTCCAACTGATTTTTTAGCTTCGGCAAAATGCCGTATGTTGACGCCATTATAAATTAATTTGATTTGTTCGGGCATTATGATTTTTTGCTGCAAAAGTTGGTGTCTGACACCTTCGGCGACAGCAATAAACGTCGCGTCTTTCGGCAAAACGAAGCGGTGCAGAAAATTGAGCGGAAACAAAAGATGGCGCGTCAAAACCACTTTTACCCGCGTTTTTCTTGCGGCAAGTGCGGCAATCGGATAATCACGCGCAAGATGCGCATGAATGATTTCGATGTCTTTAGCTTTGACAAATTCGGTAAGTTTCCGCGCGCTCGTAACGTCAAGCGAATTTTTAAGCGGCAAATTAATTACATTACCTTTCGGCAAAAAAGAAAGTTTTTTCCGCCAATTATTTTCTGCACGCAGAGCAACAAAAATTTCTACGCTTCGTCTTTGGTCGCCGTGGCAATACAAACCTTCACACAAATCAACCAAATGCCGCTCGCCGCCGCCGAAATTTTTTGCTGAACTGATTTGTATTATTCGCATCAATTGAATAATAAATGATTGAAAATAAAAATGGCGTGTTTCCCGAAAGAAACACGCCCTAAAGGTTTTCTCAAATTGAGAAAACTAAAATTGAAAACGCGTCGCAAACTGAATTTGTCGTTCGCGGTAGTTTGAGCTGCTTGATTCTGTACCATTACCGAAGTTTGGGTTGAAGGTTAATGTATTGGTGCCAGTCGCACGAGTATAAAGCAAATTCGTTTGAAAAAATGTGAAGGTATTGTTAAATACGTTGAATCCTTCTGCCAGCAATTCAAGGTTGTATCTTTCCGTGAATCTGAAGCGTTTTGAAAGTCTCAAATCCAGGTTCGAAAGACTCGGCAGTCGGAAAGAGTTACGCGGATTGAGCGGAAACCTGTTATCTCCGTTAGTACCATTTAAGGTGGCACCGGAAGTCGTACCACTAAAGGGACGTCCCGAATAGTAGGTGTAAATCGGTGCAATCGAATAGCCGTTCAAAAGGTAATTATAGACAGAGTTGGTGCTACCTTTATAAAGAGTTGGCGCATAAACTGCACTGACAACAAATTTATGTCGAACGTCGTTATTGCTATATCCGGCGTCATAACTGCGGTCGAAAGCATTAAAGGGCGAGTTGTTGGAAGGAAAAGGTGACGAATTTTGGTTTGTATCGGTTGCCCTTGCCAAAGTGTAGCTAGCCTGGAATTGCAAACCATTGGTAAGACGACGATTGGCTTGCAGAACCAAGGCATTATATTCCGATTTAGCCGAACTTTGAATTTGGGTCAGTTGTTGAAACGCTGTATTGGTACGAGCAAACTGCGGTAAAGTGAAAGTTTGCCCTGCATTTGGTCCACCAACAACCGTGAAATTCGTCACCGCTCCGGTTGCCATTAAGTTCTGGTCAACAAATGTCGGTAAACTTTTACCTCTACTTCCCAAATAAGCAATAGAAACAACTGTGTTTTTCGCAATTTGACGCTCGAGAATCAAGTCATACTGACTGATTTCCGGCACTTGAAAATTTCTTTGGAAAAACTGAATAGCAGCCAGGTTCAGCGACAAATTATTATTTGGCAGAACATTCGGGAAAATCGGTGCATTCGCTGCTGTGTTAGCTATCGTTATTTGTCCCGCACCGCCCGGGTTACCTGTATTGAGCAACGAATTATAAATTTGAGCATTTATAATGCGACCATAGTAAATTCCGACACCGCCGCGAATTGATGTTTTACCATCTCCGTTTATATCGTAAGCGAAGCCGAAACGCGGTCCAAAATTATTTTTATCGCTCGGCATCGTTGAAGTTGCTTCGGCAAGAGTTCTGCCGTCATTCGGGATAATCGCTGTGCTGGAATTCGGTAATACTGTTTCAGGAAGCTTTTGATATTCGTAACGCAATCCTAAATTAACAGTTAAGCGCGGCGTAATGCGAAAATCATCTTGAACAAAGAAGTTGTATTCATTCGTGCTGAATTTCAAGCCCGGAATACCGACACCCTGCAGAAAAGTACCGTTGTAGCATCTTCCGACTCTGTTGGTTCCCGTAGCGCACGCCGTTGTTGTCGGAAGGGGAGCTAAGTAATTAACATAATCAATAATGAAATCATTAATCGTTGAATATATGTAAGAACCGGTTTGTGAACGCAGGTTTTCAATATCGTCGGTAACGCGATTGTAGTCTCCGCCAAACTTTATTGTATGTCTTCCTTTGTTCCAGGTGGTCGAGTTGGCAAATTGGAGGCGTTTTTCATCAGGGAATTTAACGCGTTCGAAGTTTTGCGTTGTACCGAATGTCAAGCCGCCGGTTAGAACTACCTGCGGCGAGCGTGCGCCTGCCACTGTGGTCGCGGTAGTTGGTTCGCCTGGAAGCGGTTCTTGGCTGAAGGCAAATTCATTATCACGTGAGTACTGAAAACGCGCTTCGTTCAGTATGTTAGCCGAAAGCGTCGATTGCAACCGTACATTTAACGAATCAACATTTACAAAGTCATCACCGAAGCTACGTCGTCCCAAGGTGTTAGTCGCTTGTGTTTGCAAGCCAGCAGGTGATTCAGCGCGAAGACGATTGTAACTTACGGTAAATAAGTTATTGTCATTAACTTGCCAGTCAATTTTCGGCAAAAATAATTTTTGGTCTTGTCGACGCGGAGTTTCGCCAGTTAATGAGCTTATGAAATTCAATGTATTGTCAATTTGCGTGGTAGTTAATCCTCTGCTCGTTAAAAGCGTGCGATTGACTGTACCCAGGTAATTTAAATTTGGACCGAAAACTGACAGACCAGGAAAGTTACGTTTTTGCTGGTCATAACTGAAAAAGAAAAACAAACGGTCTTTAACAATCGGACCACCGATGGTGCCGCCAAATTGATGGCGAATATCGACTGGTTTTATACCAATAATGGTCTGAACGCCGTTATCTAAAATAGTTCGGAAAGCTAACGGATTGCGCGCGCCAAAGCGATTATTGCGGTAATATTCAAATAAGTCCCCGTGAAACTCGTTAGTTCCGCTCTTGGTCACAGTGTTAACCACCCCACCCGCCGAACGTCCGTATTCGGCAGAATAGTTTGAAGTATTCACCTGAAACTCGCGAATTGCCGATTGGCTGATAACATAACCGATACGGGTGCGACCGCGTTCTTCCGATTGAAACGCTTGGTTGTTATCGCCGCCGTCAACCGTACTGTTGTTTAAGAGACCGGAAATTCCGCGAAAACTAATCAAACCAAAAGTTCCATCGGGAACCGTCGCGGGCGTCAAAAGCACAAAATTCGATGCCCGCCGACCGTTAATCGGCAATTCGTTGATGGAAGTTTGGTTGATGTTGGTCGCAAAATCTTGCGAGTTAGTATTGATAACCGGTGCTTCCGCCGTAACTTCGACTTGGGCGCTTTGTCCGGCGACGCTTAAAGGAACGTCAACCGATGTTACCTGCCCGACTTCAACGACGACTCTGTCCTGCGAAAAATTAGCAAAACCGGATGCCGTAACAGCGATGTTGTAAGTTCCGGGCTGAAGGTTAGTGAAGCGATAGCCGCCATCATCGTCCGTCGTTGTATTTTGCGTTTGGTTTGTTTCCGTGTTCGTAACCGTAACGGTCGCGTTTGGCAAGGTCGCGCCTTGCGGGTCGGTGATTTTACCTCGAACGCCACCGGTTACCGTCGATTGTGCAAAAATTTGTCCGATGCCTAAAAGCAGGCAAAGGAGCGTAACTGTCAGAAACTTTGTTGAAAATATTCTAGTCATTTGTTTTTTGACCTCGTTGTTTTTATGAAATTTTGAAAATTGGTTTTGAATGTGAAAAAAGTATTTTGAATTTTGAATTTTTATTTCGGTTTTTGGATTTTAAATCGTGAGATTCTCGGTCATCGGTATCCGAAACAAAAATTGGAAATTATCTATCAAAATAGTTATAAGCGTATTATTATTTGCGTTTTTTGTGTTTCCGAAAGTTAAACTACGGAAAAGATTGTCGCATTTTTGTAGAAATCAAAATGCTACACGACAACTTAATGCAAATTAAGTTCCTTTTATTTTAATAAAGAATTTTGTTAATCATTAGCCGACATTTACTTTTCAGGGTTAATTCTTCGTTAAATATTTCCACAACAATCTTGTCAGATTTGCAGCAACTATTTGCTGGTTTCAAGCGTCAATAAATAACACTAAAACGTTTTTGCAAGTATAAGAAAAAACGTTTAATTATTTCGCCTGTTTTTGAGTGTAAGGCAAAAAAACCGTATAACACAGGTGAAACAAGCTGCAGCTAAGTGAAATAAAGATATTTAAACTGTTTTGCTGTTGTAAAAAATGAGCGGTTTGAGCGGTTTTCTTGGCTTGACTTTCTGATAATAGTGGTTTAGATTATTCGGGCGATTAACAATAATGTATTCGACAAACAAAAAGTTTAACGAGTAAGGGAGGGTTTTATTATGTCGTATTTAGCAAATTCAACGATTACAAACAAGGCGCATCTTCACCAGCGAATTATGGCAAGTTTGAGGGTGCAGGCAATCTGGACAGATGCTGAAAGCGGAGAGACGGTTTCGGTTGACGGTATGACAGAAAATTTGGGTGAAACCAGCGCGCTGGTCAATCTGGATGTTTTGCCGCCGGTTGGAAGTGAGGTTACGCTGCGTATTTTTGACGAGGAAAAAACCATTATCGAAGTTCCGACACAAGTTATAAGGGTCGAACGCGACCCGAGCAAGCCGCTTGCCGCGCTTTCAGTAGTTAACAATGTGAAAAAATGGAAACAAAACGCTTTGTCTGCAGCGCAGGATTGGGTCACCAGACATTGGCAGTTAAACTACGAAGAAGAATGGGTCAATTAAGGTAAACTTAAAAAGTAAAAATTATTTGTGTAAGCGGAGAAAGTATTTACAGCTTTCTCCGCTTTTTCTTTACGATTGGAATATTTTGCCGAAAGCCAACGCTCAAAAGTCTGTATGCATCTCTAATAACGAATGAAAAAGATAATTTCCGTAATTTTGATTTTAGTTTCGACCGGTTTCGTGTTCGCTCAGGCGACGGCGCAAAAACCTTTGATGCAAGCCGAATACGTCAAAATGCTTTACGATTTGCAGAAAACGCCTTCAAAGAAGAGCGACCTTATCGAAACGATTAGGCAGCGCGGCATCGGTTTTGAACTGACCGACGGCTTGCGCGCATTGACGACATCGAAAAGCCGCAACGACATTGAACTCAAACGCACGCTCGAAGAAGCGGCACGCCGCCGCCAAAACCCGACAGCCGCGAAACTGCCATCTGAAAAAGAAACCGCCGAGATTTTAGCAAAAACGCGCGAAGCGACTTTAGCAGCAGTCGAAGAAATGCCGGATTTTGTCGTCAAGCAGCAGATTGTGCGTTCCGCCGCATATGCCGGAACAAATAATTTTCGCAACCTCGACCGTCTTATTGTTGCCGTAAATTATCGTGCAAGCGGACAGGAAGATTATAAAGTTTTATCGCTCAACGGTATTATTCAAAAAAATCCGAAATCAAAGTCGAGTTACGAAGAAGTTGGCGGCACGAGTTCGACGGGCGAATTTGTAACGGTTTTGGCAAAAATCTTCAAACCCGAAAGCGACACGAAATTTGAAATTGCCGACACGGACACGATTCGCGCTCGTCGCTCTGTAGTTTTTAACTACTCTATCGAGCGCGACAAAGCCAAACAACAAATCTCCGCAACCGGCACTTTCAGCGACTCGACCATTACGGGAATGCAAGGCAGAATCTGGATCGACCGCGAAAACTTTCGTGTCCTGCGCGTCGAAAGCGCGGCAACCCAAATTCCCGAAGGTTTTCCAATTCGCACCGCCAACCGAACCATTGACTATGATTGGGTAACAATTGCGGACGAAAAATATCTGCTGCCCGCGCTTTCGGACGTGCGTCTCACGTTCCGCCAGAAAAGTGAAGTTTATGAGACGCGAAATGTCATTCGCTTTAAGGAATATCAAAAATACGGGTCGGAAGTTAAAATTTTGGACGACGACGAAGTTGTGCCGGAAGAAAAACCCAAGCCTTGATCAAACGTGAAACTCCGATAAAAAACAAAAACGTCACAACAACGACGTTTTGCATATTGTTACCGGTTCTTGATTATTCGCCGATTTTAGTCAGGATAAAAGCCGCCAGAAAACCGAGAACTGTAATCATTCCGGCAAAATCGTGCGCCTCCTCAAATGCTTCGGGAATCATCGTATCCGCCAGCATCGCAAGAATTGCGCCGGCAGCAACAGCAGTCGTTCCGGCAATAATTTCAGTCGAAAAACCGCTGAAAACTGAATAACCAACTAGCGCGCCGACACCGCAAACGACCGCGATGCCGCCCCAAACGCCGAAGACATAAGCTGCCGAACGATTTGCCTTTTTCATTCCTGCCGCGCTCGAAAGTCCTTCGGGCAAATTCGACAAAAAAATCGCCACGACCGCGACCAGGCTAACCGCTCCGCCGCCAATCATACTCACGCCGATAACAATTGATTCTGGAATGCCGTCGAGCAGCGCGCCGACGGCGATTGACAAACCGCTGCCGCTGTCTTCTTCTTCCGAAGGTTGCTGTTCGTCAGATCTTTTGCGGTGCTTCGCGCCCTTTTGATTGACAAACCAATTAGCGGCTGTAAAGACCGCCGCGCCGCCGACGAATCCTATTGCCGTCGAATCGAAACCGCCGAGCTTGTATGCTTCGTCCATCAATTCAAATGACAATGCCGAAATCAGCACGCCGCTGCCGAAAGCCATAATCGCGGCAATCAATCGCTGCGGAAGTCTAAAATAAAAGCCGATGACCGCGCCGATTAAGAGTGCTGAACCGGCAACCAATCCCCAAAATCCCGCCTGTAGCCAAATCGGAAACATTTATTTTTTCACCTTTTGGATATTATCCGCTCTTCCAACTTGTCGCATTCGGCTTGCGTGCGTAGCGCGCGTTAGATAATCGCTCAAAATATATTGTCCTGTCATAACAGATTTATTTTATCAATTACATCGAATTTTTTATGTTATTTCAAAAGACGGATAAATCCTGCCTGCTCAAAATGATGGTCGGTAGTTAAGGCTTCGAGGATATTATTTTCCCGCATCAAGACAAAACTTGAACAATCAACCAAACTCCAATTTTTATCGGCGCGGTTTGAAAGTAAGTCCCAGGATTTTGCGTCCAAATCTTCATCAATATGAATGATGTCGAAAAACGGAGATTGTTTGATGCCGCTGATAAACTCAATGATTCGAGGGCGATGAAAACGCATCGGGCTTGTCATCAGAGCGACGAGTTCGGCTAAAACATAATTTGTCGTCACCAACCGACGGCGATTCTGGATTGCGGCAACATAAATTTCTTTTGCCTTTTCGTAAAACGGCTCGGAAACGTCAGCCAGACTCGCCCAACCGGAAGTGTCAACAAAAATTTCGTTCATTCGTTTTCGCCACGCAGTTCACGCATCAGATTTTCGCCTAAATACTCGTCGTGCCGCCTCGCCCAATCCATACCTTTGCTGTCAAAAGAGCCGATGAATTTTTCAAACGGGTCGTCAATCTGTTTCGGCTTTTTAACCGCCAATCTTTCGAGCGCGATTTCTTCAATCTTGCGTCCTTCCGCTTCGGCTTCTTCGACGATTGGTTGATAAATACTTTCTGGTACTTCTAATAAAAGCGAATGTGTCATATTTTTTACCTCTCAAACGCATTTTAACGCAAAACTAATTTAGACCATAAACTTTTAACACTCTTTTGAGAGCTGGTTATTACGATTTTGTTTAAAGTATTGCTGTTAAATGACTGCGAGTAATATCACAAATTAGTTCAAGATGGTAAAATTCATAGTCATATTTTACATATTCACCTTTTTTCGCACCTTCATGTATATAACGCCATGTAACAAAAGCATCACTTGACCTAATATGCACGGATTTTAAATCATTGCTAAAATTATTAGATTTATATTCATTTTCATCAGAAGTATTATCTTTAAACGGCTCGGTACTTACCTCTAATTCTAAAGCAGCCAATTTCCCAACTTGCGGCATATTGAGTTGATTGTATTGTGTTTCTATGGCTTTCTTTAAATCTACGGGTAAGTGTTTATATAAATTCCACAAATGATGCGTTTCAGCTGCGGGGAAGCCAGTAATTATCCGAAGTGCTTTCAAGTACAATTCTAATGCTAATGTGAGCGTAGTTGCTGATGCGATAAGTTCACCTAAATTGCGACTGGCAAATTGTGACGCTTTATCTAAACTTCCTTTTGGTAGATTATCAATGAACATTTTAGAATGAGTTCTAAAAGCATCAGCAGCAGTAACTGCCGTATTAGCACTGTAAAGTTTTTCCACTTTTTTCTTTCTCATATCAAATCCTAATATTCCCAATCTTCTCAGTCTTCTTCTCCGAAGTCGGTTTCAGATATGGCGCGTTTTCCTGTTCGCGTTTGTCCTGCGAATCGGACGAATGCCAGCGCATCCATTCCGAAGGCGCGTCGAAGGTTTCGCCGCCGTGTTGGGTCAGACGTTGGCGGATGCGACACATCACGGGCGTGTTGATGCCGACGCCGGAGATGACGGCTTGACCTTTGGTGAGGGCGGGCAGTTCGGCGAGCATCGCGCGTCCGGCGCCTTCGATTGATTGGGCGACGGTTTGCTGGTCAATCGGGTTGACGATTCGCATAATGATTTGCGTCATACATTGCGAGAGAACGTCCTGGTCGAGTTTGCCCGGACGCTGCGTGATTAGCCCGATGCCGACTCCGAATTTTCTACCTTCGGATAAAATTTGTTTCAGGATATTGGTAGACACGACGCTCACACCGGCGGGCGCGAAACGGTGCGCTTCTTCGAGTAATGTGAAGACCGGATACGGCAGATGATTTTCCGTGTTCGGCTGCGATTCGCCGCGCACGGTCAACACTCTGGCTTTATTGACACGGCGCAATAAAGTTCCGACGATGACTTGCTGTTCGTGCTGTTCGATGTCGGAGAGTTGGAGAATCGTGCAGCGTCCGGGCGCGAACAAATCTTTTAATTCGATGTGGTCGGTGGCGTGAAAAATCGTGTCGAGTTTGTCGAAACGCGAATCCATACGCCACAGCAAACCGTCAATCGAAGACACATTGCCGCCGCCGTCCTTCTGATTTTCCGAGCCGAATTTTTGTTTGTTCACCTCGTCGCGCAAATCGTGATAAGCGTAGGCGTAATCCTGCCGCCGCTCGGCGCGTAATCGCTCGTTCAAACTGCGAAACGCCTGCGCGAGAAAATGCAGCATTTTGTCGGACGTGCCTTCGGGCAAAAGATATTTCACGTCGGCTTCGGTCAAGGTTGAAAATCTTACTTTAATTTTGTTGGGCGTGAAGATTTTGACTTCGGGTTTGTAGCCGTCCGCGCCGAAAAATTGCGCGTCGCCCATAATCGAAGACATCGTGTGATATTCGCCGTGCGGGTCAACGATAAGAACGGCGGCGCGGTTGTATTGGTTCATCAATTCTTCGACCAAAACGCCCGCCGTGTAGGATTTGCCCGAACCCGTCGAAGCCAGAATCGCAAGATGCGTCGAGACAACATCTTTGATGGAAAGCACGACGGGAACTTCACCTTTTTTTCTGGTCAAAAGACTGCCGATATGCGCCGAGCCGACCTCAGCCATCTTCTTTGCGCTCAACATCTGCGATAAGGTTTCGCTTGATGCGAGAAAAACCGCGTCGCCCGGATTCGGCGGAATGCGCGGGTTGTTAAAATCATTCACCGTCACGTCGAAAAAGCCGATGGTTTCAACCGTAATTTCGTAAATCTCGCAAGCATCGCCGTTCAAGCCAATCAAAGAAGAAACAAGCGACGGCGGCGTGTTCGGGTCGGACAAAAAAGCGTCAGGCAAATTTCGCACGAGTTTTCTGCCCTTAATCGTGCCGATAATCTGCCGCTCATTGTCGCCGTCTTTCGCCGTGTAATAAACGAATTCGCCGATGCGCGTGCGCCGGTTGTCTTTGGTGATAAAAAGATATTCGTGCGGCAGTTCGCCCGGACCTTTGACCGTGCCGGTTAGGAAATCTATTGTCATAATTTTTATTTTGGTTGAGATAAGTTTTCGGGAAAATTATAACACCGACGGCTTTTAGCAAAAAACACAGAGCTAACCAAAGAACCGCCGCAATTGTGGAAGCACGTAAAAACATATTTTTCACGTGGCTGCCACGCTGTTTGAAATTTAACGCCGAGTTAAATATTTAAAGTCGGCTATTTAGAAAACCGTTTCGTCTTAAATTGGCGGATTGAATCTAAATCTTTTGGAAGTACGGAAAATGAAAAATAAAAAAACTTGTGGGTTGCTCTGATGATTAGTCTATTTAGTGTTGTAATAACGGGCGCGATTTTCATCGAACCATTGTCAATATACGCTCAAAAAAGTGCCGACATCAACGTTGATTTTACGCTTAGAAAAAACCAAACGAAATCTGTGAGTGGTTTTCTGCACGCAATGGATGCGGCGCTGCCGTCGGACAATTTGATTGCGCCGCTCAAACCGAAACTTTGGCGCGCCGGAACTCTGGCTACTGAGATTTACCCGCGCGCCGTAAATTTCGGAGCGCGTTTTACAGTTATTTTGTCTGATATTTGGGGCTATGATGTGAACAACGCGCGGGCTGACACGAATCAAATTCTCCTCGGTTTTAACAACAAGATTAAATTTTACAAACTTTCCTTATCAGATTTGATTTTTCAAGATGCCGGTTTCGCCGTATAATCAGCCCGATGTCTTTACAAAATTCAAACGTTTCGACGCGCATCGTTGATAATGCGTCGCAAATTTCAAACGTCGCGTGGAGTTCGATTAACAATCTCCTGACCTCACTTGTCGGAGGCTTGCCGTATTTTGTCGCCGGATTAATCGTTCTGCTTCTTTTTTGGCTGCTGGCGAAAATTATCAAAAACATTTTTTTGTCCGCGTCGAAACGTACGAATTTGGATTTGCGTCTGCGGATTTTGTTCAGCCGTTTGATTGTCATCGGCATTTTCGTTCTCGGGTTTTTCACCGCGCTTACTGTTATTATTCCGGCTTTTCAATTTAGCGATTTAATTGCAAGTATTGGTTTTGCATCGTTTATCGTCGGTTTTGCGACCAAAGACATTTTAAATAATTTATTATCGGGCGTTTTAATTCTCTGGAAACAGCCGTTTCAAATTGGCGATTATATTTTCGTCAAAGACAAGCAGGGAAAAGTCGAATATATCGGCGTCCGCGCGACGACTTTGAGAATGGACGACGGCGAGATGATTTTAATGCCGAACGGCGATATGTATTCGAGCGCGCTGGTCATCCGCGGTGCAGGCACGGAACGCCGTATGAAGCTGCAAATCAGTATTGGTTACGACGCGGAAATCGAACGAGCAAAAGCAAGTATTTTGCATGTTTTAAACCAAACGCAAGGCGTCGTCAAAGAACCGCATCCGAGCGTTTACGTTACGGAACTCGCTGCGGAAGGCGTCAAATTATCAATATTATTTTGGATAAAAACAGAGGAAAACAAACCTCTCGAAGTTTTCGACGCGGTTGCAACCGCAATTAAAAATGCCTTGACCGATGCAAAAATAGAACTTTATCCAACTGGTTCAAGCGCTCTACAGCAACCGAAAACAGAAACCGCGCCGGAGTTTCAAGACGAAAAAGCAGATTTTTAATTTATTTGTATTGAGAAGTAGAACACTGGTTTTTTATAATTGTAAATATATAAAGTAAACTTAAAAACCTTGAATAATTCGTATTCTATTTTCACATCAAATAATCGTCGTAACAATTTCTCGAATACTTCTTTGCAATTCTCTGTCGTCGGTAATCGGCGAAACGAGGGCTACTTCCGCCGCGTCAACGGGCGAAATTCCTTTGGCAATCATTTGCGCTGCGTAAATAAGCAATCTGGTTGAAACGCCTTCTTCGAGTCCGTGCCCGCGCAGGTTACGAACTTTTTGACCGATTGTAACCAAATCGCGCGCCGTCGCCGCGCCAATTCCGCCCTCGTGCGCGACGATTTCCGTTTCCGCTTCGGCGTTCGGGTAATCGAATTCCATTGCGATAAATCGCTGGCGCGTGGATTGTTTTAAATCCTTCAAAATTGATTGATAACCAGGATTGTAGGAGACGACGAGCATAAATTCAGGCAACGCTTCGATAATTGTTCCGAGTTTTTCAATCGGCAGGCGACGGCGATGGTCTGTTAGAGGATGAATAATAACCACCGTGTCTTTGCGCGCTTCGACGACTTCGTCCAGATAGCAAATCGCGCCGCTTTTAACCGCGCTCGTCAGCGGTCCGTCATGCCAGACGGTTTCGTCGCCTTCGAGCAGAAAACGCCCGACCAAATCGGTCGAAGACAAATCTTCGTGGCACGCGACCGTGACGAGCGGACGATTCAATTTATGCGCCATAAACTCGACAAATCTGGTTTTCCCGCAACCCGTCGGACCTTTGAGCATCACGGGCAGATGCGCGCCGTAAGCCGTCTCAAAAAGCTCGACTTCCTGCGCGACCGGCAAATAATACGGCTCGCTTTCGACCGCGAATTTTTCTACTGCTAATTCCATAAATAATTATTTTCTCGATGTATAAATGCGAAAGGTGATTTTACCATTCGCCGAAAAACCATAGCAAACAGCAGATTAAATCTGCCCGTGTTTTTCTGGTATAGTTTCCGATAATGAATTTGTAGATTTGTGAATTTGGATACTGTAAAATCAATTAACGACATTCCAATTCGCCTGACCGATGAGCGTTGGTATGAGCATATTTTAGTAGAACATCCAGAAATGAGCGGACATTTTGAAACGATTCTCTCAACTATTGAAAATCCGAAGTTCGTTTTACGCGGGCATAAAGGCACTAAGATTGCCGTCGTCAACGTCGGCAGAATAAAATGGCTTCACGTTTTATATCGTGAACTGAATCGGACGGACGGCTTTATTATCTCGGCATACATCAAAAGCGGTTACAACGAAAATTTAATAATATGGCAGTCAGACAATTAGAAATTAGTAAAGAAAAAGAATTGCTCAAACTCGCGGGCGAGCGCGTCAAACTTCCAAACCGCAGCTTACAGTTGAAATATCAGCCGGACGTTGATTTGCTGGTCGTTCGTCTCAACGACGGAAAATCAACTTACAGCGAAGACGATATGGAAAAAGGGCTTATTTATAATTACGACGCACAAAACCGGCTTGTCAGCATCGAAGTTCTCGACCTTTACGGCGTTTTCGTCTAATCGCTCGAATCGTTTTAAAAACCAAAAGGCGCGTAAAACATTCCGCTGAAATTTATCTATTATGGGACAAATAATTATTGACGTGCCGCAGCGCGGCGTAAAGCGTCGCTACAAATTGGAAGACGCGCAGACAGCCGCCGAATTGTTGGACAATTTGCAGGCGCAGGCGCAGCGCGTAAAAGTAAATCCCGAAAAATTGACCGCCGAAGATGCAACCGACATTCGCGCCGCGCGTCGCGCTCGCAAAGGTGAGTTTGTCGATTGGGAAGATGCTAAAGCGTTTCTCGACCGATTAAATTAGTTGATGACTTACGCCTGAAATTCATAGCAAACAACAGGAAAAGTTGGTAGTGTTCAAAAAGTGCGGTGCTATACTTATGTTGTCTCATAAACGACCCGATACTGTTGCCCAATTCATAAGAGGCTGTATTCTCAATATAATAATACTATTTCAATCACTTTTGGAGGAGTTTTATTATGTCTCTAACACCTTCGATCATCAAACCGATCCCTGAACAGACTGTGCTGATTGCGCGCGCCGCTTTCCCCAAAGGCAATCTTTATCTTTCGATGCGCGATGAATTGGGAACTTTATTTGAAGATGCCGATTTTGCTGAGCTTTTTTCGCGTCGCGGTCATCCGGCATTTACTCCCTGGCGATTGGCTTTGATCACCATTATGCAGTTTCTGGAGAACTTATCCGACCGCCAGGCGGCCGAAGCGGTTCGTTCACGCATCGATTGGAAGTATCTGCTTGGCTTGGAGCTAACCGATTCCGGCTTTGATTATTCGGTGTTGAGTGGGTTTCGCTCCCGACTGGTTGGCGGTGAGCAGCAGAGGCTATTGCTCGAACGGCTGCTTGATCGCTTTCGGGAAAAGAAACTGCTCAAAGTTAGAGGTCACTAGCGCACCGATTCAACGCATGTCCTCGCCGCGATTCGCGTGATGAACCGGCTGGAACTGGTGACGGGAACGATGCGCGCCGCTTTGAACGAAGTCGCCACTTCTGCTCCCGAATGGGTTACCAAAGCGGCTCTGCCCGAATGGTTTACACGCTATGCCACAAGAGCCGAACAATCCCGGATGCCGCGAACCGATCCGGCTCGGGAAGATTACGCCCGCCAGGTTGGAAAAGATGGTTTTCATCTGCTCAAACTGCTGATTGATCAGCAGCCAACTTTATTAAAGCTCAAAAAAGTTGCCATCCTGGAAAGAGTCTGGCAGCGGCATTACACGCGCCACGAAGACGGCGAAGTTTACTGGCGACCAACGGCTGAACTGTCTAAAGCGGCAACGGCAATCGAATCGCCTTATGATACTGAGGCGCGTTTCAGCACCAAGCGTGATTTGTTCTGGACGGGTTATAAAGTTCATCTGAGTGAAACTTGTGATGAACACCTGCCGCACATTATTACCAATGTTCAGACAACGGTTGCCACGACGCAGGATGTTGCCTGCACCGATGATATTCACAAGCAGATGCAGAAGAATAACTTACTGCCGTCCAGACATCTGGTTGATACCGGTTATGTGAATGCCCAATTGGTGGTGGAAAGCTCCCGAAAGTACGGCATTGAACTCTTCGGTCCGATGCGGCTGAATCCGAGTTGGCAGGCGCGTGAGGGAGGAATCGAGGCGACGCAGTTTCAAATCGATTGGGATAACCGACAAGCCCAATGTCCAATGGGCAAACAAAGTGTTTACTGGCATGAATATCAAACCAGGGAATATTCACGTCCGGTCGTCAAGATCAGATTCAAGCCGCAGGATTGTGCAGTTTGTTTCAGCCGTAAACAATGTGTCAGAAGCAAAAAGGCGGGTAGATCCTTACAAATTCCGGGTCGGCAGTTATATGAAGCACTCGAGCAGACGCGAAGAAAACTAGCCAGTTCTGAAGGACGAAACGAATACCGGAAACGCGCCGGAATCGAAGGCACGATTTCACAAGGAGTCAGACGCGGAACGCTGCGGCGGTCAAGATATCAGGGACTCGAGAAAACACATCTTCAGGAAGTGGCAACGGCGACGGCGATCAATATTGTGCGGGCAGTCAACTACTTGAACATGGAACTACCGGCAAAAACAAGAGTTTCCCGGTTCGCGAGATTAGCAAATTGAATTGGGCAACAGTATCCGACCCTTTTTGAGACAAATAAGTGAAGTTGCATCAAAGGTGTATTATGAAAACAGTATGTTCTATTATCTTTGTTCTTCTAATGTTTCACAGTTATTCGCCTGCTCAAACCGTTGAAATAAGTAAGAGTGACGGATTAGTCGGACCGATTCGCTCTTTCCGGTATGTAAATTCTTTTCAAACTCAGGTTGTTCTCTATGACCGTCAGGGAAATGAAATCGAACGGACGCTTTATAAACCAGACGGGTCTATTGAACACACATCAAGTTATTTCTACAACGCAGATGGTTTGATGAGCGGCTGGAAGGAATATTACGGTAAAGGCGTAGCCTATGCCGAAGGAATTAATAAGCATGCCATTTTACTTATCGCGCAAAAAAGCTCATAGAAGTAATTGTCTATCAGGAAGATGCTGTCGCTTATAAATCTACTTATGTTTATGACAATCGAGGAAACAAAGTTCAAGAAATAAACAGCGGTCCTGATGCCATTTTTACCAGTCGAAATTATAAATATGATTCAGCCGACAATCTTATTGAAGAAAGCAGTATCGGGAAATCTTACAGCACTAAGGTCAAGCGCGCCTTTGATGTAATGCACAATGCAGTTAAAGAGAGCTATTTTGATAACGGAACTCTTGCATTTGGTTACAACCGAACTTACGAAAACGGAAGATTGATAAAAGAGGAAGTGTTCAATCCCAATGGAGAAGTCACAAGAACAACCATAAACAGTTACAATTCCGCAGATGAATTAATCGAGTCAACCGTCAGCAGTAAAACCATAACAAGCAAAACAATCATCGAATACGATGAAGCAGGAAGGATCAAGAAGAAAGAGACACTGACGACGGCAAAAGCTGACAGGAGATTTAGCAGCGAAGACCCGTCTCCCGGAAGGATTGTAATCAAATATAATGAGAAGGGTTTTGAAATTGAAAGATTAAATTACTCGGAATCAGGAACGCTTATTCTCAGACAAACATCCGGCTTTGATGAGCGGGGAAAGCAAAGCGAGCTAGTCTTCTATAAGTCAGACGGAGAGGTGGAAAGCAAACAGGTTTTTGAATACGACGAACACGGCAACAGAGTCAAAACAATTTTAGTAACTGTTTCTCCTAAAGGAGAAGTACAGTATTCGGTATTGGAACAAAGAACTATCAGCTACTATTAAAAATAAGCGTTTCAAGACAAAGCCTCAAATAATCTTTTTTAGAACCATAACAATTGAACACTACCCTACCGAGCGACGTTGTTTCTTTCGTTTGATGTCGCTGTATGTTATGTTTTAAAGTTGTTCGCAAAATCTTTTGGGCGACTGTTTTAAATTGTATGTATGAATTTGCAGTAACACCGGCGATAACGCAGCTTCGGCGTCCGGGAGTTTTGATTGCCGATGTCGCGCCGGAAGGTCTTGCAAGGGAATTGGAACTGGCGGCGGGCGATAGAGTCGTGCGCGTCAATGGGCGAGCGGTGCGCGATTATTTGGATTTTCGGTTTCAGACGGCGGGCGAGACCGAGCTGGAATTGACGGTTAAAAAACCGAATGGCGAGACTTGGGAATTGGAAATTGAGCGCGAAGAAGGCGAAGATTTCGGCATCGAATTTGAACAAATCGTGCCGCGCCAGTGTGCTAACGAATGCATTTTCTGCTTTTGCAAGGGAAATCCGCTCGATGCAAGACCTTCGCTTTTCGTCCGCGACGAAGATATTAGATTGTCGTTTCTCTACGGAAATTATACGACGCTTTCCTCAATCACGCCGGACGAAATGAATCGAATAATCGAGCAGCGTCTCTCGCCCCAGTATGTTTCGGTTCACGCAACCGATTTAAAGACGCGCGCTTATCTTCTCGGCGTTGACGAAAAACGCGCCGACATTTCCGACAAAATTCAAAGGCTTTTAGATAACGACATTGAAATCCACGCGCAAATCGTGCTGTGTCCGACCATCAACGACGGAGCGATTTTGCAAAAAACCGTTCGAGATTTAGCCGCACAGTTTCCGAAAATTATCAGTGCGGCGATTGTACCGCTCGGTTTGACGCGCTATAACACGGACGAACGCTTGACGAAAGTTACGCCCGAATTCTGTCGTCAAATCATCAGTGAAATCGAGCCTTTGCAAAAAGAATTTCGCAAAATTTTAGGCGTTACGTTCGCATTTCTCGGCGACGAAATTTATTTGAAAGCCGGTTTGCCGATTCCGACGCGCCGACATTATGGCAATTATCCGCAAATAGAAGATGGCGTCGGAATGGTACGCTCGTTTCTCAATTCGTTTGAAAGATTGCTGAAAAAATTGGAGCGGCACAGATTATTGAACGAGTCGAAATCGTTTGCTTTAGCCGACGGATTTTTCGCGGAAAATACAAGAACGCATCAATTGGCAATAGTTCCCAAATACAAAAAACCAAACGCCGAAAACGCAAAACTAAATTCGCTGAACGGCACAATTTTAACCGGTGAAATGTTCGCGCCAGTTCTGCGCGAACAAATCGAACGAGTGAATTCTTTGATTGGTTCACGCCTCAAAGTTCTCGCCGTTCCGAATACATATTTCGGCGGCGATGTTGCCGTCGCGGGACTTTTGACAGGGCAGGATTTTCTCCGGGTGAAAAACAAAATCGTCGGCGATTTTGCAATCATTCCGAAACACACAATCAAATCAGACGAGCCGATTTTGCTGGACGAAATGAAGTTTGAAGAATTAAAGGCTCAGTTTGATGTTCCGATTTATGATTTGGATTTACAGGGCTTAATGCAGAAAATTATGAATTACGAAATCAGGTGATTTTTTTCTAATTCGTAGTTTGTAATTCCTTATTGTATATATCACTCTTTTGGCTTCACTTTTATCTCGAAAAGTTTTTTCCAGTTCTTTCCCGTAACGAAAATTCTATCGCCGCCCGCATCGTAAGCTATTCCGTTTAGAGTGTTTTCCGTGCCGCGCTTCACATCGTCAGGCGAAATTTCCTGCAAATCAATCCAGCCGAGAAGTTTTCCGGTTTGCGGGTCAATACGCGCGATGTAATTTGGTTTTCCAAGAATTTGCGGGTCTTCCGAGTGCCAGACGTTTGACCACAATTCGCCTTTTATAAATTCGAGTTCATTTATCTGCATCAGCGGTTTTCCGTCTTCGCGTAACACGGGAATGGTGCGGACAGTTTTGAAAGTTTCCGGGTCAATCACACGAATAACGTGCGTGCTGTCGGTCATATAAAGATTCGTGCCGTCGTTCGTCAAACCCCAGCCGTCGCCTTGATAACGAAACTGCTTGAGCGGTTTTAACGTTTCGGCGTCATAGACAAAAGCCGTGCCTTCGCGCCACGTTAATTGATAAATTTTGCCGTTCAAAATGGTCGTGCCTTCGCCGAACGAATCTTCACCCAAATTCTGTTGCTGCACGACTTTACCTGTTGAAAGTTCGACTTTGCGCAGATTAGATTCGCCCTCTTCACCGGTGCTTTCATACAAAAATCCGTTGTGAAAAAACAAACCTTCGGTAAAAGCCTTCGAGTCGTGTTTGAAAGTGTTGACGACTTCGTAAGTGTAAACAGGAACGTTGGTCGCTGTCATTGGTGATGATTTTATGGCGATATTGCCGTTTGATCTATTAACGTTCATATTTGTATCTGAACGTGCCGGTTCTTTCGTGCATGACTGCGACAGAAAAAAGAACAAAATTAAAAAGGAAAGGCGCATATATTTCATTTATCGGTCATGTAACAAAAGAGATGCTGGTGGAATTCATCTGATGAATATAAAGTTTAACCACCGCTTCGAACATTTTCTTGGTCTTTGAAAAACAAATCGTTCTTCGCTGCAATCTTTTTAAGTGAGTGC
>MWVX01000025.1_pt1 | contig 50296 bp, 45 predicted proteins | sample 1047311 | NCBI WGS metagenome assembly MWVX01 (sample SAMN06349984, study PRJNA376086) | soil metagenome | isolation source: MtG-4 sample Antarctic (ecotone) soil | place: Antarctica | collected 2015-01-13 | reverse complement strand
TTCCGAGGAACGAAGAAGATTTCGGTTTGTCGCGCGTGCAGATTCATAAACAGTTAAACGATTCGCTCAAACGTCTGCGAACCGATTATGTTGATTTATATCAATGTCATCGATATGACGAAAACACGCCGCTCGAAGAAACGATGATTGCTTTATCAGAAGTCGTGCAGGAAGGAAAAGCGCGTTATATCGGATTTAGCGAATGGAATACAGAACAAATCAAAGCGGCAATTGAAATAACTGGAATGGAAAAATTCGTTTCGAGCCAGCCGCAGTATTCGATGTTGTGGCGCGAGCCGGAAGCGGAGGTCTTTCCACTCTGTGCAACAAACGGCATCGGTCAAATCGTCTGGTCGCCGCTCGGACAAGGCGTTTTGACCGGAAAATACAAAGCCGGTCAACCGATTCCAAACGATTCACGCGCCGCCAACGATAAGATGAACGTTTTCATCGACCGTCTGCTAACGCCTGAAATTTTAGCTGCAGTCGAAAAGTTGCGCCCCGTTGCGGCTGCGGAAAACCTTTCGATGGCGCAGCTTGCGCTTGCCTGGGTTTTGCGTGATGAACGGATTTCATCGGCAATAATCGGCGCAACAAAACCCGAACAAGTTGAGGATAATGCAGCGGCATCAGGCATCGAATTGTCTAATGATACTTTGGCTGCGATTGACAGAATTCTTCAATCCGTCGCGGCAAACGCGGCATAAGTATAAATAGTAAAAAACTAAAAACAAAGAATCCTTATTTTTAGTTTTTTACATGTATTTCCCTTTTAATTTCTTATCTAAAACCCTGCCCGATTTGCTGTGTTCCGAATGAACCGATGCCGTTGAGCCGGAAGCTGAAAACGAAACGGTTTTCGCGCCTAACGCCGACGTTGAAGGTGTAATATTGCATCGTAACGGCGCAGCAATCGTAAGCGTAACCGACGGTGTAAAGCGAGCTGATAAGCGGCGTAAAGCGCAGCGCGCGGCGGTTTTCAAAATCGAAAAACAGAGACGCGCCGCCGTAAAAACCCCGGTCGCGGTCACCTAAGAACACCGCCGGACTCCACTGTGAACCACGCAGGGTTCCCGCTTCCTTGCCCGCTTGATTGTTGTATTGCTGCAAAGACGGCATCAATGTAATGGCACGCGTGTAGTAAAAAGTTTGAAAAATTTTGAGAAGTTTTGTATCGTAGCCGACCGTCGCCGAAATATCGCGCAAGCCGCCGCTCTGAACGCCGAAATCCATTCGCGTATTGACAAAGACGGTTTTACGAGGACGATACGTTGCATCTACGTTTATCGGCGAAAAGCGGCGCGGGACGCCGCCGAATGTGTAAAACGTCAAAGCCGTAATCGGCTCGATTTGGTTGCGCCTGCCGATGTCTAATGCGCCGCCGAAACTTTTGTCGAAAAAGTATTTCCCGCGCACGGTCAATGTAAAAATCTCATACGGCTGGACGGACAAAGGATTTTTCTTCGCATCGGGATTTTCCCGCAAATATTTCTGCGCTTCGTCGGTTACGGCTTCGGTGTATTTACGCGTAAAGATTCGGTTTGTAACGCCGTACTCGACTTCGTTTGTGTCAGTTTGGGTGTCGGCGTAATCGAAACGAATTATGCGGTTAAAATTGTTGACGCCTTTTATAAAACGATACGTTAGAAAAGGCTCAATTGTGTGGCGAAAGCGAAACGCGCCGTCTTTTCGGTAAAAGTTTTTCGCCAGCGCGACGGGTCGCACATCTAGTTCAAATTCGCCATATTTCCTGATGACATCGCGCCCGATGACCTGGCGCATATCGTTGAAAGAATTCGAGTAATAAGTAACTCGCGCGCCCGCCGTTGCCGTCAAATTTAAATATTTGAAATAAAACGGCATTGAAATTTGCGGATGAATATCAAACCGCTGTCCGATTGCCGGAGTCTGCACCGGGTCGTTGCCGGTCGTCTTACGGTAAAGCGCAACATCGTCAACGTCTTCGCGGCGACTGACGCCTTCCAAACTCGTCTTGAAAGAAAAATATGCGTTTTTGAAAAATGAAAGCTGTGAAGGGCGCTTTTCAAAGTTGATGCTCGGCAAGTTGCGCGTTTTTATACGCACATTGGGGATCGAAATCACCTGTGAGCGCGCCAAAAGATTGAGCGTATAATTGCTCCAGCTTTTGTTGACGAACACTTGCGAGACTTCAATCGGCGAAATAATTTGCTGTATGCCGTCGGAGAACACTTGTCGAAACGAAAGATTTGAAGTCAAGCGAACGTCGGCGACCGCTGTAAAACCGTTCGGAAAATAATGCACACCGTCGGCATAAATCAAACTTCCGCCCTGGTCAGGATGCTCGGCGTCTGCCTTGTGTCCCAAAATTCTGTCTTTGACGGCATAAAAACCAAAGTTGAGATAAGAGCGCGAATTGGCGCGGGTACGCACATCCAAGCCAAAACCGACGCCGCGCGCGCTGTATAAATCACCGCGAAAAGTAGCGTCCGCCGAACGTCCCAGTGTTTTGTAATACGCGCCGGCAACCCGAGCGCCCTTGTTGCCGGAAAAGCCGAACGTCGGCGTCAAAAACCCGGAAGCGCGGTCGCGTTTTTTTATCGGAATCGAGGCATACGGCAGCGGCACGATCGGAACGTTTTTAACCAGAAACTTAGCGTTTTTCAATTTTATACGGTCGTTGGTTTTAATCCGCGCTTCGTCAGCCGTAAAGCTCCATTTCGGCACGGCGTCATCACCGCAAGCCGTAAACTTTCCGCGCGTTATGACAACTTCTTCGAGTCCGACTCTTTCAACGCGGTCAGCCGTAAAATAAATGACCGTGCCGTCGTTTGTTTGATTGGTAAAACCGGTCGAATCAAGAAAGAATCCTAATTTCGTGCGGTAATTAAATTCACCGGTTGCGCCTGTAATTCGCTGGTCGTCGCCCTGGTCGAAAACAACGCTGCCTTCGGCAACCATTCGAGTCTCGGCTTCGTAAATCGTGATTCTGTCTGCTTGAAGGCGATAAATTCCGTAATGCACATCAACGTTTCCCGAACGAATGATAATACGATTACCTTCTTTGCCCGTGATAGATTCATTGGTCGAATAAACGACAACTTCATCATCGCCGCCTTCTATCGGAGCAGAGTCCGGCTTTTTTTTCGGTAATTTTATATCCTGTTCCTGCGCCAAAGGATTGACGTTGGGCGTGTCGGTCAACGGATTTGCTACCTGCCGATCGACCGGATTCGTATCCTGCGCTTTTATAAAAGTTACAAAACAGCAGAAAAGCAGCAGAATTTTTGTGAATTTATGAAGAAGCATCAAAATAATTGTAAATGAAGGCAACGGTAAATAGTAAGTTATAAATAAAAAATATCCTTACATAATTTACCATTTACCTTTTACCATTTACCATTAAAAAACTATTTATCATTTTTTTATATGAAACCAAAAGTGCTTGTAGTCGAAGACGAAGAGTTGATGCGTACTATTCTCAGGCAGTTGCTTGAAGCGGAAGGTTATCAAGTTTTTACTGCGGACAGTGCGGAAAACGCTCTGGAAATTTTCTCGGGTGAAGACCTTGCCGTTACTTTAACCGATATAAAAATGGCTGGAATGGACGGCTTACAATTGCTCGACCAGATAAAAACGAGTGACGACGAAGCGATTGTAATAATTATGACGGCTTATTCGTCGGTCGATTCGGCAATCGCCGCGCTTCGCAAAGGCGCATATGATTATGTTACAAAACCTTTTGTCAATGAAGATTTGCTGCAGACTGTTGGACGCGCCGTTCAGACGAAAAAACTTTTCAGCGAAAACCGCCTTCTGCGCCGCGAGTTAAATAAACATTACAGTTTTTCTGAAATCATCGGCAAAAGCGAAGCATTGGCAAAAGTTTTTCGTTTGATTGAAAAAGTAGCCGACACGAACGCCGGAATTTTGATTCAAGGTGAAAGCGGCACTGGCAAAGAACTTGTCGCGCGTGCCATTCACTTTAGAAGTCAGCGCGCCGGAAAGCCTTTTCTAGCAATCAATTGTGGCGCTTTGCCCGAAAGTCTGCTCGAAAGCGAACTTTTTGGACACACAAAAGGCGCGTTTACCGGCGCGGTTACCGACAAAAAAGGATTTTTTCGTTCAGCCGACGGCGGAACTTTGTTTTTGGATGAAATCGTAGAGATGCAGCAACCATTGCAGGTCAAACTACTGCGTGCTTTGCAGGAACACGAAGTTACGCCCGTCGGTTCGAGCGTTGCCGTAAAATTTGACGCGCGGATTATCTGCGCGACCAATAAAAATCTTGAAAAGGAAGTGGCAGAAAATCACTTCCGCGAGGATTTATTTTATCGTCTGAACGTGATTGAAATAAATCTGCCGCCGCTTCGTGGCAGACGCGAAGATATTCCGCTGCTTGTCAAACATTTTGTCGCAAAAATTGCCCGCGAGCAAAACGCGCCGGAAAAAGCCGTCTCAAAAGAAGTTTTTTCAGCGCTCGTCAATTACACCTGGCAAGGCAACGTCCGTGAACTGCAAAACGTGATTGAGCGCGCCTTTATTCTCTCGAATGAGGAAATAAATCTTGAAAGTCTTCCGGCAAAAGTAAAAATTAACATCCAAAGCGGTTTTGAAACGCGCGACGGCGAAGGTTTCCGTCCCACACTCGAAGAAATGGAACGCCGTTATATTTTGGAGATTTTAGCTGCGGCAGACGACGACAAATCGGAAGCGGCAAACATCTTAGGCATTGATTTATCAACGCTCTATCGAAAACTGAAAAGATACGAAGATATTTCTGGAAGTTAAAATGTAGTTAATTCCAATACAAAATAATTTGTGTTATTAATGCGCGTAATATTGCCTTTGGCATACGGTAATTGGAAAAAATCATCGGCGGGAAAAGTCGATCCTTGTAAAGTTTCGTCGCCGGAAAGCTGGCTTTGCGCGACGAGTTCGGCAGGAAACCAATCTTCGGCTTCTACTTCCGATGCCTTTGAGGTTTTATTGTTTTCGGTCTGGGCGACGATTTTGGCTGTGTCTTCGTCTGTGAATCTCAAAACTGCTGTTAATTTTTTTCGTTCTTGTGCAGATGTCTTACTTTCGCCCGCCGCCTGCGCGTTTAAATTGTCTTCGCGCCAAGTCGCTTCTTCCGGTGCGAGCGGTAGTTTTATAATTTTTCCGAGTTCTTCAACGTCATCATTTACAATCTGCGCGTTATTATTTGCAGATTGGTTATTTTGAGACTGTGAAACATTGGCGTTTTCTACTCTCGTGCAAGCGCTTGCAAAAAAAATGCTGAAACAGAAAACACAGATAAATTTTTTCGGGAAGAAATTCACCAGACAATTGTAAAAATAAAAAAACGCGATTGCAATTTATTTTCCAAATATTTTCTAATACAATAAAACGCTTTTACAAACAAAAATGCTTCTTCTTCGCCGCATACGCGCTTTCATCGTCCGCGATTTCCAACTCGCGCTATCTTACCGCGTCGAATTTTTTATACGTATTATCTGGATTTTGGGTATTGTTACGACGTTTTATTTTATATCGCGCATTTTCGCCGGATTCCCTTTGGCACAATACGAGCAATGGCAAAACCCGCTGACCGCCTGGCTGACCGGAATGGCGATGCTCAATTATTTTATGGTCGGATTTTCCGCGCTGGCAAATGCAATCAGACAGGAACAGATGCAAGGCACTCTTGAAAGCGTTCTGCTGACGCCGATAAACGTTCCGACCGTGATTGTTTCAAGTTCTGCCTGGTCTTACGTTGACGCGACTTTCAACTCGTTTCTCTATCTTTTTTTCGGCTGGTTGTTTTTCGACGTACAATATCAAGGCAATTTATTTCTCGCGCTTTCTTTTCTGATTTTAACAACTCTTTGTTTGGCTTCAATCGGTATTTTGTCGGCGAGTTTTGCAATGGTTTTCAAACGCGGCGACCCGTTTGCGATTCTTCTTGGCGCGGGAACTGCTCTATTTTCCGGCGTTTTCTACCCGAAAGAAATGCTGCAGGAAAGTTTGGGCGAAACCGGTGGCAAAATTCTCTCCTACGCCAACCCTTCGACGCACGGACTAGACGGCATTCGCGGCGTTTTGATTCAAGGAAAAACTTTCTCAGAAGTCGAATCTTCCTTTTTTATTCTGCTCGGATTTCTTGTTATCTTGCTTCCCTTTTCGCTTTGGATTTTCGGGCGAGCAATAAAACGCGCCAAACGCGAAGGCAGCTTGATTCAGTATTAGCAAACCGATTAAATAAATGTCTTTAAGATGTTTTTGATAGCTTCGGCGTATGCCTTTGAGCCTTCGACATTTTGGTGTCCGATGGCAATCAGCTCACGATATGTTTAAGAAATCGACGACGTGAATATTCTTTCATTTGATAAAATCCTCCTCTTTCCGTCGTTAACGGCAAAATTTGGCAACACTTATCCCGGACGGTTGGTTTTACAACCGCCGGAATCAATAAAAATAAAATTGTTCTGATCAGTTTTCTATTTCCGCTTGGTAAAAGACTCAATGGTTTTAACATGAGCTTCGCCATAACAACAGCGTGGTCTGAACACATAAAACTCGAAGGCGTTCTAACAGTCATCGGATTTTCGCTAATACTATCCACATCAAGCGCGTCAAATTCTCCCATTACGAATATCAAATATGCCTTTGTGTAGGTGTAGTGTAAGCGCAGTATGGATTATCCGGAAACAACGCCAACAGAAATCCCGGCTCGTTTGGATGTGTCTCGGAATAGACACATCCAAACGAGCCGGGATTTTGCAAGAATTGATACTTAGCATTACTGGTTTTGGCATCCGCGTTGAAGTCTTCGGCAAATATCAACGGCAGATTCGTCTTGCCTATTATTTATATTTCAAAGTAGCTGATAACTTATGGCATTAGCTACTTGCCTGTGTTGACGAACTGAATGCAGTCGCCTTGATTCTTGAACCTGCGCGGCATTGTAAACGTCATCCATCCGCCATTTTTGCATTGCTCTGTGGTAGTTGGCACTACGTTTTCCGGCTGCACTTCAAACGCTCCGATGTCAACTATTGACGAGCCGTTGTTATCTCCGTCAACAATTCGCATATAGCCTGTTCCTCGTTGATCAAAAGCAAGAGTAGTATTATTGAGCGGGTCTACCGCCCAAGCATTGAGTCCAGCATCAATTGCCGGGCTTCCCGCAAGCAGTGCGTGTGTCGGAGTTGTGCCGCCGTTATCTGCTAAGCTGCCGAGTTGGGGGTTAATCGGCGAAACAGATGTGCCGACTATATCGTTATTCGTGTTCGGATTTCCGGCGGGAAATGCTGTCTCGACGTTTGAATTGTTGCCGATTAGGTTACCGCCTGCCGAAACAATTGTTTTACCGGGGCTTGAGTAAATGTCGGGACTAACGTCGGTACCAAGGTCAACGGCTGCTGTATTACCTGCGACAATCGTATTGCCCATATTTAGCACACCTGATTGACCGATGCCGCCCCCAACCCTTGATGAGTTATTAATAATCGTTACGTTGCGGAGCGTAACTGTTCCCTGGCTGTCAAAACCGCCGCCGCCCATTCCTGCCGTGTTTCCCGAGATGGTTGAGTTGATGACTGTTAGAGTGGTGCCAAAGCTGACAAAGAAGCCGCCGCCCTGAAAGATTGTAGTGTTGTTGGAAAAGGTTGAGTTGATAATTCGGTGTGTGCCTAATTGGAAATCTATACCGCCGCCGCCGCTGTGCGCTGTATTGCCGGTCACGTGAACACGGTCGAGCGTCAGCGCGCCTCCTTCGACTAAAATCGCTCCGCCGCTATTGACGCCGAAGGCGGATTTGTTACCGCCCGTAAGGGTCAAACCAATAATATTGACAGTCGCTTGATTTGTGTGAAAGATGCGGTTTGTTCCCGCACCGCCGTCAATCGTTAGATTGTCTGCGCCACTGCCCGCTATCTCTAAAGTTCCGGAGTTGTTTATCGGAATCTCTCCGCCGTTAGCAGTCGTCAATGTAATGGTTGAATTCGCTGGCAGATTAAACAAAACACGGTCATTGCCGCCGAGATTGTTAGCTTGCTCAACCGCCGCTCTTAATGAGCATTGCTCGCCTGCGGTTACCAAATCAATATCGCAGACACCGTCCGCCGTGCTTGCGTCGTGCTGGTCAGTGGTTAAATTCACCGTAAAATCTACGGCAAAGGTTTCGGTTGCAGCTATGCTGAATAACAATAAGAAAAAGATTGAAAAGATTTTCATAAAGAGTTCCTCCAAATTAAATTGTTTTAGTTGCCGGCTGCTAAGCTCGCCGGATTATTTTTATTGGGACATCAGAATAAGCAAAGAGATTAGTTCGAAATTTCAAAATTGTTTACAAAGTCGAATCTCTTTTTACAGCAAACAGACGAGCGACGTAACTACTCTGATGTGTAGGACAAATATCAATGACGAATATGAAATTAAGGTCGAAATACTCACGGGAGTAATAACAGTGCTTCGACAATAACTCCGACACCGAACTCCTTTGTTCCGTGATTAACGGTCTGTTAATAGGAAGAACAACACTCGCCTGGCTAACCGCTTAGTTTTCCATTTTCGCTTGTAAAAACACTACGGTTTTAACTTGAGCGACGCTGTAACTCCGGCGTGGTCAGAGCGCATCAAGCCGGACGGTGTTCGGTCGGTCAGCGGAGACTACCAAGAGGATCAAAATTCCTAAATGCAACAGCTAACACAACCGCCGTAACTGCAACTCCGACTCCAACGCCAATCAGGATTTTCGATGTGGTTGATAATCCGGTTCCTTTCACCTGTGCTACATCGCTGTAATCAAGAGTGCTTGTTTGCCTGGTCTTTGAATCAGTAAGAGTAAATGAATCGTCTGCTGCTTGACTGATAAACCCCTTCATTTTTGTTCCATTCAGCATTTTGACGTTAACGCGAGCTTTCTCTCCCGTCCCGCGTTTAGTCACATTTGCTTTAATTTTTTCGACAGTTGCGGCATTATTGCCCGTATTTGTTTGCGCGTTAATTAATTGAAGATTAGTGAAAAGAAGCGTCAATCCAAGTAACGCCATAGATAAAGATTTTCTGAGCATAAATTTCTCCTTTATTTTGTTTTTGTTCAACGCGGCTCGCGTCAATTCTATTTCTACCAGTTAGTGACAAAGACGAAAAAAGTGTCAAAGGAATTCAATTGCTATTCCGACACCGAACTCCTTTGTTACTTGATTAATGGTCTGTTATTAGGAAGAACAGCACTACGAAAACAAGCGCAACTCCAATCCCAACCCCAATCGCAATCTTAACGCCTGTCGAAAGATTGTTGCCTTTGACTTGTTTTGTTTGTGAAAACGAAACTTCGATTGGTGTATTTGTATTATCTTCGACTATCACAAAGCCGTTTTCGCTGATTTGGCTGATATAGCCTTTCAGCTTTGTTTTGTCTCGTAATTTGACTTCAACCCGCGCATCGGTTCCCGTACCGAGTTTTACAAGTTCGTTTTTTACTTTGGCGGCAAATTTCGCCTCCTTATCCGCTTTAGTGCCGGCAAAAGCCGTTGCGCCGAAAGCCAGGTTAGTGACCAAAATTACTAATGCCGATGACAAGTATTTTTTAAACATAATTTCTCCTTAAAAGTGTCAAACGGCTCTATTTTTACAGCAAACAGACGGGCGATGTAATTACTCTGATGTGTAGGATAAATATCAATGACGAATTACGAAGTTACGAAATTACAAATTGAACAGACATTTATTCACAATTCGTTATTAACTAAATTAATCGCTCGCGTAGGGCTTTGGCGTTTGGCTGCGCTTTGCTTTCAAAACGCGATTCTCTTGCCTCAGTCTGCGATGTAAGAAATTGCCGTTACGCGATACGACGAGCCTTTTTTGACAACCATCATATTCACGCCGCCGCCTTCGTTGCGGTAAGAACAATTCCAAACGCTTCGCTGCTTTTCGCAGCCCATAAATTCCCATCCGCCCGCGCCATTGGCAAACAGTTTCTTGACGACGGCAGGCGCGGCGACTTTCAAAGCCTCCGCTCGTTTTTTCTTGAGCCTTGCGGTATAAAGCGATTTTGCCGCCGAATCCGCCGAACTCGTCTGTTTGCCGAAGCCTTTCGCTGCCGACAAATCAGCTGAGAACAAAAATATTATCGTTAAAGTAATGAATAAATTTTTTTTCGATTTTGTCTGCATAATGTATTTCTTTCGCTTTTAATCATGTTTCCTCTGTCTTGCTAGTTATAGTTTCGCTGCCGCCTTCTGCGCGATGACCTTTGCCATTGCGCGTTTTTCCTCAGCCTTTAATAACGGATTCCCGGAACCCGTGCGCGGTCTCATCATCGGCGGAAGAACTGTGAAATAAACGTTGTTCTTCAAAACGAAAAGCTGCTCGTTTGCGCCGAAGAAAGCCTCGTCTCCGATACCGGAAACAGAAGCAGAGTCTTTCGCCAGCATTTCGCCGACATCGCCTTCCGCTCCCTTCGCGTCTTTCATCTCGCCGCCCAGCTTGCCCAGGATTTTTGCCACGTCGCGCGCCGCCTGCATTTCACCGCCGGCATCCTTGCGCTTGACTTCAATCTCGACGCGGCTGCCCATATCGTCTTCGGTCTGGTAGATGCAAGTGTCGTCAGTAGCCTCCGTTTGCACGATGGTTTCGCCAATCGCTGCTCCTACATCTTCCTTTGTCACGAGCGAACATACATCAATCGTGCTTGACGCTTGCGACGCATTGGCGGTTGAACCGCTCGTTTCCGCACGCGAGGTGGTTGCCTCACTTGACGAACTTGAATTGCAGCCGAAGACGGCGAGCGCCAGAGAGCAAAGCAACACGGTTTTTATTTTGAGTTTGTTAATCATTAGCCATATTCCTCCTGCCATCTTACTGTTTCGTTTGGAGCATTGACTCGAACGAGTCTTCCGAAATAAAGACGATAAAGTTAAACAATATCAATGGAAACTGCCTTAAAAGTAATCCACACGCTCGACCCCGATACGCAGCCAGCCCGATTCGCCGCTACCGCTGTCCCAATTAAAGTCCGTATTCTTTCCGGCGATGGCAGGCAAATCCAGCGTTCCGCTATAGATTCCAATGTCGTCGTCTCCGCTGCGGTCATCCGCGTCGCGCAGACGAAGCTCGAATTTGAAAGGCGTGCTGCCGTCGTAGTGGTAATCAAAGAAAAATTCCTTTTTGCGCCGCCCCGCGTCCTCGCTGATGTCGATTGTTTGACCGGCTTCGCGCATAACCACCGACTCGCGGTCAATCGCCCACCAAACGTCGCCGTTGACGCGCAACTCGCCGTAGCACTCGAGAGTGTTATCACCCACGCCGTCGTCCGAGCCGGTAACTTCAAACCACATTTTGATGCGGTATCGCTCGCCAATCGGGTCGGGAATGTATTTTGTGACGGTGTATTTGGTCGTTACGGACATCGCCGCCAACTGGTCGTCGCGCAGCGTATTGACGGTGTAGGAAATCGGCATCATCGTGCTGAGCGGCGCAGGCTGCTGCAGATAACTGTTCATTATTTCCAACACTTTTTCGATGCCCGTCGCCGGAATAAGTTTTGAAAAACCGTTCTGAGGACCGCCGAATTCGGTTACGCGCAGCTCGAACAGAGCGGTTTTGGATTTCGAGTCGCTTTTGACGTTGGCGTCGACACTCCAAGTGCCGCCGCTGACCGAGCCTTCGAGCGCAACGTGCATTTCTTCTTCGGAAAGTTTTGAAGTCAGATTAAACACGACGATGCGCCCGTATGTAATCGATTTGATATACGTCGGCAGATTGGACGCCGTTATATGTTTTTGGTTGACTAGCGCGCGGGCGTCTTCGACCGAAAATGCGTCGTTAAAAAACGCCGCCCGACGGCTGTGTCCCTCGATATCAGCCGTCGCCGTAAAGGCGCGTTCGATAAAGGTTGCCGTAATCGTATGTTTAGCGGCGGAACGTTCAGTCTTTAACGATGCTTTGAGTTCCGCCGTCAGGTAGCGCGCATTGATTCCCAACTCCTGCGCCGTTTGTTCTTCGCTGTAGTTGTCAATGATTTTCAGAAAGCGCGCGCCGCCCCATTTCGTCGAGTTGCCCTTCCGCATTAAATCTCCGAGCGCCGAACCGACGGTCGAAGCGCTGGGCGCGTCAACGACGCGAAAATTGCCGCTCATCGGCAAATCAACTTTGACTTTAAAAGACGCGCGCATTTCGGCGGGAACAGCGACTTCCTGCATCGAGCCGATGCCCTGCTGCAAGCCTTGTCCCTGCACCAAAGCGCCGAGCCAGAAGGCGTTGACCGGCTGATAGGTAACGATTTCTTCGGGCGTTTCCGTGAGCGAATAGTTGGTGCGAACCACAGTATAGTTGCGTCCTTCTTTAGCTTCCTTTGATTCACCGCCGGGAGTTTCGTTTTTAGCCGAGGGTTTGATTTTGTTTCTTGATTTCCAGTCAGGCATTGCTTCGATAAAAGCATCAACCGTCGCGGCTTCGAGCAAGGGCGCGTTTGCCATCGCTTCTCTGACTTCGGGATTAAGTTGAACTTCGCTTGATGGCTTCGTCACTACAAGTACGGGACGCGGCGCAGGTTCTATTGGGCGAATTATGGGACGCGGCGAAGTCGTTATGGGACGAATTATCTTCGACTGCGCTTGTGCTGCGCCTGCCAGAATCATAACGATACCCAATGCCAGAACTCCGAATACAATTCGAGTCGAAACACAATTCATATTTTTCATTTTGTATCTCCTAAAATAAACATAATTTATTACTGCATCGAACATAGATATTTTCAGCAATCCAATTTTTCGATTAAAATTTCAAATTTGTCATCAACTAAAACGAGGCACTCCGAAAATCAGCGCTTGTTTTACGAGCCGATTTTTGCAAAAAAGGGAAGACAAAGTAACTACACAAATGTGCAGGGCAAGATAATTGCGGATTGCGGAATGATTAAACTAACTTTTCGCGCAGGGCTTTGGCGACCGCCTCGGTTTTCGAGTGGACTTGCAGTTTTTCGTAGATGTTTTTCAGGTGAAACGAAACGGTGTGAAATGAAATTCCCATTTCCTTGGCGGCGGTTTTTTTATGATGACCTTCGATGAGAAGTTTTAAGAGTTCGGTTTCCTGTGGCGTGAGACGGTAATCTGAATATTCGGGCGGGCGAAATTGACGAAAGAGTTTGACGACGCGAGCGGCGATCTGGGGAGACATCGGCGAGCCGCCGTCAACCGCTTCTTTTAACGCTTCGAGAAGTCGGGCGGGCGGCGTGTTTTTCAGCAGGTAACCGTTCGCGCCGTTGCACAGAGCGTCGAAAATCTCCGTGTCATTATCATAAATCGTCAGCGCGATAATTGGCACATCGGCGAACATCGCTCGTAATTTCTCAATGCCTTCAATGCCTGACATTCCGGGCAAACCCAAATCGGTCAAAATTACGTCGGGTTTGTCTCGCTCGATTCCCGCCAGCGCCGTTTCCATCATTCCGTAATTGGCAACACACCTAAAATCTGCCGTGCCGTTTATCAGCGCGATCAAACCCTCGCGCACGTCGCGCAAATCTTCAATCAGCACCACGCGCAAGGACGCAAGAGCAGTTTTTGTTTGATAGTTTTCGATTGTGGAAATCACGTTAGATTTAATTTACTCGAAAAAAATTCGCCTGTCGCCTGCACGTTTGAGTAGGGTCGGAAAAAATTAATCTGTCTATTGGCAAAGCGATTCCGGCTAAACGCGGCTTGCTTTTTGCAAAGGCAATCCAAATTTAACAATTGTTCCGTTTTGCGAATAAATTTGCAAATCACCGCCCAGAGCGCGTGCGCGGCGTGTCATACTTCGCAAGCCTTGTCCGTCGCCGTTGGAATTTTCCGCGTCGAAGCCTTTGCCGTTGTCCGCAATTCGCAAACAGACAATCGAATTTTCCACGCTAAAATCAATTTGAACTTTTGAACAATCCGAATGACGCGCCGCATTGCTGACCGCTTCTTTGAAAATTAATAAAAGGTCGCGCCGCGCGCCGACGCTTAATTTCAAATCCGCATCGGTCGTTGGCGCATGAAAGTCCAAATCAATTTCCCGATACGCGAAAACCTCTTCGGCGTGTTGGCGCATTCTTCTGGTTAAATCAAGCAGGCTGTCGTGGTCGGGACTGACCGCCCAAACGATGTCGTTCATCGAAGCGACCGATTCGCGGGCAATGTCGGCAATCGAAGACAATAGATTGCCGTTGCCATTGTCGGACTTTTGTTTTGCCACTTCACTTAAAAGAGAAATTCTGGTTAAGTTCGCGCCAATGTCGTCGTGCAAATCCGATGCAATGCGCGTTCGGATTCGCTCCATTTGCAAAAGGCGCGTTAAACGGAATCGGTGGAAAAAATAAATCGCCGCCGATGTTAAAGCAAACAATGGAATTATGAACCAAGGACTTTGCCAGAACGGTGCGGCGATTTTGAAAGAGACGGTTGCCAGAGTTTGGCTGTAAATTCTATCGGCGGTTTGGGCGCGAACCTCAAATTGATATTCGCCGCTCGAAAGATTTGCAAAATTTACGGTGCGCTCGGTCGTCGGCGTCCAACCTGAATTTCCGAAGCGATATTCGTATTTTAATTTTTCTCCGAGCGTCGCGCCCAAACCGATAAAGTCAACGCTGATTTGTTTTTGGTCAGAAGTTAAATCTAAATGCGGCGCTTCGGTTTCGCCCAAAAACGAGATTTTTTGTTCAACTCCGGCAATTCGCAAACCGGTGATTAAAACAATCGGCGGCTTACTGGCTCGTTCCGGTTCGGGCATAAAACGCGCTAGTTCCTTAGCCGTTGCGAACCATAGCGCTCCTGTGCGGTCACGATAAGCGATTTCGACGTAGCTGCTCGGCAAACCGTCGGCGGTCGTGAAATTTTCAACTTGTCCCGTCGCCGGATCGAGGCGGTCAATCCCGCGTCCTGTGCCCAGGTAAATTCGCCCGAATCGGTCTTCCGTGATGCAGAGCACATCGTTGCTTGAAAGCCCTCCGGCGGTCGTGTATTTGACGAATTGCAGGCGGTCGGCATTTGTATCGTCGAGCCGCCACGCTCCGGCTATTGAATTCGTTAGCCAGAGACTTCCCGCGCTGTCTATAAATAAATCTTTCGTCCAGCCAGGCGGCGCTCCGTCCAGCTGCGTGAAAACGGTAAAATGCCCGTCGCGGTAACGAATCAGCGCGCTGTCCTCAGCACCCGTCGCAATCCAGAGATTGCCGCTTCGATCTTCGACAAATGCCGTGCCGACGCGACGAAACACTCCAAATCCGACTTGCTCAGTATAATTGTGCCAAGTTTGGCTGGCGCGTTCCCAACGCAATAATTCGCTGGCACCGGCAATCGTCGCAATCCAAACGTCGCCGCGTGAATCTTCAAAAAGGCGGAAAATTTCTTTTCCCTCGGCGCCTGTTTCGATTTTCTCCAGCTCGGTTCGGGCGAGATTTTCAAAACTTGTCCGGGGCGGCGAGCGAAAAAGTCCTTCTCCGGTCGGAATCCACCATGCTCCGCCGCCGTCCTGCCAGACGGTTTGATTCCAGCCCCATCCTAGATTAACCGTTTGCTTTGGCAACCGCGGGTTACCGAGAGAAAATTTATCCGCTTCAAAACGACTGACGTTGTAAATCGCCTGACCGTAAACTCCGGCAGGGACGCCGGCAAAAAGTTCGTCCACTTGATTTTCAAAAATTGTTCTGATGGATTCCCCGCCTAATCCATCCGTTTTGTCGAAAGTCGTAAAGCCGTATCTAGCTACCTTTTTCGCGCCGCATTTCGAACCCGTCCAAAGATTTCCGTTTTTGTCTTCAATTAAGCTCCACACATCCAAGTCGCAAATACCATTTTTCGCCGTGTAAGTTTTACAAACCGAACCGCCCGCCTCGCCCCGTTCTTGCCAGAGACACAAACCCGCTATTGTTGCCACCCAAAACCTGCCGTCGCCAGTTTGAAGCAAATCGGGAATCCAATTTGCGGGTAATCCGTCTTTCTTCGTGTAAAGTCTCGCCACAATTGAACCGTTTGCATCCGGTTCAGATTTGAGTAAACATAAACCACCCGAATCTGGTTCGCGCATTCCCGCCCAAATCCGCCCGTCGGCGTCTTCGAGCAAAGATACAACCACATTGTTCGGCAAGCCGTTGGCAGTTGTGAAGCGTTCGACTTTGCCGTCCGCCCGAAGACGAAACAGTCCGCTTTCCTGCGTTCCGACCCACAACGCGCCGCGCCGGTCTTTAATGATTTCCGCAATATACACGCCTAGCCCGGCTGCCAACGATTCGCCGAGCGGCACGAATTCGAGTTTAAATTCACCGCCGCTCTCGTTTAATTTATAAAGCCCGTCGCTCGAACCCACCCAAATTTGTCCGTCGCGGTCTTCATACAAAACTTGAAACCTTTTCGCTTTCGGATTGTCGGGCAGATAAACGGTGAAAAGCGGATTTTCCCGCGAACTGGGCGAGCCGTGCGGATTGAGTCGGGCGATTCCCGCGCTGGTGGCAACAAGATAAGTGCCTTTGCTCGTTTCGAGAAAATCATTGGCTTGGCGGTGTTGAAGCCCATCGTCGGTGGTAAAATTCGTAAAACCGTAGCCGTCAAAGCGTGAAATGCCTTCCGCGGTGCAAAACCAGAGAAAACCGCGTGAATCTTGCCGGATGCGATAAACATTATCACGCAGCAATCCATCGGCAACGGTGTAAGTTTTCACCGGAAGGCGTTCGGCTTTTGAAATTGAAGCGAGAAATAAAACAAGCGCAATCCAAGCAAGCGACGCGAATCGTAAATGAACCGATGATTTTGCAAGGGCGTTTGGCAGCACACTTCTAGTCTTCAGTCTGACGGATTGCTGAACTATGATTTTCTTAGACCGAATTTTTATAAGTGTTTTTTTGCCGAAAGTCAATAAAAAGATTGATTTTGCTTAATGTTTAGTATATCTTCCGAACAAAATAACCCGGCAATTTTTCGTTTAATCTTTTACTTTAACCGTTAAGCAATGAGGGCAAAACGAGTACACAATCTGATTTACATTGTTAACCTAAAATCGTGTAAAATGAAGCATAAGCAATTTTAGAAATTTTATTTATAGTTGAATAACAAAATGGCAGAAGTTAAAGAAGCAATTTCAGAAGCGCAGGAAAAGAAAGAGCGTTGGGAACGAGAAACGCTGCAAAAAGTTTTGGATAAAGCGCCCGAGCGAAAACAATCGTTTGAAGGCGTTTCTTTAGAACCCGTCGAACGGCTTTTTACCGAATCTGACACAAAAACGATTGAAGAAGCTGGCTTTCCCGGCGAATTTCCCTATAAACGCGGCATTCATCCGACGGGCTATCGCGGCAGGCTATGGACGATGCGACAGTTTGCCGGATTTTCTTCGCCCGAAGAAACGAATAAACGATTCAAATACTTGATGACGCAAGGTCAAACAGGTTTGTCGGTTGCTTACGATTTGCCCGCGCTGATGGGTTTAGACGCCGATTCGCCTTTATCGGAAGGCGAAGTCGGTAAATGCGGCGTCGCCGTGTCGAGTTTCGCCGACTTTGAAGCATTGTTTGACGGGATTCCGCTCGACCAAGTTACCGTTTCCCAAACAATCAACGCACCGGCTTCTATTTTTCTGGCGATGTATCTGGTAATGGCTGAAAAACAGGGCGCGGATTTCACGAAAATTTCAGGAACTTTGCAAAACGATATTCTGAAGGAATACATCGCGCAGAAAGAATGGATTTATCCAATCAAACCTGCGATGAAATTAGTGATTGACACGTTTGAATACTGCGTCAAGCACGTTCCGAAATACAATCCGATTTCCGTTTCCGGTTATCACATTCGAGAAGCTGGTGCGACGGCTTTGCAGGAACTCGCATTCACTTTGCGCGACGGCGTCGAATACGTGCAATACGGCGTTGATAGGGGTTTAAATGTTGACGAATTCGTGCCGCGCATTTCTTTCTTTTTTAACGCTCAAAACGATTTCTTTGAAGAGATTGCAAAATATCGCGCCGCGCGCGTCGTCTGGGCAAAAACAATGCGCGATAGATTTGAAGCAAAAAATCCGCGAACTTTGCAATTGCGTTTTCACACGCAGACAGCCGGAGTTTCTCTTACAGTTCAGCAACCTTTAAATAATATCGCTCGCGTGGCGATTCAAGCACTCGCAGGAGTTTTAGGCGGAACGCAATCGCTTCATACTGACGCTTACGACGAAGCGCTTGCTTTGCCAACTGACCAAGCCGCATTAATCGCGCTCCGCACGCAGCAAATTATAGCTGAAGAAACCGGTGTTGTAAATACTGTTGACCCGCTCGGCGGCAGTTATTACGTCGAATCTTTGACGCAGAAAATGGTTGACGGCTGTTTTGATTATTTCGACAAAATTGACGGCTTCGGCGGAATGGTCGAAGCCGTCGAAGCCGGATTTCCCCAAAGAGAAATTCAGGAATCGGCGTATCAATATCAAAAAGCCGTCGAGCGCAACGAGCAAACAATTGTCGGTGTGAACAAATATGCGATGGACGACGAATTTTCAAAAATCGAGACTCTGCAGATTGATGAAAACGTGCGCGAGCATCAATTAGAAAGATTAGAGCAAACAAAAAATTCACGCGATAACGGTGCGGTTGCCAACGCATTAGACAAACTTAAGAAAGCGGCGCAATCAACTGAAAACACGATGCCAGCGACGATTGAAGCCGTAAAAGCATACGCGACAGTCGAAGAAATTTCCGTTGCGCTTCGGGATGTTTACGGAATTTATGAGGAGCCGTCTTTTTGATCTAAAAAATCAAAATTTCAAAAAATCTATTCAAACCAGGAAACTGTAGCTTGATTTCTGGCGGAAGGCTGAACACTATTAATCTATTTTCCGTGAATGCATAGATTTTGAGAAATTCTTTGAGTTAGCTAAATCAATCTAAAGCATATCAATGTAATGACAAATCTGGTCAGAACTGATTCGGATAATTCAGATTTTCTTGAACTCGTCGCGCTGCTCGACGCGGATTTGCAGATTCGTGACGGCGCGGAGCATTCGTTTTATGCGCAGTTTAACAAGATTGATAAAATTCGAGAAGTCGTCGTCGCTTATGAAAACGAAAAAGCAGTCGGCTGCGGCGCGTTTAAGGAATATTCGGCGGATGCGGCGGAAATTAAACGAATGTTTGTTCGTCTTGAAATTCGCGGGCGCGGAATCGCCGGAAAAATTTTGACCGAACTTGAAACCTGGGCGAAGGAATTAAATTTTTCAGAATGCGTTCTCGAAACCGGCGTAAAACAACCCGAAGCAATTAGACTTTACCAAAAAAGCGGCTACGAAACGATTCCGAGTTACGGGCAATATCTGAATATTAAAAACAGCGTTTGTATGAGAAAATCAATCGATTAGCAAGCTGTTTTTGATTCACCCGAATCTTAAAATTTTAAAATGTTAAATCCAACTGTCGTTGCAATTCCCGTTTTCGCGCTTCTTATTGCTGTTGAAGCATATCTCTTGATACGCGAGAACCGCGAAAATTTTGACCGCAAAGATACCTGGTCAAACATTTTTATCGGCTTTGCAAGCGTCGCGTGGGGCGCACTCTTCGGGCTTGTAACAAGCGGTTTTTATCTTTGGGCTTATGAGTTTGCGCCGTATAAAATGCCGATGAACGCTTGGTGGGCATGGACGATTTTACTTTTTGTAGATGATTTTGCTTATTATTGGTTTCACCGCTTCAGCCACGAGATTCGTTTTTTCTGGAATTTTCACGTCGTTCATCATTCCTCGAATCAATATAATTTGAGCGTCGCCGTGCGGCAAAGCTGGTTTAGCGGCGTAGTTCATTGGATTTTTTACGTTCCTGTCGCGTTTCTCGGGTTTCCCTTCTGGGCTTTTGTTATGATGCACGGCTTAAATTTGATTTATCAATTTTGGATTCATACAAAACTTGTCGGCAAACTCGGGTTTATGGAAAAAGTTTTCAACACGCCTTCGCATCACCGCGTTCATCACGGCGTTAATAATCAGTATTTAGACAAAAACTATGCGGGGATTTTTATCATCTGGGACAAAATGTTTGGAACATTTACTGAAGAAACAGAAACACCCCGTTACGGCATTGTTAAACCTTTGACAACATATAATCCGCTTTGGATAAACACGCACGGCTGGTTTGAAATGTTCGCGGCGATGAAACGGCAGAAAACCTTTCGCAACAAATTACGCTGCATCTTCGGCTCGCCAGATATGAATTTTTGATGTTTTTGATGTTTATGAAATCAAAAACCCTTTTCTTTATATTTTTCCTCGCCGTCAATCTCTTTTTCTCGCAAAATTCTTTTACCCAAACCGTAATCGGAAAACTTCGATGATTTTTCTATCGGCTAGAGAGGCGTAACTTTTCATTTTGATTACGGCTTTAATTATGCCAGTCTGGCTTTACAGCCGAAAGGCGAGTTCTTTTTTAATTGGAAGCAAATGAGACCATTCGTGCGGCGCGATGGTTTGCTTGCAAAGTTCGCTCAATTTTGAAACATCAACTTAACTTCTAGTTTTGAAAAAGATTTAATATACTTTCAATCTATGAATGAAAGAAAAATTCGTGTTTTAGTGGCAAAACCCGGACTTGACGGACACGACCGCGGCGCAAAAATTATTGCCCGCGCTTTGCGTGACGCGGGAATGGAAGTTATTTATACGGGTTTGCGGCAAACGCCGGAGATGATTGCGACGGCGGCATTGCAGGAAGACGTTGACGCCGTCGGAATTTCGATTTTGTCAGGCGCGCATAACACGCTTTGCCCGCGCATCGTCAATCTTTTGCGCGAAAACGGTATGGACGACACGCTTGTTCTCGTCGGCGGAATTGTCCCGCAGGAAGATATAAAAACTTTGAAAGAAAATGGCGTTTCGGAGATTTTTCTGCCCGGAACCTCAACCGGAGACATTGTGAAATTTATCAATGAAAATGTGAGAACAGCCGGTCAGTAGTTTGTATTTATTGGAATGGTATTTGCTGTATTCGACCACAGACTCCCGAAACGTGCATCAAAAACATTCATTTTGAGTTTTTTGTTTGCATATTTTAAACAAATTTTACATATAAAGAGGAACTCAGATATGAAAAAGACAATAGGTATTTTCTTTGCAATTACAATGATTCTTTCGCTCGCATTTATCGGCGACGCGCTTTCGTCCAACGGTCCTTTGTCGGTTCAAGCGCAAACTCAAACCAGAACCGGCAGAGTGGTCGTCAGACGCAAACGCACAGGCGGTGTAGTCGGAGCAACTGCTCGCGGAGCGAGATATGGTGCTCACAAAACTAAAAGAGCGGGCAAATATGTTGCTCACAAAACTGTTCGCGGAACAGTATATGCTGGCAAGAAAACCGTTCAGGGAACGCGCTATACCGCTCACAAAACCAAACGTGGAGCAAAAGCCGTAACTAGCCGCACGAAAAAAATTCTTATCGGCAACTAAATTTTCGACAGCGTAAATTTTCAGACGGTCAACAATCTATAAAATGATTGTTGACCGTCTTACTTTTTTGTTTTTTAATTGAATCAATATGAAAGAAAAAGTGCGTGTTGCCAGCGGGCAAGGATTTTGGGGCGATTTATTGACCGCGCCGATTGACCAGGTGCGCGGCGGGCAGATTGATTATTTGATGCTCGATTATTTGGCGGAAGTTACGATGTCTATTATGCAGAAGCAACGCGCCCGCGATGCAAATGCCGGATATGCAAAGGATTTCGTCAGCTTGATGCGTGAAATTTTGCCCGACTGTGTCGAGAAAAATATCAAAGTTTTATCGAATGCAGGCGGTGTCAACGTTCGAGGCTGTGCCGAAGCAATTCGAGATGCCGCGAAAGAATTGGGTTTGAGCGGACAGGTGAAAATCGGTGTCGTAACCGGCGACGATATTTTGCCGCGATTGCAAGAATTTTTAGACAAAGGCGTTGCCATAGACAATATGGAAACAGGAGAATCTCTGTCAGAAATTCTCGACAAAGTGCAGAGCGCAAATGTTTATCTCGGCGCAAAACCTTTAGTTGAAGCATTAGGTAAAGGCGCTCAAACTATTGTCGGCGGAAGGCTTACCGACACAGGCTTGACGCTTGCACCGTTGATGCACGAATTCGGCTGGACATTTGAAGACTGGAACAAAGTCGCCACCGGAACAATCGCCGGACACATTATCGAATGCGGAGCGCAGGCATCGGGCGGAAATTGCCAATTCGATTGGGAAACAATTCCCGATCTTGCAAATGTCGGTTTCCCGATTGTCGAAGCATATTCCAATGGCGATTTCGTCATCACCAAACACGAAGGCACGGGCGGGCGCGTCAACATTCCGGCAATCAAAGAACAGCTTTTATATGAGATGGGCGACCCGCACGCTTACATCACGCCCGATGTGGTCGCTGATTTTACGACCATACATTTGAAAGATGAGGGCGAAAACCGTGTCCGTGTTTACGGCATCGAAGGTAAGCCGAACACCGAATTTTATAAAGTTTCGATAGCATACTCGGCTGGCTGGAAAGCCGTTGGAACGCTTGTTTATTCATATCCTGACGCTTACCAAAAAGCAAAATTAGCCGATAAAATTTTGCGCTCGCGTTTGGATAAATTGGGTTTGAAATTCGACGTAGTTTTAACTGAATTCGTTGGAGTCAACGCCACGCACGGACATCTCGCGGGCGAACCGCCGCAAGACATTCCTGAAGTCCAACTGCGCGTCGGCGTGCGCGGTCAAAACAAGGCGGATGTGGAAAGATTTACCAAAGAACTCGCGCCGCTTATTTTAACAGGTCCGCCGTCTGTTACGGGTTTTGCAGGTGGGCGACCAAAGACGGAAGAAATTATGGCTTATTTTCCAGCGCTAATTCCGAAAAGTTTGATTGAAACAAAAGTTGAGATTTTAGAAGCATAACGGCGGAGTTGACGTGGGCGAAAGCAGCAAAACGCAATATAAAGTTTAATGGACGACGTTTTTACGAAGCCAACTGTTTCGCCCTCACGCCCAATGAGTTGTTGGCGCCACTGTAAATCCGTTCGTTCAATTTTAACGCCAAGCAACCGAACTTTGTATCAAACCGATTGGGAACAATTTATAAACGAACCGAACAATGTTGACGGCGCTCAATTTTTAACCTCGCCCGATTTTACTTCCACGTCGGATTTTGTGAATTTGTTGTATTGAAAAGTAGCTTTCGTGTCCAGAAACGCGGAAATACTTGCGCCTTTGTCTTTTGATTTGACGGTAAAGCCGCTCAAAGTAATTTGCTTTGGTACTAAAATACCTAAATCACTCGGTTGATATTCAAACTCGGTTTTCTGTATAACCAGCGGATTTTGCAAACCTTCGGGCTGAATCGTCAATTCTCTTTCTTCGCGGCGGATTTGAAAATTCTGAGCGTCAATCCACATTTTTCCGCGCACGCGGGCGTTTGGCTCTTGTATGGAATTGGGCAAATCTTCTTCAAAATTTAAGGACAATTTTTCTTCCCTGTCTTCCGCAACATTGAGTAAAATGTATGGCGAAGCCTTTGTTTGTTGATATCTGACGGCGAAAACTTCCCTTCCGTCGATGGTTTCGCGTCCGAGAAGCTGAAAATCGAAGAAGGGTTGCAGGTGTTCGGCTAAAATCGGGGCTTGCAGAAGCGTCAAGCCGGAAATGTCGAGATTTTTGTCGTAACGTGAACTTTCCTTTTGAATACTTTCGAGTTCCTGCTGCGGCGAAGCAGATTTTGAAAGCTGCGTAAACAAATCGGTTGCGCGTTTTTCGCTGCCGCCGACGGTTTTTCCGTCCACTTTGACAACGTTTCGATACTCGGTTGCAAGATTTTCATTTTTTGCCGATTGATAAACGACAAAATTTGATTCGACGGTTGACTGCTTTTTCGATTTGCCGTTTTTATCGAAAGTTTCAAAAGTTTTCGTTTCGTCACCGAGCAGGTTTTTAAATTCCTCCCGATAGTTTCCCGTCTGTTCGTTAGCTTTTTCAAGAATTGTCGGCAAATCGAGCGGAACTAACGAGGGCGATGGTTGCGGTAAAGTATTCTGCGGCTTCGGAAGTGCAATATTGTCTTTTGTAATAACGATGATTTTGTCGGTTTTGGTAGTCGGCGTTTTTGTCGGAGTCGGATTTTGAGCGGAAATTTCGCCGATGCTCAAAACCACCAAACTTAAAATTAAAATAATTTTTTCTTTCATAAATTCTCTCTTAAGGCAATTCAAACTTGATTATTAATTGAAACACAATTCTAATAGAAAACGAAACTTTTATGACTGGAAAGCCCGATACTTGGAAACGAATCGAATCGAAAAAGATTGCCGATTGCCGCGTCTTTAATGTGCGCGAAGATGTCTCGACAAGAGAAAGCGACGGCAAACGAAGCACTTTCTTTGTAGTCGAAAATCCGGATTGGGTGAATGTCATCGCTCTAACTAAAAACGATGAAGTTGTTTTAATCGAACAATTTAGACATGGCGCACTAAAAACGATTTTAGAAATTCCGGGTGGAATGGTTGACGAAAACGAAAAGCCGGAAACTGCGGCTCGACGCGAACTCCTCGAAGAGACGGGTTTTTCTGCAAATGAAATCGTTTATTTGGGAAAGTCGCAGCCGAATCCGGCTATCCAAAACAACTGGATTTTTCATTTTCTCGCGCTCGGCTGCGAAAAGACTAGCGAAACAAAATTTGACGAACACGAAAGCATCGTTACAAAACTCGTGGCTTTAGATGAAATTCCGAGGCTAATCGAAACCGAAGAAATTACTCATTCGCTTGTCCTTGCAGCATTTTATAAATTTATGTGTAAAGAAAGAAAATTAGGCAAATCAATATACTGTATTTGATATAAGAAACATTTTTTATGCTTATAAAACCAATTATTTCTTCGTTTAATTGTTAAACTTTAATAAAAACTATAAGTGTCGCAATTCCAACTCTTAAAGTTTTAGTTAAAGTTATAAAAGAGAAAATTTATGAAAATCGAATTATTAAATCTCGCCCACGCTCGTTCCGGCGACAAAGGCGACACGGCAAATGTCGGAGTTATCGCGCTTAAAGACGAATTTTATGCGCTTTTAGTGCGCGAAGTAACAGCCGAAAAAGTCAAAGAACATTTTGGCGTGATGGTCAAAGGCGCGGTTGAACGTTTTGAACTGCCGAATCTCGGCGCGCTGAATTTTCTGCTGCACGAATCGCTCGGCGGCGGCGGAACTTTATCTTTGATGACTGACGCCCAGGGCAAAACTTTTTCAACCGCACTTCTTAGAATGAAAATAGATGTTTCAGATGAGGAAGCAAAAAATTTAAGTATAAGCTGAAACAATTGTAAACTTTGCCATCCAAGTTTTCTTTTTTTTGATGATAAAATCTTTTTCACACGAATTAATTTAGATTGCAAGGTTTAGAATCGGTGGTTTGCAATGGCAACAAATTTAGAAAATATAACTTTTGACTACGCGCAAATCGGCGGCGTGCGGCTTCATTATGCCAAAGCCGGCGAAGGTGAAAAACTTGTCATTTTACTTCACGGTTTTCCCGAATTTTGGTATTCGTGGCGTCATCAAATCGTTGCATTAAGCGACGAATATACAGTAGTTGCGCCGGATATGCGCGGCTATAATTTATCGGAAAAACCGCCGTCAATCGCCGATTACGCGATTGAAAAATTGGTTGATGACGTTATTGGTTTGGTTCATTATTTAGGGCGCGGGCAAGCGGCAATTGTCGGACACGATTGGGGCGCGAGTGTGGCTTGGGCGGCGGCTCAAAAACATCCTGAAACCGTCTGGAAACTTGCCGCGCTGCAAGTTCCGCCCGCGTCGGTTTGGCGCAGAAATCAGACCTTCAAACAATTTCTGGCAAGCTGGTATATGTTCTTTCTGCAAATTCCGCGCTTACCCGAATGGCTGCTCGCCCGCAATAATTTTGCGATGCTTGAAAACGCTCTGAAGACTTCAACGGCTGAGAAAAACGTTTTCACCGACGAAATTATTGCTGAATATAAAAAAACCTGGCGCGGCGGCGTGCGGCTTCATTATGCCAAAGCCGGCGAAGGTGAAAAACTTGTCATTTTACTTCACGGTTTTCCCGAATTTTGGTATTCGTGGCGTCATCAAATCGTTGCATTAAGCGACGAATATACAGTAGTTGCGCCGGATATGCGCGGCTATAATTTATCGGAAAAACCGCCGTCAATCGCCGATTACGCGATTGAAAAATTGGTTGATGACGTTATTGGTTTGGTTCATTATTTAGGGCGCGGGCAAGCGGCAATTGTCGGACACGATTGGGGCGCGAGTGTGGCTTGGGCGGCGGCTCAAAAACATCCTGAAACCGTCTGGAAACTTGCCGCGCTGCAAGTTCCGCCCGCGTCGGTTTGGCGCAGAAATCAGACCTTCAAACAATTTCTGGCAAGCTGGTATATGTTCTTTCTGCAAATTCCGCGCTTACCCGAATGGCTGCTCGCCCGCAATAATTTTGCGATGCTTGAAAACGCTCTGAAGACTTCAACGGCTGAGAAAAACGTTTTCACCGACGAAATTATTGCTGAATATAAAAAAACCTGGCGCGAGCCATTCGCATTAAGGGCGATGATAAATTATTACCGCGCCAACATTCTCAAACGCTTTTTCGGCAAATTCCCAACAAACGAAAAGATTCGAGTGCCGACGCTTTTTATCTACGGCGAACAAGACCAAGCCGTTTTGCCCGAAACTGTTAAAGACATAAGCGAAGTCGTTGATGCACCGTTTGAAGAATTCCACATTCCGCTCAGCGCGCATTGGGTTCAACAAGAAGCAGCCGAAACCGTTACAGAAATTTTACGTGAATTTTTGGCAGAATAAAAAATTTATTAGTATCGGTAACGAAATCTGCTTTACAATACAATCTCGTTTTATTCACTTACACCGTAAAACAAGGAGTTTCTATGCGTCGTTTACTATCGTTTCTTTTGGTTTTATGTTTGCTCCCTCTGGCGCTTGCCGCACAAACAAAATCAGTTGATGATAAAACCTTGATGGGTTTTAACCGTGATAATTCAGCTCGGCAAAAATCTCTCGAAGCAAAATTTGACTCGTCGCTCAGGCGCGAAAATTTACGCGAATGGATGAAACGCCTTTCAGCGCGCCCGCATCACGTCGGTTCGGCTTACGGCAAAGAAAATGCCGAATTTATTGCGGCGCAGTTTCGTTCGTGGGGTTATGACACAAAAATAGAAACTTTCGACGTGCTGTTTCCGACGCCGAAAACGCGCCTTTTGGAAATGCTCTCGCCCGAAAGATTTACGGCAAAACTTGCCGAACCTTCCCTGACGCAGGACGCAACTTCCAATCAGCAAAACGAACAGCTTCCCATCTATAACGCTTATTCGGTTGACGGCGATGTAACCGGCGACATTGTTTATGTCAATTACGGCGTACCGGCAGATTACGAAGAACTGGAAAGGCGCGGTGTTGACGTTCGCGGCAAAATTGCGATTGCGCGTTACGGCGGAAGCTGGCGCGGTATAAAACCGAAAGTTGCTGCGGAACACGGCGCAATCGGTTGTTTGATTTATTCCGACCCGCGCAACGACGGGTATTTCCAAGGCGACGTTTATCCGAAAGGAGCGTGGCGCAATGAAAACGGCGCGCAGCGCGGTTCGGTTGCAGATATGCCGGTTTTTCCGGGTGATCCTTTAACGCCCGGAATTGGCTCTGTGAAAGGCGCGAAAAGATTGAAGTTGAAAGATGCACCGACGCTTGCGAAAATCCCCGTGATGCCGATTTCTTACGCCGATGCGCTTCCGCTCCTCCGCAGCTTAGGCGGCGCGGTTGTACCGGAGGCTTGGCGCGGCGGATTGCCGATTACTTATCATTTCGGCGGCGCGAATACAACAAAAGTTCATCTGAAACTTGCATTTAATTGGGACACGAAAACAATTTATAACGTGATTGCCAAAATGCGCGGCTCGGAAAATCCGGATAAATGGATTATCCGCGGCAACCACCACGATGCTTGGGTGAATGGTGCGGACGACCCGCTTAGCGGACTCGTCGCTTTGATGGAAGAAGCGCGAGGCGTTGCTGAACTTGCGAAAACAGGCTGGAAACCGAAACGCACAATCGTTTATTGCGCATGGGACGGTGAAGAACCGGGGCTTTTAGGCTCAACCGAATGGGTTGAAACGCACGCCGACGAATTGAAAAACAAAGCCGCCGTTTATATAAATTCCGACTCGAACGGGCGCGGAATGAAAACGGCGCGCAGCGCGGTTCGGTTGCAGATATGCCGGTTTTTCCGGGTGATCCTTTAACGCCCGGAATTGGCTCTGTGAAAGGCGCGAAAAGATTGAAGTTGAAAGATGCACCGACGCTTGCGAAAATCCCCGTGATGCCGATTTCTTACGCCGATGCGCTTCCGCTCCTCCGCAGCTTAGGCGGCGCGGTTGTACCGGAGGCTTGGCGCGGCGGATTGCCGATTACTTATCATTTCGGCGGCGCGAATACAACAAAAGTTCATCTGAAACTTGCATTTAATTGGGACACGAAAACAATTTATAACGTGATTGCCAAAATGCGCGGCTCGGAAAATCCGGATAAATGGATTATCCGCGGCAACCACCACGATGCTTGGGTGAATGGTGCGGACGACCCGCTTAGCGGACTCGTCGCTTTGATGGAAGAAGCGCGAGGCGTTGCTGAACTTGCGAAAACAGGCTGGAAACCGAAACGCACAATCGTTTATTGCGCATGGGACGGTGAAGAACCGGGGCTTTTAGGCTCAACCGAATGGGTTGAAACGCACGCCGACGAATTGAAAAACAAAGCCGCCGTTTATATAAATTCCGACTCGAACGGGCGCGGGTTTTTGGGTGTCGGCGGCTCACACACACTCGAAAAATTCGTCAACGAAGTCTCGCGTGACGTTATTGACCCGCAAACGAAGATTTCCGTCGGCGAACGCTGGAAAAATAGAATTCTGGTCAATGGCGCGGCAAATGATAAAAAAGAGGCACGCGACCGAAGCGATTTGCGAATTGAAGCGCTCGGTTCAGGCTCGGATTTTACGCCGTTTCTGCAGCATCTTGGCATCGCTTCCTTAAATCTCGGTTTCGGCGGCGAAGACGGCGGCGGTTCATATCATTCAATCTACGATTCGTTCGACCATTTCACACGATTTGTTGACCCGAATTTTGATTACGGGATTGCGCTGGCGCAAACCGCCGGACGAATGACTTTGCGGCTTGCCGGTGCCGACACTTTGCCGTTTGAATTTACAAATTTCGCCGAAACCGTCGGCGGTTATGTCAAAGAAGTTATGACTTTGACCGATACGATGCGCGATGATACGAAAACGATGAACCAGATGATTTCAAGCGGGACGCTCAAAGCCGCGCAAGACCCGACGCAAACCTTTGTGATGCCGAAAACGAAAGCGGAAGTGCCTTACCTGAATTTCGCGCCGCTGCAAAATGCTCTGGTGAGATTGCAGGAAAGCGCGAAAAATTACCAAAATGCCGCAAAAGGCAGGCAAATTTCTCCTTCGATACAAAAACAGCTTGATGGAATTTTGATAAACACCGAACGCGCTTTGACGAGCAATCAGGGTTTGCCGCGTCGCGGATGGTTCAAACATGAAATTTACGCGCCCGGTTTTTACACCGGCTACGGCGTGAAAACTTTGCCGGGCGTGCGCGAAGCGATTGAACAGAGAAACTGGATGGAAGCGACGCAGCAAATCGAAATCATCGCCGGAACAATCAGAAATTTCGCGGCGGAAATTGATAAAGCGACAAAATTGACGCAGGGTCAATAAGGTTTTTCAAAGGAATTTTTGCTTTGCTGAACTTGACTGTCAAAACTTCAAAAGAAAATGTCTGAAATTTTAACCGCCGCCGAAAACTCGATTTTTACGATTACTTTGAATCGTCCCGAAAAGCGCAATGCTTTGAACGACGCGCTGACTAACGATTTAAAGAATGCCTTGAGCGAAGCTGACAAAGACGAGACTTTGTGCGCAATCGTCATCAAAGGCGCGGGAAGCGATTTTTGTTCGGGCGCGGATTTGTCTGCGCTGCAAAAAATTTCCGAAAGCTCGATTCTGGAAAATTGGGACGACGCTGACAATTTACGCCAGCTTTTCACGCTCATTCGTAAAGTAAAAATTCCCGTAATTGCGGCGGTTCAAGGGAAAGCATTGGCGGGCGGCTGCGGTTTGGCGACGGCGTGTGATTTGGTTTTGGCAAGCGAAACGGCGCGTTTCGGTTACCCGGAAGTCAAAATCGGTTTTGTTCCGGCGATGGTAATGGCGATTTTGCGACGCAACGTTTCGGAAAAACGTGCCTTTGCGCTGGCGACGCAAGGTTTTGAATTCGATGCTGCGACCGCCAAAGACTTTGGCTTGATTAACGAAGTTTTCCCTGAAGAATCGTTTGCGGAAAAGGTTAATGACTACGTTTCAGTTTATAAAAACGTCTCGCGCTCGGCAGTCATTTTATCAAAACGCCTTTTATACCAAACGGACGGAATGCCATTTGAAACCGCGCTTCACTCTGGCGTTGACATCAACACAATTGCCCGTTTTACCGACGACTGCCAAAACGGTATTGCCAAGTTTTTGAATAAATAATGACAAAAATTTATGTCGAAGCAACTCATCAATCGTTATTACAACGAACTCGATAAAGATAAACGGTTCGGCGGCAGTCATAACGAAGCGTCAATCAGACGCGCCTTTCTCAATTTAGTTAATTCTTACGCCGAGCGTCGTAATTTATTGTTAGTGCCGGAGATTTACGTCAAAGGAAAAAAGGGCAACAGCGTCAGACCCGACGGAGTTTTGAAGAACGCGACGCGGTTTGAGTTCGGTTACTGGGAATCGAAAGATACGAAAGACGACATTGATTTTGAGATTAATAAAAAGCTCAACGAAGACGGTTATCCCGACTCGAATATAATTTTTGAAGACACAAACGAAGCCGTTTTATTTCAGGAAGGCGAACTCGTCCAGCGTGTTTCAATGCACGCGTCCGACGAACTTGATTCGATTCTCACCAATTTCATCAATTACGAGCCTTCGATTGTCAAAGATTTCAATAAAGCGTTAATCGAATTCAAGCAGGACGTTCCGAAAATCGTCGAAGATTTGCGCGATTTAATTGAAAAGCAAGCGGAAACCAACGAAGCCTTCCGCGAAAAACGCGATTTCTTTTACGAACTCGCCAGAGGCGAGATTAATCCCGAAATAACTCTGGAAGATATTCGGGAAATGCTGATTCAGCATATCTTGACCGAAGATATTTTCAATAATGTCTTCGGCAACGCGAACTTTCATAAATTTAATAACATCGCGCGCGAACTCGTCGCCGTTCTCGATACGTTTATGGATTACGCGGTTCGGCAAAACCATTTGCAATCCATCAAATCTTATTACGACACAATCCGCGACGCTTCCGCCGGTTTGACCGACCATCACGAAAAGCAGAAATTTCTCAAGAATATCTACGAAAATTTCTACAAAGTTTATAACCCGAAAGGCGCGGACAGATTGGGCGTGGTTTATACGCCGAATGAAATCGTCAAGTTTATGATTGAAAGCACAGACTTTCTATTACATAAACATTTCGGTAAAACGCTGGACGACAAAAACGTGGACATTCTCGACCCGGCGACGGGAACGGGAACATTTATCGCGGAACTCATCGAACACATTCCCGCGCAGTATTTGGAATATAAATACAAAAACGAACTGCACGCCAACGAAGTCGCCATATTGCCGTATTACATCGCCAATCTGAACATCGAATACACTTATTAGCAGAAAATGGAGGCTTACGCCGAATTTCGCAACATCTGTTTCGTTGACACGCTCGACAACACCGACGCGCTTCATTACAAAGACAAGCAGGATATGTTGTTCGGCATCAGTTCGGAAAACGCCAAGCGCATCAAAGACCAGAACGCCAAAAAAATCAGCGTCATCATCGGCAATCCGCCGTATAACGCCAACCAAGCCAACTTTAACGACTTCAACAAAAATCGCGGATACGACGAAATTGACAGACGCATCAAAGATACTTACGTCAAACATTCAACCGCGCAAAAGACGAAGGTTTATGATATGTATGCGCGTTTTTATCGCTGGTCAATGGACAGAGTTGATAAAAACGGAATTATCGCTTTCATCACAAATCGTTCGTTTATTGATTCGAGAACCTTCGACGGTTTCCGCAAAACTGTCGAAGATGAGTTCGACGTTGCATATATCGTTGACACGCGCTCAGACATTCGCGCCAATCCTAAAATCGCGGGAACAACGCATAATGTTTTCGGCATTCAAACCGGCGTTGCCATTATGTTTTTGGTCAAGAAACAAGCCGAAGACAAACGCGATAAACGCAAATGCAAAATCTTTTACACATCGTTCGATGATTTCTGGCGCAAACAAGAAAAACTCGATTGGCTGCGCGATAATCCGATTGAGAAAATTCAATTTGAAAGCATTACGCCCGATGAAAAGCACAATTGGATTAATCAAACTGACAATAATTTCGAAACTTTGTTGCCATTAGCCGATAAAGAAGTAAAACGTGATAAAGCAGAAGAAGCAATTTTCAGATTATTCTCGAATGGAATTATAACTGCTCGTGATGAATGGGTTCACGATTTGGATAAAATCAATTTAGAAGCCAAAGTTTCGTTTTTCATTAACGAATATAAAAAGGATTCCAAGAAACATAAACAAAATCCAAAAGAGGAAATTGAAAATTCAACAGTCAAATACACATCTGAAATAATTGAACATATAAAACGTAAGAGTAATCTTGAATTTAACAATAATAATATTAGAATTTCAACATACCGACCTTTCGTTGAAAAGCTAACTTATTACGACAAGATAATTACACATCGGTTATATCAACAAGATTCTATATTTCCGCTTAGAACAAATCATCAAAACAAATTAATTATGTTTGTTTCAGGCAATAGACTTGATTTTTCCTGTTTTGCCACAAAACATTTGCCTAATTATGCTTTATACTCTCTTGACCCAATGCAATGTTTGCCTTTGTATTTTTATAAGGATAATCAAAAACACGAAAACATCACCGATTGGGGCTTAACTCAACTTCAGACTCATTACAAAGCATCGAACGGCGCGAAGATTACAAAGCAGGACATCTTTTATTACACTTACGCCGTGCTTCATTCGCCCATCTATCGCAAAAAATACGAGCAGAACTTAAAGCGCGAATTTCCGCGTCTGCCGTTTTACGAAGATTTTTTCAAATGGCGCGATTGGGGAAAAGAGTTAATGGATTTGCACATCAATTACGAAACGCAGGAACCGTTTGCGCTCGAAAGAAAAGATTTGGATTCGACCGCGAAGAAGAAAATCAAGCAAAACGATTTATTTAACGACCAGACGAAAACCGAAGACAAGCCTTTCGTCGTCAAACCCAAAACCAAACTTCGCGCCGATAAAGAAAGCGGCACAATCGAAATAGATTCGCACACGACATTAACGGGTATTCCTCAATTAGCGTGGGGATATAAACTCGGAAATCGTTCCGCGCTTGAATGGATTTTAGACCAATACAAGGAAAAGAATCCGCAGGACACAACGATTGCCGAACGGTTTAATAATTATAAATTTGAAGATTACAAAGAGCAGGTGATTGATTTACTCAAACGGGTTGCAAACGTCAGCGTTAAAACAATGGAAATCATCAATCAAATGCCGGATGAACCGCTTTAGTTTGCCGCCCGAAAGACGAGAAAATAATCCATTCCGTCAGCTTTCGTAAAATCGAATTCTTCTTTCAAAACAAAACCTGCGCGTTTTGCTTCTTCAATTACTTTTTTCTTATCAATACCGTGGTCGTCGCCTTTGCCGTTTTTGTCGATGATTCCTAAAAGCGCATCTTTTTTCAGAGACTTTCGCAGGTTTTGCAAAACTTTTATCGGTTCGCCGATTTCGTGGTAAGTTTTCAAAATCAAAACCGCATCAACCGCACTGTCCGGCAGTTTCGGATTGTTCTCCGTGCCTAAAACGGTTTGGATATTTGTATAATTTTCTTTTTTGGCGCGATTGTTTATGTAGTCGATATATTCCTGATTGATTTCAACCGCGAAAACCTTGCCGTCTGTGCCGACTCTTTTCGCCGCGCGTACCGTAAACCAGCCAGAACCAGCGCCGATGTCGGCTACATTTTTTCCGTCCGTAATTTTCAGGATGTCCATCACGCGGTCAATCTGCAGATTTTTTGCACGGTCGGCGTCTTCAAAAATCGAAAGGTCGCCCGTATAAGGCTCGCTTGTCGGGCGATTGATATTGTCATTCGTTTGCGGCGAAGGCGAAACCGGCGTCGGCGTTGCAGTCGGCGTTGGCTCAAGGCTGGAAAGTTTCGCCGTTTGACATGCGGAAAACGAAAACGTGGAAAACGCGGCGAGCAGAAACAGCTTCATCAAAGTAAAACCGGCAAAAGATTTTTTCATAGTTTTTTGATGAAACGTCGTCGCGTCGGTTTGCTCGAAAATTTTTACGGCAAAAATCCTTTACCGATTTTGAAAATTTACGCCATTTTTTCCGCCAGAATTTTTATTGCCTGCTGCATCAGCAGAACAAATTCACTATCTTTAACCGGCGATTTTTCGTCGTTCCAAGTTCCCGACACGACGAACCACTCGCCTTTTTTCGACTGTAAAAGATACGTCATACTAATAACGCCGGTTTCCGAACCGCCTTTGTAGCCGACGTAATTCCATTTTCCGACAGTGTCGGCAGGCAGGGCTTTGTTAATTGTCAAAACGCCGCGCGCTTTCTCGGCGGACGATTTTTCCGTATTAAGCCGAAGATAATTCATCAGGCGAGCCAAATCGTCGGTCGAAGCAAACCATTCGATTTGCGAAACGAAAAAAGGGCTTTTCAGAAAATTCAAATCAATTTCTTCCTTTTTGAAATCGTTGATTTCTTTCGCCAGCATCGCTCGCCTCGCGCCTGTATCTTTTGCTGCGTATGTTTCGGCAAATTTTTGTTTCCCGCCGCCTTTGATTTTGAACAATTCCAAAGTCGTCATAAAAGGAACGCTCAAATTCGGGTTTGAATTTCCGGCGACGGTCAGCATTTTTTCCACTCGTTCTCGCCCGAGCGACATCAGCAAACTATCGGTTGCCGTATTATCACTGATGGAAATCATCATCGAAGCGAGCGTGTGCAAAGTTACGGGCGCTCCGGCTTCCCAATTTTGCATCATTCCCGACGGCAGCGAAGCATTTTTTAACTCAACCACGTCCGACCATTTTCTTTCGCCCGCGTTTATGCTTCGGACGAGTTCGCTCAAAATGTAAAGCTTGAACGTCGAGCCGATTGCCAAAGGTTTATCTGAATTGTAAGCTATAACGGGTTGGATGTTTTTGGCGTCTAGTTTAGCAACGGTCAGAGCCGTCTGACCGGGCAATTTTTTCAGCTCGTCAACCACATTTTCCAGCGAATTTGTCGAGGCTTTTTCGGTTGAAACAATCAATAGACCCGTAATTAAAAACGGTGATTTATTTTCCAAATCCAAATTCATTCCGGCGACAAATCCCTTTTCAAACGAGATAAAAATCTTGCCCGAAAAATCGTTACTTGCTTCAACTTTTTCGACCTTTAATGCCTTTCCGTATCCGGCGATGAGTTGTTTGCTGATTTCGACAAATTTCGCTGGCGGAACGTCGGCGAGAAAATTTGCCGAAAAGACTTTTTCAAAATCTTTCGGCTCGTTGATAATCGCTACAACGTCTTTTGCTCTTTTTTCAAACTGCGCCGACGGCTTTGTTTGTGCTAAAACCGTAAATACAAACCCGAAAAACAAAAACAACGCGAGTAAAATAGTCTTCATATTTTTTTGATTCCAGTTAGTTTTATAAAAATAAACAATTGCAATACGAAACAACTGCCGTTTAGGTTTGAATACCTGAGGCTTTCGCCAATGGATTTTCTGTGATTTCATCAACCAAACCGATTCGCAAAGCCTCATCTGCCGAAACTCTTTTCGCCGTCAAAAACATCTCCAGCGCTTTTGCTTCGCCAATCAAACGCGGCAATCTTTGCGTACCGCTCCAACCCGTGATAATTCCCAAACCGACGCCGGGATGACAAAAAACGGCATTCGGTGAAGCGATTCTTCTGTCACACGCCAACGCTAAATCGAGCGCGCCGCCAAAGCAGTAACCGTTTATCGCGGCAATTGTGACTTGCCCGGCATCGGCGATTTTATTCATCAAATTCTGCCCGCACAAGGCAAATTCACGCGCCGTTTTTTCAGTAGTTTCGGCAATCTCGCGCAAATCCGCGCCTGATGCGAAAACATCTTTTTTGCCTGTAAAAATTATCTTCTCAATTGTTGAATTTTCCGAAAGGTAATCTAAAATTTCGTCCAATTCTTTTAAAACAAAAACGGACAATGGACTGCGGATTTCAGGGCGATTGAATTGGATAACAACCGCACGAGCGAGATTTTTGACGATGAGCGCTTTAGACATTTTTGTTTCCGAAATCAATAGTAAGATTATGTTGCTGACCAAAACAAATGTACGTTGACGTTACTGCAGGGCGTCAAGGCGATGCCAACGCTCATCGTCATTCAAAGCGTTTGAAGATTACAGTTTCACCCCTTTAAATTTCAAAGAAAGCAATTCTGATCATTTTACATTTGCCCGCATGTTTTCTTTAAATCGCGAGTATGAGAATATCCATACTACATCAATCATATTATGTTGCTTTCAATTAAGGAGAAGTTGATATATGGAAAATAGAAATTCACCTCTTGGAATTGCAAAAGAAGAAGCCGAACGTTTTTCGCAATCCGCACGCGGCTGGATTGTTCCGCTCGCCAGATTCGGTTATGCCGCCAAGGGAGTTGTCTATATTATTATCGGCGGGCTTGCCGCGCTCGCCGCTTTTACCCGAGGTGGCAGAACAACCGACTCACGCGGTGCGTTCGAAGAAATCCTTTCGCAATCCTACGGAAAATTACTGCTTGGCGCGATTGCCGTCGGAATGGCGGCATATGCAATCTGGCGCATTGTTCAGGCTATTAAAGACACGGAGAATAAAGGTTCTGACGCGAAAGGAATAGCAAGACGCATCGGTTATGCAGCTATCGGTATTATTCATATTGGTTTGGCTTATTCCGCCGCGCAATTGATTTTTGGTTCCGGCGGCGGAAGTCGCGGTGACGCGGCTCCAAAGGAATGGACGGCGACTTTGCTCGCGCAGCCGTTTGGACGATGGCTCGTCGGCGCTGTCGGTTTGGGTTTTGTCGCCTTCGCCGTATCTCAATTTTACAAGGCTTACACGGCTAAATTTCGTGAGAAACTCAAGACAAACGAGATGGACGAAAAAACGCAGACTTTTGCGACGCGCTCCGGTCAGGCAGGATTGTCGGCACGCGGAGTTGTGTTTGGAATTATCGGTGTCTTTTTGATTCAAGCGGCTCTGCATTCGAATGCCGGCGAAGCGCGCGGTTTGAGCGGAGCGCTTCGCGCGTTGGAACAGCAATCATACGGTCAATGGGTGTTGGGCATCGTGGCACTCGGTTTAGTAGCTTACGGGTTTTATATGCTTGTGTTAGCGCGATACAGACGCATTATCATATAAGCGAGGTTTAATTTTATCCTGTATCTAAAATGTATCTGTAACCTGCTATTACAGAGTGTTACCAAATGATAAAATTACTTTAAGGTATTCAACAGATAACACTCTTTAACACTAGGTAAATATAGGCAAATAATAAGTATAATGTTTAGAACAAACATAACTTTCAAGGTTATGTTTGTTCTATAACTTATTTGTTTGTATTAGTTATAGTCAGTTTTTAGACGCTCCAAAAGGTTGCTGTATCTAATAATGTAACCGTTTGCCGTCAAATTCCCTTTTTAGACTGCTTTTGCTGCTTTTTTTTGCATCTGTTGAATCGCTTCATTTTTGCGAGTTTCGGACGGATGCGCGTATCTCATAACGTGATTAAGACTTGAATGTCCCAGCATCGAAGCTAAGGTTAAAAGGTCTGTGCCGTTATCCAAAACCCTTGTAGCGAATGTATGGCGCAGGTCATACAGCCGGAACTTCAAACCGATTCGATTTACGGTTTTAACGTGAATTTTATTTATTTGAAAAAGTGGCGCGTCATTATCTTTATCATTCCTTGGAAATAAATAGTTCCCTTTGCAATTCTCTATTCTAACCCGTAAAACATTTAACGCTTTATCTGACAGCCAAACTTTACGATTTGACGATTTTGTTTTACCGTTTTCAATCTGCAAAAAGCCTTTTTCAAGATTCACGGCTTGCCGTTTCAATTTGTAAATCTCTACGGGGCGCATTCCTGTTTCGAGCATAAGAGACGCGACATCTTGAAGCGGCTGCGAACAAGCCAGTAAGTAAATCTTTTCTTCATCCGGCGTTAAAACGTGAAAACTTCTGTCATTGGCGGCAAGCTGCTTTATATCGGCAGCCGGACTTTTGCTTATTACTTCACGCGACACAAGCCGCCGGAAAATTGTTTTTAAAGCAATCAACTCGTTATTGATTGAATCGCGTGTGATTAAATCCTTTGTTTTGCGCGACGTTTGCCGGGAACGCCAAAGAATAAACTTTTCAACATCTTCCCGCTCGATGCGGTCAACCTTTGTTTCTCCGAAAAATTGCTTTAACGGATTGCAGGCATACTCGATGCGGACAAAAGAATTTGGTTTTTGAGCGTGTTCGAGTTCCGACATTTTGAGAAAATCGGCAACCGCTTGCTTGAATGTCGGCGTTTTGCCTTTCGGTTTGATGCCGATGCGTCCTAACGCTAATTCGTGCCGGAAAGCCGCTTCAATCGTCAAAGCATCGCGCTTGTTGGCAACTTTGGTTGACTGCTGGACAAGCTCGCCGTCAAAGGTGAATTTCATCCACCAAAATTTACTGTTTGCGCGTTTATACAAACTCATTATTTTTTGCTCCTTATTTCTTTAAGTCTTTTGTTTCGCAGCTTATTTGCTTCACGTTGCGCTTTTCTTTCGGCTTTTTCTTCATCAGTTAAAGTGCGATAAAGGCGCGTTCTTAAAATTCCAAAACACGGAGCAGAGCAAGTTTTTGACTCTTCACGTTTTGCCCAAAAAATACGGTTACAAATCTCGCATCTACGCAACCGACTATCGTCAAATTTTCCGATAAGTCCCGGCAAATATATGCTTTTGAGATTTCCATCTTCGCCACGAAGAATGGTTGACGATAGCGTTAAGGGATAAGTTAACCAATGCTCCGGCGTTATTTCTCCTTTTCGTTCTCTTTCTAGTCGGTCAACCAGCCTCCACATTGCCGTACGCGCATCGTAAATTCTGCAATACTCATTTGCCATTGCGCTGACGTTGTAAACAAGCTCCATATGCTGTTTTGAACGTGGGAGTGATTCGGCAACCTTTGCACCGACACTTTCAAGATGTTTCCGAAACTCTTCCGGCGTGCCTTCCAAACAAACATTTAAGGCTTCACGGATTGACGGTGTAGCCTGACTATCGCCGGTTTGCTCGCGTAGTAAGTCTCTTTGTTCCAAAAGAACGAAAGTAAAAGATTTCATTTGAAAATTAGGTGGTAATATATCGAACTCCTTAATTAAATCATCGAGTGCATCAGGGCATTTATGTTTTGCTCGTGATTTCTTTTCCGTTTGCACTGTTTTTTTCTTTCTTTCCATATATTTTATATTCTGTGACGCTTACTAAACATTCTTTGTAATGTAACCATTACTATTCTTGGTGTGACGCTTATCAAGCATTTTTTGTATCATAAAATAAAGTAACCAATTAACTATATATGACTTAAGAAGTTAACTAGTAATTGCGTATCTTATTCCACCGAATTAACTAGAATTATCTTTACACACAACATATTAGTTACAGTATGATTGACTCATCTTACTTATACAGGTAAGCGACACGAAAAGCAAGAGAAAAATACACTAAGGAGATAAACAGAATGAATTTAAGCGTTATGGAGAGAAATACAGCAATGCAGGAAAGCGTTACACAAAACAAAATGGCTTATTCGATTGAACAAATATCCGCGCAAACAAGTTTGAGCAAGGCATTTCTGCGGCTTGAAATAAAACGCGGAAACCTAAAAGCGGTTAGACCTGGCAATTCGCGCAGGGTAATTATTACCGCTAAGTCTTTAGAAGATTATTTGAATGAAGGAGAAAACAAAGATGAAAAGTGAAAAAGCCATAATCTTTTGCGGAGATTATGGCTCAAATACTGACTTAGAAAATCAATCAACTATGAATCAATTTAACACAAACCAAAACACAATTCAATACCATTGCAGCTTTTGCGCGTGCGAATTGGTAATTAACAGCGTGCGATTTAACGGCGTTGGAGCTTGCCCGGCGTGCAATGACTTGGCGCATCTTTGGGTTGATTCGTTGCGCGAACACGCGGCGAACTATTTCAATAATTTGGGGGTGCGTAAATGACTTTACAACCGGCGACCGTAAAAATTGATGCCGATTCAATCCGCTCCGAATTTGAGACATTTTCCAAACCAAACGGCAAAGCTAAAGTTTTGGCTCACTCGGAAATTTTGAAGGCGATTTTAGAGACGCTCGACGAAATAGATTTTCACGCCGTCGCCGGATTAGAACCGGGCGACACATTGCCGCAAAAGCATCTTCTCGTGATGTGCGTTAATGAACTGCTTTACAAAGTAAAAGAGCAAAACTTTGACCTTGCCCGGAAAGATGATTTTATCTTTGCTTTTAACGGCGCGTTTTGGAAACAACTTGACCGGGAAACAATCAAAGATTTTCTCGGACGGGTTGCGAAAAAGTTAAGCGTTCACGCGCTCGAAGCGCAGCATTATAAATTCAAAAATGAACTTTACAACCAGTTTCTTTCGTCGGCTCATTTTGAACCGATTCAGCCGCGCAGCGACGTTGTTTTAATCAACTCGCAAAACGGCACATTTGAAATATCGAAAGATTCTCAAACTTTGCGAGAATTCAGAGCGAAAGATTTTCTCACTTACCAGTTACCTTTTGAGATTGACCAAGCCGCAACTTGTCCGATGTTTCAGAAATATCTTGATGAAGTCTTGCCGGAAAAGGAATTGCAGAACATTGTCGCTGAATTTTTCGGATACGTCTTTATCAAAGGCTTGAAAATGGAAAAGGCGATGTTTTTGTATGGAAGCGGCGCAAATGGTAAATCGGTTTTTTTCGACATAATGAACGCGATGCTTGGAAAAGAGAATATCTCAAACTTTTCTTTGTCGAATCTGCTCGAAGAACACAACCGCGCTTTGATTGCTTACAAACTTCTTAATTACGGCTCGGAGATAAACGCCACGCGAACACGCGACGAATTTAAGAATCTCGTTTCGACCGAACCGATACAGGCGCGGCTCAAATACGGCAACTCTTTCACAATGGAGCATTACGCAAAGCTCGCTTTTAACTGCAATGAACTGCCAAAAGACTTTGACCACTCAAACGCTTATTTCAGACGGCTTTTGATTATTCCTTTCCGGGTAACAATTCCCGAAAATAAACAGGATAAAACGCTTGCGAACAAAATTATCGCGCAGGAACTTGCCGGTGTTTTCAACTGGATTATTGACGGCTTGAAACGACTGTTAAAGACGGAAAAATTCACGGAAAGCGACATCTTAAAACAAACGCTTGAAAGCTATAAACGCGAATCCGACAGCGTTGTTTGTTTTGTCGAAGAACAGCCGGAAATCGTTGGCTTGTCGCTCAAAACCGCGTATGCCGACTATCGCGCCTTTTCGATTGACTGCGGATTTAAACCCCTCGGACGCAACAACTTTGCTAAACGACTGCAAACACACGGTTATTTGCTCGAAACGATGCGAAACGGCGTGATAATTACGCATAAAGGGGGCGCGTAGAAAATGTTTTTCTAAACTTCACATCTTCACAAAACCGCAAAAAGCGTGAAGTTGTGAAGATGTGAAGGTAAATAAAACATTTTTTCTTGACCTATTATGATTCAACTTGAAACTTACAAAGGAACGCGCACACGGCACACTTGCCCGGCGTGCAATGCAAAAGGCGTGTTCGTTCGCTACCAAGACGAACGCGGCGAATATCTATCGAACGATGTCGGACGCTGCAACCGTGAAAGCAAATGCGGCTATCACTACAAACCGAAACAATACTTTGCCGACAATCCGACCGTCGGAAAGTTTGTAAAAACCCGTGTGTCCCATTGGACACAAAACACAAACCAAACGACAACAATTGTTGCCGAAAAGCAAACCGCGTCTTATGACTTCATCGCGCCGGAACATTTGAAGAAGACTCTAGGCAATTACGACCGAAACGCCTTTGTTCAATTTCTTGTTAATCTTTTCCCGGATTGCGCCGAAGAAATTCAATCTGTTTTGAAAATGTATTTTGTCGGAACGTTTGACGATTACACTTGCTTTCCACAGATTGACCTACAGATGCGCGTTTGCAAAGCAAAGTTAATCAGATTCAACCCGGCGACCGGGAAACGGCTCAAAGGCAAATATGACACTTCATCTTTGCCAGCAAAGCTAAAACTCAAAGAAGATTTTCAATATAAACAAATCTTTTTCGGTGAACATCTTTTGCTGAAATACCCGGATAAACCCGTTGCCATAGTTGAAGCCGAAAAAACGGCAATTATCGCAAGTCTTTGTTTTCCAGAATTTATTTGGCTTGGCAGTAATTCAAAAACTTGGCTCAAAACCGAAAGACTTCAAAGGCTCGGCGCGCGGCACATCATTCTTTACCCGGACGCTGACGGCTTCGAGCTTTGGCAATCAATCGCCCGCGAAGCACAAAGGCAAGGCTTAACTATCAAAGTATCAAATCTGATTGAAAGCCACGCCACAATTGAGCAGAAAGCGAATGGCTATGACTTGGCAGACTATTTAATAAATCAGCAAAACGAAATAAACGAATTAAACGAAGTTTATGACGCTTACAACTCCAAAGTTGATTTGGTTTTGAATGACGAAACTTTATTCAATGGCTTCAAATTGTTTCTCGAAGAACAAAAAGCGATTGCCATTTATAACGGCGAATCAGAAGCCGAAGCCGAAAGAATATGCACGCAGCCGGAGAACCTGCGAAGCGTGGTAATGAGCATATAAAAAGACATACCGGAGCAAGGCTTCGATAATAAAAGACGCTCACAGAGCAAGGCAAAACACAACAAAACAAGCAAAAGGAGAAAAAACAAAAATGATTAACGAAAACGAATTTGATTATGTAGATATGACCGACGAAGAACTAGCCGCGCAAGCGTTTAATGATGCTATTGAACACGCCCAAATAACGCTGCAATTATCCGAAAATTGTTATCGAAAATTCGGTAAACAATTACTTTCGGAAACACAAAAATCTTATTTTCAAAACGTGGCAAACGGCATACTTCCAACCGACGAAGAACAAACGGCAATAGACAACGAACAAATCACGTTTGATATGCAAGCCGTCATACAGGCGCGGCAACTTGCTAAACAGACAGCCGATCGACTTGGCGAAGCATACACGCCGGAGCTTATTCTTGAAGATAAAACCGAAGGCTTCGGAATCAATTAAAATGCAAAAAACAAACGGAAAACAAACGCAAAGGAATAAATTTCCGCCCGGCAATAAAATCGGAAATCGTTTCAAGAAAGGCGAAACGGGAAACCCGAACGGGCGACCGAAACTCACCCGTTTAACCGATGCTTTACGGGAACAACTTGCCGAAACTAACCCGGACGCGCCCGAAGAAACAATTGCCGAACAGATTGCCCGCGCTTTAATCAGTGAAGCGAAAAGCGGCAATGTGCAAGCCATTCGTGAGATTGGCGATAGAACCGAAGGCAAACCGAAACAGGCTATTGACCTTGATTTGCAAATTAACGACTGGCGAACATTAGCCAAAAACTACTCATTAAACGAAGAAGATGTTATCAGAGAAGCAAAATTACTCATTGCAGAATCCTTTGATGATTCAAGCGACGAATAACGCAATAAGACGCAGAATCGAGCGTGAGCAATCCGATGCCGTCCTTATGGCTAATCGCGCCGGAATTGTCCCGGATGCGTGGCAATCGGACCTGCTCCGGTCCGATGCGCAGCAAATGATTCTGCTTTGTTCGCGTCAAAGCGGCAAAAGCACAATAACCTCAATTCTTGCGCTTCATCAAGCCATTTACACGGCTGATTCATTGATACTTCTGCTTTCACCAAGTTTAAGACAATCGCAGGAATTGTTTCGTAAACTTCAAAACTTTTACACCGAACTTGACTCGGATTATTTACCGCAAGCCACCGAAGAATCGGCTTTGAGAATGGAATTGTCGAACGGCTCACGAATCATTGCATTGCCGGGCAAAGAAAGCACAATCAGAGGCTTTTCCGGCGTTTCCTTACTAATCATTGACGAAGCCAGCCGTGTTGAAGATGCGCTTTATCAGTCAGTCCGACCGATGTTAGCCGTGAGCGCCGGGCGCATCGTTCTCTTATCAACTCCATTCGGCAAACGTGGTTTCTTTTATTCGGAATGGACGGACGGGCAAGGCTGGCAAAAGGTAAAAATTACGGCGGACCAATGCCCACGCATAAATGCTGAATGGCTCGAACGCGAACGGGAAATGATTGGTGATTGGTGGTATTTGCAAGAGTATTTCTGCGAGTTTGTCGAGACCAATGACCAGGTTTTTTCTTATGACGATATTCAATCGGCGCTTGACCCGGACATTACACCATTATTTGAAAGGAGCGATTCAACAATATGAGACGCTGGCAGGACAGAAACATCGAGAACGAAATAACAACCGAGAAATCGCTGTTTATCGGTCTCGACCTCGGCCAAGCCAAGGATTACAGCGCCTTGGCAATAATTGAATGCATCCGCACGGTTACGAACGGCGGCGCAAAGGATGAAATCACGCAATTAAATTGCATTCACCTGCAGCGCTGGCAGCTTCGCACGAGCTATCCGACAATCGTTGCCGATGTCGTGAAGATGATTAACAATCTCGACCCGTTTCTTTACCCGAAGGATAAAACGACGCTGGCGATTGACGCGACGGGTGTCGGCGCGCCGGTTGTTGACCTTTTCAAACGCGAACAAATACACGCCAAACCCAAACCAATTCAAATTGTCGGCGGCGCGAATATATCGGAAGAGTTCGGAATGACTCGTGTCCCCAAACGCGATCTGGTGAGCGTCGTCCAGGTTGGATTGCAAAACCGAACGCTCAAGATTGCAAGCCAACTTCCCGAAGCCGAAATTCTTTCCCGTGAATTACAAAACTTCACAGTCAAAATTACTGACAGTGCCAACGATGTTTACGGAGCGTGGCGTGAAGGAACGCACGATGATTTAGTGCTTGCCGTCGCTCTCGCTCTGTGGACCGCCAACAAACCGCCGTTTCGAGTGTCGAGGCGCGAAAAAGAATTGTTCGAGGCACTCGCCGGAAACAGGTATTAGACAAAAATATAAATCAAAAAAAAACAGGAGATTAAAAAATGACAGACTCAGAACAAACCAACCTTTTCGATAAGATTCGCTTCGATGCCGACGAAAAGCGAAAGGCGCGAGTTGAACAAAAACAAAAATCAGATGAATTCCTTCGCCGAATGAGAAACGGCGACGACTCACTAAAACGAATTAACCAAAAAGTTACAGGAGAATTAAACAATGAAAAAAGCAATTGAAATTAAATCCGAACTAGATAAAACGGATTCAAGAATCACGGAATTAGAAAACGAGTTGACCGCGCAAACGGCGAGCTTTGAAGGCGTTCAGCAAGCCTTTGTCGAAGGGCGGAGTGATGTTAACCAGCTCCACGCCGAACAATCAAAAATAACGCTTCTCTCGCAGGCAATCAACGCGTTAAAGGCAACATACCAAAAGCTAAAATCCACGTTTGAGAACCAATCGGCGGATGAACGTCGGAGCGAACTTCTTGAACGGATGAGGGCAACCGCAAATGAAGTTGAACCGCTTGTAAATGATTACCTCACAACCCGAACAGAGTTTCACGAAATTATGAGCAAATATGCCCAAAAGTTAATTGACAAAGCTGAAGCATACCGAGCCAAACAAATAGAATACCGGACAATTATCAGCGAACTCGAACCGACCGACGCCGAGATTCAAGAAACCGGGCTTGACCAGCGAACGCGAACGATGGCAGCGGCTACTTATTTCAATCATCTGCCAATCGAATACGGCGAAGTAATAACACAAGCCGAAAACCTTCTCGCCGCAAAAATAAACAAAGCGGCGGCAGCCAAACGAACGGCACAATTTTCCGCGTTAAACAAAGAAACGCCGACCGCAATCACAAAATTTTAATCTCACCACTAGCTAACATTACCCGCAGCCATCCGCCACTTATCCGCCGAACAAAAAGCCGTGAGTTTTAACGCTTGCGGCTTTTCTATTTTGCAACATTTCGATAATTAAGGGGTGTATTCAGTTAGGAACGTTTTTCATTCACACTCCTTTTGAATATTGAACCTACCCGGAGTTTTGGGCGGGCTTTTTTATTATTAGAATTTACAAGGGTTTTAACAAAGTCGCTGTTTTTGCCTCACGTCCATTGAATTGTTGGGTGCGGCGTTCGCTTACACAAATTCTTGATTATTTAAGCAGAGTCGCGTGCGCTGCGACACACTGCCAAACACCGTTGCGCTTGACGTATGTATCGGTAAAACGATAACGATTGGTAAAATCCTTTCCGTCTTTCGTTTGCCCTTTGATTATCAGTTCACCTGTGACGATAGCCGCATCTTTTGTGAAAATATGTGTTTTTACATTTTCGATGACTGCCGAAGCAACTTTGTCTGTGGTCTGTTTGTAGCCTGCGATTTCTTCCGCCTTTCCTCTGCGGCTATCAACGTCAGAGCCGACGTAATCGTCTGCCAGCATTCTTTCGAGAGCGGAAAAATTGCGCGTAATGAACATCTGCGTCCACTCGTTTTCGATTTTCAATATTTGCTGTGCAATTTCTTGGCGTTGCTTCTCAATTAGCTTTTCTCCCTTTTGCGAGAAGGCAAGAAGCGGCACTGTACAAATGATGATTGCAACAATTAAAATTCGACTCATAAAATTCCTCCTGCTAAATGTAACCAAAAAGCACCCAAGAAGTTATTAGACCGCAAACTTGCGGCATAAACCCGAAATAGTTACAATTTGCCGCATCCGGTCTAAACTGCTTGACCAAGCACGACCCGCCCTCTGGCTGAAACCTTATAGCCGTCGAACACAAGCAGCATACATTTCTCGAACTAAAAAGTATTTTTTTCCCAAACTCGCCGCCAGAACTTTCTATCTTACTGAATTACAGTTTTCTTAGACGCATTTTTATATACTTCTTTTTGATAATTAAGTCAATAAAATTCTCGATGTTAGCTGTGCCTTGAGTCAATTTATTTGTCCTGTGGTGCGTATTTATCTTGCGGGTAATGACTTGGTATGTCTGGAAAGAGAAAAGCCGCGAGTTTTGACGCTCACGGCTTTTCTCTTTCGGCTGAGAGATGCTTTTAGGCGACACCTCATGGGGGCGCCTCTGGCAACTCGCTTTTTCCACATCTTCACTATGAACTTCGAAATGGCGATGGAGCAAAACATGTGGAAGGATTGCCCTCTTATTTCAATAATTATATAAGGATGTTAGGTGCTAAGAAAATTAGGGTGAAAAAAGGATTGATAAATTCAGGGGAGATTTTAGAAGCCAAATAAAACGAACGCACAACATAAGTATTTGCAAAAGCGTGGCTCGTCCCATTTCGCCAACCGTTTTCCAGTTCCTGACGCTTCTCTTCGGTTAATTCAATAAACTTTGTTTTACCCATCTCACTTCATAGTCTAAACTATTTGTGAGTGATTACTTAGTGTCTGGAACCTTTCATCACAGCACGGAAACTTGAAGGTTGAATTATGAATGTAGAAAATAAAAGATTGTATTGGCTCGCGTTCCTGCTGGCTTTAACGCTCGTCTGCCAGCCTGTTGACGGCAAGGCTCAAATTGCTTCTTCTCCCAAGACGGCTCTGCTTCGCGTGCCTGATGATGGCATTCAGCCACAGGCTGTCGTAGATTCCACGGGAATAGTCCATTTGATTTATTACAAGGGTGACCCGATGGCGGGCGACATCTACTACGTCCGTAAGGACAGAGAGGGAACGTCGATAAACAAGCCGATCCGCGTAAACAGCCACCCCGGCAGCGCCATTGCGATGGGCTGGGTTCGCGGAGCACAGATTGCTATTGGTAAAGGCAACCGCGCTCATATAATTTGGAATGGTTCGGAAAAAGCCGAGCCCAAAGGCGCAGGCGGCAGCAGCAACCCGATGCTTTACACGCGCCTGAACGATACAGGCACTGCATTTGAACCGCAGCGCAATCTTATTACGTGGGCTGGCGGGATTGACGGTGGAGGCGCGTTGACCGCCGACAGCAAAGGCAGCGTCTACGTGTTTTGGCACGCAACAGCAGGAGCGGCGGATGAAGCCGGGCAAGCCGTTTTTGTAGCCCTCTCGACTGATGAAGGCAAAACTTTTTCACGCGAGGTGAAAGCCAATCCCGGTCTGAGCGGTGCTTGCGCCTGTTGCGGCATGAAAGCCTTTATTGATGCTCAAGGTTTGTTATATGTACTTTACCGCGCAGCCGGTGGAAATGTGAATCGAGATACAATGCTTTTGATTTCACGCGACAAAGGGAAAAGTTTCGAGAGCAAAACTCTCGCCAAGTGGAAATTAGACGCTTGTCCGCTGACAGTGTATTCCATCACGCAGAGCACAGCGTCCGGTTCGGTTTTGGGCGCATGGAAAAATCAAGATCAGGTTTACTTTGCCAAATTGAATACTGACGGCAAAGTGCTTTCCCAACCCATTTCGCCATCCGGCACGGGGGATAATCGCAAATATCCGGTTGTGGTCGCTAACGCCAAAGGAGAGACGCTTTTTGCCTGGATAGAAGGCACCGCCTGGGGCAAAGGAGGTTCGCTGGTGTGGCAGGTCTTTGACAAGGATAATAAACCCGTCGGCGAGCGGGGGCGCGCCGACGGCGTTGCGGCATGGAGTCTTCTCACAGCTTTCGCCCGTCCCGATGGTCGCTTTGTCTTGATTTTTTAGAAAGGGAGATGATAGGCGGATGTGGTCAAAAATCGTAATTATGCCGGTTGTTTTGATGTTTACCTTGATAGTTGCCGGGCAGAATGTTCCGAAAAACGCCGGCAAAGACAAAGAACATGGAATCGATTGGAAGTTGTCGTTGCAGCCTGCTTTGCAGGAAGCTGAACAAACGGGTAAGCCTGTTATGGTGGATTTCTGGGCGACATGGTGCGCGCCGTGCCGGGCGATGGACAAGCGAACTTATATTCATCCAAGCGTTCTCGCCCAGGCAAAAAACTTCATTTTGGTCAAGATAGACATCGAAAAAGCACCTGAAGAAGCCGGGCGCTACCAAGTCGAGACACCGCCCAAAGTCGTGTTTCTTAAAGCGGATGGCTCCGTCATAGCGAGCTTTGTGGGCTTCCGCGACGCTGCCGGAACAGTTAGGAGTATGAAGTCTGCACTGAGCAAGTCGAACAAAAATAATAAAATTCCCGTCCCCAACCGCAAAATTCCGCATTCGGCGCGTGTGCGGAAGTTTTAGCTAAGGTGGAAAACAGCTTCTTACAGATAAAGAATATTATTCTTCCAACTTCCGGCGCGCCCGTCTTACCGTTTCGTCGAAACAGTTTTCCAATTTTTCGTTTACCCCGCGCAACCCCGCAACTACATTTTCGCCCCAGGTAATATATTCAAGTCGCCTTTCATTTAACCGGTCATGAGGCGTGTTTTGTGTGGAAAGGCTTAGGTTGGTATGGCTTGGGAAAGGAAAAAGCCGCGAGTTTTGACGCTTGCGGCTTCTGCTTTTTTGTTATTTAATTGTGCTGTCTTTCCTATACGTCAATTGTTTTAAGGCACGAAAGCATTTGGAATCGGTCTGTCGCCATTTGCTCCAAACTGAACAACATTAAAACCAAGCGTGCTTCTGAGTTGATACCAGGTGCCTTCCGATGGTCTGAATACGGCAACATCCGTTTTTCCGTCTCCATCGTAATCAGCCGGGACCGCCATATCCGTCGAATTGCCAAACTGAACAGCATAAAACCCTAGCGTACTTCTTAGTTGATACCAGTTGCCTTCCGATGGACGATAAACGGCAACATCTGACTTGCCGTCGCCGTCGTAATCTGCCGGAACCGGTTTATCGGTTGAATTACCGAATTGCACCGCCGCAAAGCCATCACGACTTCTCAACATATACCAGACACCTTCTGATGGACGATACACGGCATAGTCAGCCT
>MWVX01000024.1_pt1 | contig 50525 bp, 44 predicted proteins | sample 1047311 | NCBI WGS metagenome assembly MWVX01 (sample SAMN06349984, study PRJNA376086) | soil metagenome | isolation source: MtG-4 sample Antarctic (ecotone) soil | place: Antarctica | collected 2015-01-13 | reverse complement strand
CTCAATTGATCAACAACCTGGTTTATAAAAACCTAAGATTTGATAAGGTTAATGCATCTGACTGGGCACGTTATTTTAAACATTTCCATTTCTCATTTTTCTTTGCAAAACATTTTTTAAAATATATTTTTTTGTCTGTGAAAAATTTAGGAATTCCCCTAAAACAATTTTTTATAAAAGCCAGGCTCTGCCTCCACCTTTTTTAAAGGGGGGATATGGGGACAGGCTGATTGTAAGAAAAAATTATAAAGGGGGATTTTAACAGCATGAAGACTTTACAAAAATCCAAGCTGCATTTATAAATATAGCACGCCATTGAAATGAAAGGAATAATACTTGCCGGTGGTTCCGGTAGCCGTTTGTACCCTATAACCAAGGCCATTTCCAAACAGCTAATGCCCATCTATGATAAACCGATGATCTACTACCCGCTATCTATTTTAATGATGGCAGGTATAAAAGAAATTTTAATCATCACCACACCCGAAGATCATATTCAATTTAAACGGTTATTAGGCGATGGCAGCCAGGTAGGTTGCCGGTTTGAATATGCTATTCAAAAATTACCCAATGGTTTGGCTCAAGCCTTTGTTATTGGAGCAGATTTTATAGAAAACGATAAAGTAACCTTGATATTAGGTGACAATATTTTTTATGGTACCGGGCTGGGGCGACAATTACAATCACTTAATGAGGTGGAAGGTGGGTATGTATTTGCCTATGAAGTTTCAGATCCGGAACGCTATGGAGTGGTGGAGTTTGATCAGTCTAATAAAGTAATATCCATTGAAGAAAAGCCTCAGCAGCCAAGATCAAATTATGCCGTTCCCGGCTTATATTTTTACGATAATAATGTAGTAACTATTGCAAAAAACTTACAACCATCTGCCCGTGGCGAATATGAAATAACAGATGTTAATAAAGAATATTTAAATAGAAATCAACTAAAGGTGGCCATACTTGACAGGGGAACTGCCTGGTTGGATACGGGTACTTTTGAATCGCTTAGCGATGCAAGTGAATTTGTCCGTGTTATTGAAAAGCGACAGGGAACTAAAATAGGTTGTATAGAAGAAGTGGCGTATCGAATGGGCTTTATTAACGAAGAAGAGTTGATGCAGCAAGCAAATAATTTAGCAAAAAGCGGCTATGGATTGTATTTGAAAAATATCATAAAACAACATATAACGGTTTAAAGTGGTACCTGGTGCTATGTTAACTCTTTTAAGTTGCAATTTTTAACTCACCCCCCACGCAGCTTGCTGCGTGACCCCTCTCTGCTGCGCAAGAGGGGTGGCTCGTCGAAGACGAGTCGGGGTGAGTAATGGCGCCAGGATACGATTAACTTAAATAGATATGAGTAGAAATATTCTATGGTAAGCCATAATCAAAAAATAAAATTTGCAGTAATAGGTTGTGGACATATTGGTAAACGCCATGCTGAAATGATTCAGCACCACCCGGAAAGCGAGCTGGTGGCTTTAATTGACGTAAAGGAAAAAAGCACATTAAAAATTGACAATTACAATGTACCCTTTCATCCCGGAATAGACGAATTACTAAAGTCAAATACTGAGGTTGATGTAATTACCATTGCCAGTCCTAATGGCTTTCATACAGAGCATGCTTTAAAAGCACTTGAAGCAAAAAAACATATAGTGGTAGAAAAACCAATGACGCTAACCAGGTCAGATGCTGAAAAGGTCATTTATAAAGCATTAAATGTACACAGGCATGTTTTTGTAGTGATGCAGAACAGGTATTCTCCACCTGGTATTTGGATCAAAGATTTGATTGAGGCAAATATGATCGGCAAAATTTTCATGGTGCAATTAAATTGTTATTGGAACCGTGATGACCGGTATTACTGCCCTGACGGATGGCATGGAAAAAAAGACCTTGATGGCGGAACTTTATTTACACAATTCTCTCACTTTATTGATATCATGTATTGGCTTTTTGGTGACATAGAAAACATTGGTTCCCGCATTACTAATCACAACCACCAACAATTGACAGAGTTTGAAGACAGCGGGGTAGTAACCTTTGATTTTATTAATGGCGGGATGGGGTGCCTGAATTTTTCCACTTCTGTATGGGACAAGAATATGGAAAGCACCATGACCATTATAGCTGAAAAAGGAAGCATTAAAATTGGTGGACAGTATATGGACAAAGTGGAATATTGTCATGTAAAAGATTATGTAATGCCAACATTAAAACCAACTAACCCCGGCAATGATTATGGAGCTTACAAAGGTTCAGCACAAAATCACCATTATGTAATTAATAATGTAGTAGATGTTTTAAAAGGAAGAGCAACTATTACAACCAATGCGCTTGAGGGTTTGAAAGTGGTTGATATTATTGAAAGAATATACAGTGCAAATAAACAAACATTGTGATGAATGTTGAAGCTAAATCTTAAATGTTGAATTACTCCGATGCTAGCATCTTTTATATACACTAACATAGGACATGAGCATATTAACTTTTCAATGTGTAAACTTCTAATTTAAAACTTTCTCTTGGATACGGTATCTACAACAATAAAAGCCAAAGAATCAATTGATATAGACACTGAGCAGGAGCAATGGACCGAGGTGATCAAACCAAAAACCGGATTATTTGATCTCCGGCTCGGCGAGTTGTGGCGTTACCGCGATTTGATAATGATGTTTGTACGGAGGGAATTTGTGTCCGTTTATAAACAAACAATACTAGGTCCTCTGTGGTTTTTCTTGCAGCCCCTATTAACAACGGTAATGTTCATCATCATTTTTGGGCGGGTGGCTAAGCTTTCTACAGACGGCATGCCAATGGTAATATTTTACCTTGCAGGAATAACAATCTGGAATTATTTTTCCATTACTCTCACTTCTACTGCAAGCACCTTTGCAGGTAATGCCCATATTTTTGGTAAGGTCTATTTTCCCCGCCTTACCATGCCATTATCCATTGTCATCTCCAACCTTGTTCGTTTTTTAATTCAGTTTTCGTTGTTTTTAGCTGTTTGGATTTATTACTTGATAAATAGGGGAGATGTTATACACCCTAACTGGATTATATTACTTACGCCTATACTTCTTATCATGATGGGTGTATTATCATTAGGCCTGGGATTGATCTTTAGTTCACTGACTACCAAATATCGCGACCTGTCTATGCTATTAGCCTTTGGTGTGCAATTACTAATGTATGCCACGCCTGTTATTTACCCGCTTTCCGCTGTGCCTGAAAAATATAAATGGCTTATTGTAGCAAATCCTATCACTTCTATTGTAGAATCCTTTCGCTATGCTTTTTTGGGTTCTGGCTCATTTAGCTGGTTATACTTAAGCTACAGCCTGGTGGTTGCCTTGGTTATTTTATTCTTTGGCATCATCATTTTTAATAAAGTGGAAAAAACCTTTATAGACGTTGTATAAAAAGAACTTTATAGATCAAGTAAGTCTTTAGCCATTATATTGAGCAAAGAAAAAAATAATGAGTGATACAGTTATAAAAGTGGAGAATGTAAGCAAGTTGTACCGATTGGGTGAAACGGGCACAGGCACCATAGGCCAGGACATTAACCGTTGGTTTGCAAAAATGCGTGGTAAAGAAGATCCCTTTGCGATGGTAGGTGAAATAAATGACCGTAATGTAAAAAGCACCTGCGATATTGTATGGGCATTAAAAGATATTAATTTCGAAGTAAAACAGGGGGAGGTGCTTGGTATCATTGGCCGCAATGGGGCTGGTAAATCCACGTTGCTGAAGATTCTTTCGAAAGTAACGGCTCCGTCAAAAGGCAGGATAAGAGTAAAAGGGCGCATTGCTTCTTTGCTGGAGGTAGGTACGGGCTTCCACCCGGATTTAACCGGCCGGGAAAACGTTTTTTTGAACGGTGCTATTCTGGGCATGAACAAGGCTGAGATCAATAAAAAGTTTGATGAGATAGTCGATTTTGCCGGTGTGGAACGCTACATTGATACTCCAGTGAAACGTTACAGTAGTGGTATGTATGTACGTCTTGCTTTTGCAGTTGCAGCATTTCTTGAGCCCGAAATATTAATTTTGGATGAAGTACTGGCTGTTGGAGATGCCGAGTTTCAAAAGAAGTGCTTAGGTCGCATGAAAGATGTAAGCAATAATGATGGCAGGACAGTTTTGTTCGTAAGTCACAATATGACAAGTATTAAAGCTTTATGTATTAGGAGTATTATTTTAAGCAATGGAAAATTATTTTATAACGACCTTACTGAAAAAGCAATAACAAAATATAATGAGCTAAATACTTTACCAAGTACAAATAGGTTAAGTGAAAGGGCTGATCGTTCAGGGAATGGACAAGTAAAGATTATTGACTTTTCTGTAAATGGTCTTTCAAGCGAGGCTGATATTTGCAATACTGAAAAATTGCTTTTCGAAGTAAGCTATGAGACAAATATTTCAAAATTCTTTGGGAAAATATTAATAGGTGTTTATGATTTACTAGGAGTTCCAATTTTTTTCTTTGATAGTCAATGCATTAAAGATATGCCAAACATTTTTCCTTCAAAAGGTAAAATAGATATTAAGATTGAGAATGAGTTTGCATTAGCTCCGGGTAAGTATACGATTAATATTGCTTTCTTCACGAATAATGAAATGGCCGATTACATTCAAGGTGCTTTTTCCTTTTATATTATAGAAGATGATTACTTCGGAACTGGTAGATTGCCATCCGGACAGTACACTATTGTTCCTAAACAATTATGGAATATCTCTTCAATGTAGAAAAATGCACATTCCTGAAAACGAGATACACTATTCTGCTTATTCTCTTCTTGATTCTTTCGGTAGAGTGTTCTTCTGGGGAAATAAAGTATTTAGAGGAATAAATCCAAATTCTTTAAAACTTTTTGATAAGTTGAGAGATGATGGTTTAATTTCTGAATTAGAAAAAAACAATCTAATACCTAATACATTTGTTTCTAATTATACCACTGATAGATTTGACGTAGTGTTGGAACATGAATTAATACATCCAACAACTTTTGTGTATGAATGGGGATTTGATATGATTAAAGGTGCAGGAAAATGTATTTTAAAAGTTAATGAGATTTCTTATAAATATGGGTATGAAACAATAGATGCTCATCCATATAACATATTGTTTAAAGGTTGTAACCCCATATTTATTGATTTTGGAAGTTTTAGTAAATTAAACAACACATCACCGTGGAAAGCTTCTGAAGAATATTCAAGTTATTTTAAGTATACACTTAATATTTGGAATAAAGTAGGTCATAATATGGCAAAAAGGATTTACTCAGACGATATAAATGTTTTTACAGAATCCGAGTACAAAAGTTTGTATGGTTTAAAGAACTCATCTTTGTATGGTTTAAAGAACTCATCTTTTCAATTTTTAAAAAGTATTCCAAACAAAATAATTAATCGACTTAAAATTAAACAAGGCAAAGCTGAATATATAGGACGATCAGCAGAGTTAATTAAGCTTGGAAACGAATTAAATAGATTAAAACGAAATAATATTACTACGATTTGGGGAGACTATCATGGGTTTTATTTAAATAATAACAAAGTTGAATCAACGCCTAGGTTTAATTATATAGTTGATAAGATCAAAGAACTAAAAATTAAAAACGTTACGGAGTTGGCTGGTAATTGGGGTTTGCTTTCCTATTTAATTTTTGAAGGGACAGATGTAAAAAAAATTATTTGCACCGATTGTGATGAAGAGGCAATCAATAAAATGTATAATTTTTTTAGGCAAAACGCATATTTAAATCAACTATCTCCAGTACTATTAGATTTTATGAAGCCAATTGAGCTTTATAATTCTGGACGACCTTCAAATCGACTAAAATCAGAAGCTGTTTTAGCATTGGCAATTACACATCACCTTCTTCTTACTGACAACTATAAGATAGAAGTTATTTTAGAAAAAATTTCAAAGTATACCACAAAGTATGCTTTTATTGAATTCATGCCTTTAGGTTTATGGAATGGATATACTGCTCCTGAAATTCCACAATGGTATAACCAAGAATGGTTCACATTAAATTTTTTAAATTATTTTACAATTATAGATATGTCAAAAATTGAGGAGAATAGAATATTGTATATTGGGAGAAAAAAATAAATAAAAGTAAAGGCATCAATAAGTTAATTTCTCATATGCAAATTATTAATTTTAAAGTAAGCTTCTTAAAAAAACTACTTCCGCCAATTTTAACTGATGTTTTATATCCTCAAAGAATGCCAGATACATCGAATTCAATTGTTTGGCGGGGAAATTATTCTGACTGGGAAGATGCACTAAAGTATAGCTGCGGATATGACGATAAGATTATATTGGATCGGGTTAAAAGTGCATTATTGAAAGTTAAGAATGGTGAAGCTATTTATGAACGCGATTCAGTCCTTTTTGATAAAATAGAGTATTCTTGGCCTTTATTGGCATGCTTACAAAACATTACTATTGCCGCCAATAACCAACTTCATTTAGTTGATTTTGGTGGCTCTTTAGGCAGCACTTATTTTCAAAATGTTCATTTTTTAGATAAAGTTTTTTCGCTTAAGTGGTTCATTGTTGAGCAATCGCATTTTGTTGATGTAGGAAAAAACGAATTTGAAAACAGTCAACTAAAATTTGCTTATACAATTGATGAAGTTTTGCGAGAAGCAGAAATTAATTGTCTTTTGTTATCAGGAGTATTGCAATGTTTAGGTAATCCTTATAAATGGATCAGTACGTTTTTAGAAAAAAATTTTTCATATATTATTATTGATAGAACAGCATTTATAAAAGACAACCAAAGATTAACCGTTGAAACAGTTCCCGAATCAATATATCCAGCTTCCTACCCTAGCTGGTTTTTTAACGAGGAACAATTTATTGATGCTTTTTCACATAAGTACGATTTAATTGCGGATTTCCGAAGTTATGCTGATTCCGATATTTTAAGTGAAGATCAAAAACTCATGTACTGGAAAGGGTTTTTCTTCAAATTAAAAATGTAATGCTCTACTTCGCTACAATTTTCGATATCAATTATTTAAGCCGGGGATTAGCTTTTTATGATTCAATGTATAAGCATCACAGGGATTTTGTTTTGTATATAGTATGTCTCGATGATAAAGTTTATTCTTTTTTTTTAGAGAATAAATTTGAAAAGGTTACGCCCGTCCAATTAGCAGAAATTGAAAATTTTTATCCGGAGTTGCTTGTAGTAAAAGCAGAGAGAAGTAAGATTGATTACATATTTACATTAAGCCCTTATTACCCAAGTTTTATTTTAAGCCATAACCCTGAAATTCCGTTCATTTGTTCCCTTGATGTTGATCAGTACTTTTTTGGCAGTTGTGAACCTGTTTTTAAGGAGCTGGAAAAACATTCTGTTTTGATTATGCCACACCGGTTTCCGGATAAACTAAAACATTTGGAAAAGTATGGTATCTATAACGTAAGCTTTCAGGTTTTTAAAAATGATCCATGGGGCAGGGATTGTTTACAACTTTGGCAACGCCAATGTTATCACTGGTGTAAAGATGAATTGGAAGAGGATAAGTATGCGGATCAAAAGTACCTTGAAACCTGGGATTGCCATTTCAGAGACAACGTAAAGGCAATTGATAACCCGGGATTGGGATTAGCACCGTGGAACCTGGCAACATACAAAATAGCTGTTCGTAACGACACGGTTTTTGTTGGCAACAATAAATTGATTCTTTTTCATTACCAAGGGCTACGTTTTTTAAATAAAAACCTTATCAACACAGGTATTTCAAAATACGGCGTAAAGGCATCTAAGATCGTTGTCCGTTATATTTTGCAACCAATCGTTAATCATTTATCGCGGACAAATACTAAAAAAATAACGGATACCATAAGCAGGGTTACCGTATTAAAAGAAAACGGGTTTCTTAAGCGAATAAATTCTGAGGGAATGTATTGCCTCCTTGGAAATAAAATGACAAGTTTGGATTCGGTCTATTTATTCAATGTGAAAAAGCAAAGACTTAATGGCTTATTTAACCGACTTAAAAACCTTTATCGATAAAAGACATAATCTTACCGTTCTTGAAAAGAGCATCCCTTTTGACATCAATAGTTTTCAAATAAATCGCTAACGAACGTTGTTGAAATAAGTCTTCCAATTGATTTTTAAGGATGAAAAACAAAATAAAAAATATTCTCAATACATTGCCCTATATCAGAAGTTTATACAGCCAGGTTAACGAATTACGAAACCAGGTTGAGGAATATAATCGTAATGCTTGTTTCCCTCCCGGACATTATTACTCTCCGATTATTTCTGTAAAAGAAGTGAAAGAGCGAGAACATGAAATTTGGAAAGAGCTTAACCGGGTTCAAATAGACGGAATCGAAATCAATACAGACGAACAACTTGCTCTTATAAAAGAGTTTAAAAACTATTATTCAGAACTGCCTTTTGACGAGAATAAAAAAGAAGGCTTACGTTATTATTTTAATAATACTTATTACTGTCACACGGATGCTATAACCTTATATTCTGTTATCAGGCACTACAGGCCAAAAAGAATCATTGAAGTAGGGTCAGGATTTTCTTCCGCTGTAATGCTTGATACAAAACAATATTTTGTAAATGATTTGGAACTGACTTTTATCGAGCCCTATCCCGATCGTTTATTCACTCTTTTAACGGAGGAGGATAAAACGAAATCAAAAGTTATCGTCAGGGATTTACAGAAAGTAAATGCGTCCAATTTTGACCAGTTGGAAAAAAATGATATTCTTTTTATAGATAGTACCCACGTATCCAAGACCGGTAGTGACGTGAATTATATTTTGTTTGAAATTTTGCCCAGGATAAAAAGTGGGGTATTGATTCATTTTCATGACGTTTTTTATCCGTTCGAATATCCGAAAGAGTGGGTGTTGGAAGGCCGGAACTGGAACGAAGACTATTTACTGAGGGCATTCCTGTTATACAATAAATCCTTTGAAATAAAAATTTTTGTAGACTTTCTCCATACGCATTTCAAGGATATTTTTTCCGAAATGCCCTTATTTTATAAGAACACGGGAGGCAGCTTATGGCTGCAAAAGTTATAGTGTACAGTACGCAATATTGTTTTTCGGATAAATATTTCTTTAGTCAAGAATTCCATAGGGGTTAATCAAGAATGTATGCCTTTTAAAATTTCTATTATCACAATAAACTATAATAATAGAGAAGGGCTAAGAAAAACTATGGAAAGCGTTGTGTCGCAAACAGACAATAGCTTCGAGTATATCATTATAGACGGGGGATCAACAGACGGCAGCGTAGAAGCAATAGAGGAAAATAAAAACAGGGTTGACTATTGGGTTAGTGAAAAAGATAACGGTGTGTATCATGCCATGAATAAGGGCATCGCTAAGGCTACAGGAGATTATTTGCTTTTTTTAAATAGCGGTGATTATCTGGCTGAAAATACTGTTCTATCCGATGTGTTTGCTTATAATTTCGATAACGATATTATTTATGGTGACCTCTATTTAAATTACTCTACGCCGGAATTGCCTTTGAAAAAGTACCCGGATAAATTATCGTTTAAATATTTCTTTCATCTCGAATCACTTCCACATCCGTCTTCTCTTATAAAGAGAAGTCTTTTCTCAAAAGTTGGGTTATATAATGAAAATCTTAAGATCGTAGGGGATTGGGAATTTTGGTTAAAGGCTATTTTTTTACATCAGGCAACGTATAGAAAAGTACCGATACCAATAAGTGTTTTTGATATGAGTGGACTTTGTTCACAAGAAGCAAATATGAAAACAATTCTTTGGGAGAAAGAAATGGTTTTTAACAAGTATTTTAAGGGAATAATTCAAGACTATAGAAAGTATGAAGAGGACTATAGAAAGTATGAAGAGGACTATAAAAAATTTCAGACTGTAAAAAACATTATTGATTCCAATCGGTTTATTAGAATCCTTAAGAGATTCAATCTACTTAAATACGAATTTGAATACGACCAATTTAAGACGTAAGCTTTAGCACCTGTTACAAATCATGAAGGCCGGGTTGGTAATTGTTCAAGATAATTACAGCGATAATAAAAAGAATTTCGAAGCCCTATATTATTAATGGAACTTATTTCAATAATAGTACCCTGCTATAATGTTGAAAACTATCTGGCAGAAACCCTGGAATCCGTATTAAATCAGTCTTACACTAATTGGGAATGTATTATTGTAAATGATGGATCAACTGACAAAACGCATGAGATAGCATTGGAATGGGAAAAAAAAGATAACAAATTTATTTATTTGGAGTTAGAAAATGGCGGTGTGGAACGTGCACGAAATAAAGGGATTGAAACAGCAACCGGTGAGTATATTCTGCCATTAGATGGTGATGATAAAATTTCACCAAGCTTCCTGGAAAAAACAATAAAGGTATTTACAGATGATCCCGATACAATGCTCGTATATACATTGGTTCAACTTTTTGGCGCTGAAGAAGGAATATGGGATTTAAAAGAATTTAGCTTGCAAGATCTTGCTGTTGATAATATGATTGTTTGTACAGCCCTGTTTCGTAAAAGAGAATGGGTACGTACCGGAGGATATGATGAGCGGGCCAGACATCGTTGCGAGGATTGGGAACTATGGATAAACATGTTAAAGGATGGTGGTAAAGTGGTACGAATAAATGAAGCGTTGTTCCTTTACCGTATCAGACCTTTATCGGCCATTAGATCGCTAAAGGAAGAGGATACAATGTCTATGAGAAAATATTTAACGTCTAAACATTATGCTTTTTTTCATGAGCAATTAGGCGACCCTATAAGCCTTCATTGGGAAGGAGAACTGTACAAAAATGAAATAAGGTATTACAAGAATCTTGTTCAACAACTTACTTTACGCAATCGGTTGAAGCACTTGGTGTTCCTTCCTATTCGGGCTGTCCGCAAAGCAAAGCGAATGTTTATGAATAAGAACAAATCGGATCAATAAACATTATTGCTTCTTAGTAATTATGGGGCTTAAGATTTCTGTAATCATTCCAAACTATAACCACGCACCTTTTCTAAAACAGAGAATTGACTCTGTTATTAATCAAACCTATCAGGAGTTTGAAATTATTATACTGGATGATTGTTCTACAGATAGTAGTCGTGAGGTAATGGAGCAATACAGGCAACACGCAAAAGTAAGTCATATTGTATATAACGAAGGGAACAGCGGTTCTACTTTCAAGCAATGGCAAAAAGGCATTGGACTAGCAAAGGAGGATATTATTTGGATAGCGGAAAGTGATGATTATGCCCATCCCCGTTTTTTAGAACGAATGATTTCAGTACTGAACGATCACCCGGATGTAGGCTTTGTATACTGTAATACCCATATAATAATGCATGATGGAACTTTTGATAAGAATACTTATGCTGACATACGGAACATAATATATAAAACCACTAAATGGAACAAAAGCCACATCAAAGATGGTAAAGAAGAAATAAAGGAAAACTTACTTATAAATTGTACGGTTAACAATGTAAGTGGTGTTTTATTCAGAAAGCAAGCATTATTAAATATAAATCCATTTGACAGAGAACTTAAATATGTGGGAGATTGGTATTGTTACTTAAAATTATGTAAGCAATATAAAATCGGATATTTAAATGAAGCGTTGAATTATTACAGAGAACATCAGGTTAATGCTTCTAAAAATTTAAAGAAAAGTATTCAATTTGTTTATGAGTACTTTAATATATACGATTGGGCAATAAAAGAAATTGATTTTATAGACAATAGAACCATCAAAAATTATTTTGTTACCCATGTAAGGCATGGTCTCATAAAAAACTGGAGATCTAATATTAAATTATATAAAAAGCTTTTTCAGTTAAATCCAGCTCTCTTTTTTTTACTTATTAAATTCAATGCCGTAGCTGTTGTCTTTGAATTAAGAAGGAGGTAATCGTTATACTTGCCTTTGCTGCTCCGGTTTAAAGAAAATATGCCGCTTTGCCTGGAAAATGAGGGCGGGAGTATTTGGTTACAAAAAACCTAATTGGAATAAATCATTTCCTGCATTAGGCCAACGTTTTAAGTTCGATAATTCATAAAACTATCAAGTTGTTAACTCGCTTTAAAAGCAATATTATAAAAAATTGATTGTTAGCTAAATGGGTCAACAAAAAAATAAGTTTTTTCACTTTAAAATTGAATACTCAACTTTTTTAGGCAAATTTTCATGTTTGGATATCCACTTGTATCAGTAATTATCCCTTGTTATAACTATGGACAATTTTTAAGTGAAACATTAGAGAATATTCTCCAGCAGACGTATCAAAATTTCGAATGCCTAATAATAGATGATGGTTCGACTGATAACTCTAAAGAAATTGCTAATAGTTATATTAATAAAGATGCGAGGTTTAGGTATATTCTTCAAACAAATAAAGGAACTTCTTCAGCTAAAAATAACGGAATTAAGAATGCAACCGGAGAGTTTATACAATTTTTAGACGCAGATGATTTACTTAATAAAAAAAAATTAGAAGTTCAGGTATTATTTTTAATAAATAACCCTGATGTAGATTTAGTATATGGTGATGTACGATATTTTGACATTGATAATCCTACAATGCGTAGTAAATCATTTGATCTGAAAGATCAGGCTTGGATGCCTAATGTTTCCGGAAAAGATGAAGTTATACTCAAGCCACTTTTAATAAATAATATTATGGTTATAAGTGCACCATTAATAAGAAGAAAAGTTTTTGCTAATGTGGGAGTATTTAATGACAAATTGAAAGGTTGTGAGGACTGGGATCTTTGGATCCGGTGTGCTTTAGCCGGATATTTTTTTTATTTTGATAATAGTGAGGATCAGTTCACGTTTATAAGAGTTCACAGTAAGAGTGCTTCAATCAATAGCATATTTATGTTTAATGAAGAATATAAAATGCGTAAAGCCTTACTAAATAACAATTGTATACCTGCTACCTTACAAAGTATAAATAAGCGTTTGATTAGAGAATTAATCAGTAGTAAAGAACTCAGAGCTTATTCGCTACTGGAAAGAGGTTATACAAAAATTGGATTTAAGGAAATTTTAAATTTGATAAGTATTGATAACAAGTTTATTTATTACATGCGTAATGCTCTTTATTATTTAAAAAAGTACATGAAACAAGGCCTGTAAACAGATTTGCACCTTATGCTCATATCTGCTATCATTCAAAAACTATAACAACGCAATTTTTTAATCAAGAATAGGGTTCACCTCCTGAAATCAGTATGTGCTCCCGAGTCAAAAATTATCTTAATTAATTAGCTGATTAGTCGTTTGCCACCATATGTACAAAAACTGATGTACAAGTAATTTCTCTTAAAAAAAATTCTTTTAAAGATTATCTGATATTATGAAGGTCTCCGTAGCTCTGTGCACATATAATGGTGAGAGGTTTTTGGATGAGCAACTAAAAAGCATTCTGAACCAATTAAAGTCCGGTGATGAAGTAATTATATGCGATGACCGTTCACAAGACCAAACCGTACCTATTATTCAACATTATTCAAATCAATATCCCGGTATCATTCAACTTTGTATTAATGCTCAAAACCTGGGAGGAAAAAAAAATTTTGAAAAGGCACTCTCTCTCTGTAAGGGAGACATAATCTTCTTCAGTGACCAGGATGATATATGGCAGCCGGAAAAGGTTGAAATAATGGTAACAGAATTACAAAACCGTCCGCAATGCTTAGGTGCCTTTTCAGATGGTTATTTAATACGTGAAAACGGGGACCCATACAGCTATTCATTTTTAGACTCGTTTGGCTGCACGTTAACCGACAGGGCTGAAATTATAAAAAAAGGAGCTTGTGATTATGTTTTGACTTTCAGCAATATTGTTGCAGGGGCTATGTTAGCAATAAAAAAAGAAGCCATTCCACTTGTATATCCCTTTAAATTAATGGATAAGATGTGGCATGATGAATGGATTGCACTGGTTTTATCTTCAGTAAATAAATTCATGTTTGTTGATCAAAAGTTAATTCAATATCGGTTACATCCGGCTCAGCAATTAGGTATAGGAGAAGAAGACGGCTATGATAAACATGTGCAGTATTTGAATATTTTAAAGGATCATGATGAAATGAAAAAACGGCCTTTAGAATATTTTAGCCATACCTGGATGGCTTATAATAAGGTACGGAATTATGAAAAAGAAATTAATGAGTTGCACAAATTTAAAAATGCTTATAAAAATAGATTTCAGTATTCAAAAATCCATTTTCTAAGGCAGTATAATTTTTTCATTAGGAAAGCCCGGATAATAAAGTGGCTTATCAACAATGAGTTCGAGACAACATGGAGGGATGTTTTTAAACTTTAGGTTTCATTTAAATAAATAATTTGTCCTTGTCTCGGCTTAACAATATTCTGTCCATTAATATTTATGAACCCATTTTCTTCAAGCGATACAAAAAATGACCGCCGGATGCGAAGTACATAAGCGTTATAATCAGTTGCAGGCAGTACGGGAAATCGTGTTTTTGGAAAAATAATAATAAACGAAATTAGCGAGGCAAAGAGGCAGCAATTAGTCAATAAGTTTATGAGCCTCCATCTTAAAATTTTAAGCACTAACGGATGAAAATATACGCACTAACGAATGATGATATCGGTCGCATTGTGTACTTATAACGGTGCTAAATACATCTTGCCACAATTGGAAAGTATTGCAAAGCAAACATTAATTCCAAATGAAATAGTCATTTGCGATGATGGCTCAACGGACGAAACAATTACATTGATAGAGCACTTCAAACTTTCGGCTTCGTTTACTATCAGGTTATACAGGAATGAACAGAATTTAGGTAGCACAAAAAATTTTGAAAAGGCCCTTAGCTTATGCAATGGTGATATAATTTTTTTAAGCGACCAGGATGATATATGGTTGCCCGAAAAGGTGGAAAAAATAATATTTTTTTTCAACCACGAACCTGAAATGGCGGTGGTATTCACTGATGGCTACGTTATAGATGATAAAAGAAAAATAATGGATACGTTATGGAATAGGATAAGATTTACACGGCATAAGCAAAAGCTATGGAAAAAGCAAAAAGCATTTGAGCAATTAATGCAGGATCAAAACCGTGCAACCGGTGCAACCATGGCACTTAGAAGAAACTTTCTAAAATTTTTATTACCATTTGCGGAAATGAATTTCTGGATTCATGATGGCATTATAACATTGAAATCAGCTCTTCAAAATAAGGTGACTTTCATTGATGAAAAGCTAATATTATATCGCCAACACAACCACCAACAGATGGGTTTAAAACTCACACATGAAAAACCGTTTCAATCTTTTACTGGTAAGGTTAGAAATAGAAGGTGGATTAATAAAGATGAATTTCTGGAAAAAAATTATGCAGATCTTAAGATTATAAACGAGTGGGTAAAAGATGCTGAATATAAAAAGGTAGTGAATAAGAAAATGCGGCACTTCGAAAAAAGAATATTCGCTAATACCAAAACACCGTTAATTAGACCCTTTATTGTTTTATCAGAATGGATTAATGGTAATTATAAAAAATTCTCCTGTGGTACCAATGTACCCTCATGGATTTTAGTAGTTAAAGACATATTAGGAAAATAAACTTTAAGCATATGTTTAGCACATTGTTATAAATTTCACTATTTCTATAATCATCCTTTCTATGGAATTGATTTCAGTTCAAATTAAAAGTTATTGAGTATCACTAAGTTTTTTGAATAGGGGAGTATGCCGACGGAATATCTTAAAGGCAAAAATTGGAAAAGGAATTTTATGTTAGCAATGGAAATTAGTTGCCAGTAAGCCATCTCTTTTTTTAACCTTTGTTATTATGGAAAAATATCTTATAACAGGCTTTTCGGGCTTTGTGGCCAAACATTTCCTTGATTTTTTAGATAACCAAAATGTTTTAGCTTATGTATTAGGTGTAGATTTACACCTGCCGGAATTCAACATCCAAGAATTTAAGCACATTCGTTGCACCTTTGAACAGACAGACTTGCTGAACAAAGACCAGGTGGATAATATTATTTACCAGTTTCAACCTGACTATATTTTGCACCTTGCTTCTTTTAGCAGTGTTGCTTTTAGCTGGAAAAACCCCGTGGCAAGTTTTGCAAACAACACAAATATATTTTTAAACTTATTGGAACAAGTCCGGAGAATGAATCTCAATTGCCGCATTCTCTCTATTGGCTCTTCGGAAGAATACGGTAATGTACTGGAGGATGAAATGCCGCTGCATGAGGATCATGTGCTTAACCCGATAAGTCCCTATGCCGTAGCAAGGGTATCGCAGGAAATGCTTTCTAAAATCTATGTAGAAGGCTATGGGATGGATATTGTAATGACACGGTCTTTCAACCATATTGGTCCCGGTCAAAAAGATTTATTTGTAATTTCTTCTTTTGCCAAACAGTTGGTTGATCTGTCAAGTCAGGAAGGTGATAAAGAATTAGTAACAGGCGATACTTCCATCATACGTGATTTTGTCGATGTTCGCGATGTCGTAAGAGCTTATTGTTTGCTTTTCAAAAAAGGCAAGAAAGGAGAAGTATATAATATCTGTAGTGGCGAAGGAACTAGTTTAAATGAACTAATTGATAAAATGGCTTCCATCCTTAATGTAAATATTTCCATCCGGAAAAATGAAAGCCTGATACGACCGAATGACAATCGCATCATAATTGGGTCGAGTAAAAAAATAGTGCAAGACACCGGTTGGCAAAAAGAAATATCTTTGGAGAAAAGCCTGGAAGATATAATTAGCTATTGGCAAGGGGCATAATATAATTATTGTTCTCTATGATAAAGTCGTATTGATTAGAAAATACATAGCGTAAAAATTTCAGTTGCGCTATGTACTTATAATGGTGAAAAATATATATTGCCACAGTTAGAAAGTATTGCAAAGCAAACAATTCTTCCTGATGAGATAGTTATTTGTGATGATGGATCAACTGTTGGAAGGAAAAAAATTCATGTCAAAATTTTTTTCCGATTATGACTGTGTGGGTGAATGGGCATTATCAAAATTCATTGTGTTATCGAAATTCAAGGCCATTTGTTTATGTATTAAAGGATTTATTGGGAATTTAGCTTTTTAATATCCCTTTTACCTGACTGTTGATGCTATTCCTCCCTTATGTAACAAAGAAAACTCCTGCGTTCAATTTTATAATATTGTAAGGATCGGTAAGCAAATGTTACTTCCACTTGTCTCCATAGGGATACCCACTTTTAACCAGGAAAATTATATAAGTGAGGCCATTGAAAGTGCACTTTCACAAGATTACCCGAACCTCGAAGTGGTAGTTGCGGATGACATTTCAACGGATAGTACAGCAAATATCGCAAGTAGGTATCTTAATGATCCAAGGTTTAAATATTTTAAAAATTCATACAATCTCGGCCGGGTGGGTAATTATAAAACGTTGTTGTATGAATATGCGCAGGGAGACTGGTATGTAAATCTTGATGGTGATGACTTTTTGGTAGACAAGTCTTTTATTGCCACTGGAATTGAATGCATATCACGAAATAAAGATGTTGTGCTTTTTCAGGCTACTCAATTTAAAGAAGATAATGCTGGTAATAAGATACGAAAGAGTTTTCCGTCAACCCACTTATTAACTATTGTTGAGGGTAAAGATTTTTTACTTAATTATCCTGAAAAAATGGGTGTTCAGCATTTAGCGGCCTTGTATAACCGCAAAAAAGCAATCGAAATTGATTTCTACAGATCGAATAGTTTACGCAGCGATTCGGAATCAATATTAAGACTTGCACTGAAAGGCCAGGTTGCATTTTATAATAAGCCTGTGGGTGTATGGAGAGATCATGGCGTTAATGAAACCTGGTTATTAAATGAACAAACACTTTCTAAAGAGAAAGCGGTTTTTGATGCAGTAGCAAAAGAAGCATCGGGTGTTATTGAAACTGGGAAACTTAAAAAATGGGTAAAAAAAGTTAAGGAGAATATTGATTTGTATTATATGGATTCGTGTATGGCTCAAAAACCGCTTTTTTCAAACTTTAAATTTTTTGCCGGGCATTTCCAACTAAGGTTATCTTATCTCAGGCTTTTTTTTAAACATCTCTATAATTCATTGCGGTTCACAAAATAAAAGATGGACATTGATAATTTTATTAAACTTTTGGGCTCTAAAAAACGAACTATCAGCTGAAGCCTACGGAAAGCAAACGCAATGTCAGGCGGAGTTTGCCGAAGACTACTTGACAAAATGAAAATTATTTCATTGATAACCCTTCGCCTGGCTCAGGGTGACAGCACGTTGGAAGCGAGATTTGATTTTTAAATGTCAAGCTAGGCCTCATGACAACGCGAACGAATGTCAGGCTGAATTTGCGGAAGCCTACTTGATAAAACGAAAATTATTTCATTGAACAACCCTTCGCCAAGCTCAGGGTGACAGCAGTTTGAAAACGAGATTTGATTTTTGAATGCCAGGCTGAGCCTCATGACAATGCAAACGACTGTCAGGCTGAGTTTGGCGAAGCCTGATTGATAAAACAATCCCTCGCCTAAGTCATGGTGAGTTTTCCGAAACATCAGGTTTAAAATACATTCAAGAAAGCATAATTTAAACTTTCTTAATTCTAATTGAAAAAGATCCTTCATATAATTGATTCTCTTCAAATAGGCGGGGCTGAAAAACTCTTGTGCAATACCATCGCTGAGTTAACCGCGTTTGAACATTTAATCGTTACGCTCTTCCCCGGCAAAACCAAGGATCTTTTACCTGGTAACGCTAGTTATATTTGCCTTAATGCAAAAAGGATTACAGATATACCATCCAAAAGAAAATTTTATAAAAAAGTATTAAACGAGTATAAGCCTGATATTATTCATTCTCATTTGTACTTTGCCACCGTGTTTGCTAAATGGCTTACCCCTTCTTCCGTTCCATTGATTTTTACACAGCATTTCGAGTTTTCTAAAAATGCAGAGAAATGGTACTATAGATTTGTTGATCGGGTATTATCGAAGCGGTCACATCATTGTATTGCGGTCTCAAACGTGGTGCTGCAGGATTATTTGCACACGACTTCTTTCCAAGGAACAACGCGTATAATTAATAATTATATACCGGAAAAATATTTCAACGGCATAAAAAAGGAAATGCCTGGAGAAAAAAAATTGAAAATGGTATCGCTAGGGAATATTAAGGCCATAAAAAATCAGCAGTTTATTTTAGATGCTTTTGAGCTTTTAAAAGATATGGATGTGCAATGCGATATATACGGCGAAGGTTTTAAACGGCTGGAATTAGACAAACAGGCGAAAGACCAACAGGTGCAGGTTTTTTTTAAAGGCGAGATCCCGGATTCAAGTGTTATCCTTACTAATTACGATTTGTATATAATGCCATCGCTAACGGAAGGTTTTCCGTTGGCACTTTTCGAGGCAATGGCTTGTGGCCTTCCTGTTGTAGTGAGTGATATACCTGCATTTCATGAATTATTAGATGAGGAATGCAATTTTGTTTCCTTATCCGATCCTTCATCTTTACGTTCCATAATAAAAAAATATTTGTCTGACCCTTACCTACTCAAAAAAGATGGTGAAAGAATGCGGGTGATAGCGAAGGAAAAAGCAAACAAAGAAATTTACCTGGAAAAAATCGTAAACCTGTATGAGCAGTTAACAAATCATACCGTTGTTTCAAATGCTTAAAAGAAGATGGTATATGAAGTGGTCTTTGAATTGGAATTACTAATAAAAACTGAGTCTAATGCGTAGTTGTATTTTTCAGTTTTAAACAAATTTTCTTGCGATTAGAAAATGCTAAATTGATAGACCTTCCTAAAATCCTGGATGAAAGAGGTAATTTATCTTTTTTTGAAAATGAAAAGCAAATTCCTTTTTCTATAGCACGTGCTTACTGGATCTATGATGTGCCGGGAGGGGAGACCCGGGGTGGCCATGCCTACAAAACCCTGCAGGAAGTAATTGTTGCTTTGTCAGGAAGTTTTGATGTGGTACTTAATGATGGCAAAGAAGAGCAGCTTTTCAGCCTCAATCGTTCTTATACCGGTTTATACCTGCCTAAAATGATATGGAGACGCTTAGAAAATTTTTCCACTAATTCACTCGCTTTAATCGTGGCAGATCAGCCCTACGATGAAGGGGATTACATCAGGGATTTCAATAGTTTTTCAGAATTCAAAAAATAAAATGAGCCTGCCGACGGTTTTTGATTGCAGTATTATTATGTTACCCATTATAAAAAACCGTGCGGGTAATATAACACCGGTTAACAATTCAAAAGAAATTCCTTTTGATATAAAACGTATTTTTTACTTGTTTGATATACCTGGCGGCGAGTCCAGGGGAGCCCATGCACATAAAAACTGCCATCAATTTTTAATAGCAGCCAGCGGAAGTTTTGAAGTACTGTTAAATGACGGAAAAACGCAAAGGCTGATGCAGTTGAACCGGCCTTATGTTGGTTTGCATATTCCGTCGTTAATATGGGCATCTGAAATTAATTTCTCATCGGGCTCCATTTGTTTGGTAATTGCATCAACATTTTATGATGAAAATGATTACATAAGAGAATACCAGGATTTTCTTAACCTAAGAGATTTAAATGAATATTAAACAGTATAAGACTGGGAAGCTTATAAGAGAATTTGAACAGTTGTTATTAAAATTATTTGGGCAGGGTAAGCTTAACGGCACTGTACATACCTGTGTAGGTCAGGAATTAATTCCGGTTCTTCTTTCATCTTTTATAACTACTGATGATACTTTTTTTTCCAATCACAGGGGCCACGGCCATTATATTGCAAAGACAGGTGATGTAAAAGGACTTCTTGCAGAAGTGATGGGTAAAACCACAGGTTGTTCAGGAGGTTACGGCGGCAGCCAGCATCTATACCAGGAAAAAAGTTTTTACTCAAACGGGATACAGGGCGGAATGGCGCCCATAGCTGCGGGATATGCATTTTCAAAAAAGATTTCAAATAAAGCCGGAATATCTGTGTCGTTTTTAGGCGATGGTACCTTGGGCGAAGGCACGCTTTATGAAACGCTTAACTGTGCGGCAATTTATAAATTGCCTGTACTTTTTGTATTGGAACATAACGGATATGCCCAATCAACAAGTAGCAAACAAACTTTTGCAGGATCGTCAGAAAAACGGTTTGAAGGTTTTGGATTAAACTATTTTGAAGGTGATATATGGAATGAAGAAGAACTGCAAAAAAGTTTTGAGGCCGCTGTAAATTCAGCCCGCAATTATGAACCATCAGTAATTGAAGTATTTTGCTACAGGTTGAATTCGCATTCCAAGGGTGATGATAACAGGAATGAAAAGGAAATCAACGAATACAATCAAAAAGATCCTATCAACAATTTTGAAAGGGAGCATCCTGATCAGGGAAATAAGCTTAGGGAAGAAATTGAGACCTTACTGCAGGATATACTAAAAGAGGTTGAAGAAGAACCTTTACTGTCATTAGTTAGTAAGGTTAATAAGGTTCAAAGCATAGAGATTGAGTATAGCTTGCTGAATTTGCCGGATGAACCGGCACGGATCAATGATCTTATCTATAGGGCTTTTAGAAACGAGTTGGAGAAAAATAACAAAATTGTATTCATAGGCGAAGACATCCAGAATAACAATGATCATAATCCAAAGCCCTATGGAGGCGCTTTTAAAGTAACAAAGGATTTGAGTAATAATTTCCCTCATGTGTACAATACGCCTATTAGCGAGGCAGCCATAACTGGCATTGGCATTGGAATAGCTTTGGAAAGTAACAGACTTGCAATAACAGAACTCATGTTTGGAGACTTTACTACGCTGGTTTTAGACCAGATGCTGCAACATGCGTCCAAGTTTCAGGGCATGTACGGTAAGAAGTTGCATCTTCCTTTTATTTTGCGTACACCAATGGGTGGTAAGAGAGGTTATGGGCCTACCCACTCCCAGAGTTTGGAAAAACATTTTTTAGGAATTTACGGAACTCATGTTATTGCATTAAACTATCGTTGTGATCCTCTTAAGTTCTATTCAGATCTCTTTGAAAAAATTGATTCGCCCACCCTGGTAGTAGAAAATAAGATTGATTATACCCGCTTTATTAATACCCCCTTTATTCGTACGCATAATTATTTTATTTCTTCGGAAGGTTTTCCTACTATAAAGATTATTCCTAAATCCATATCTCCTCAAGTAACTATTTTTTGTTATGGCGGAACATTGCATGATGCTGAGATGGCGGCTCAGGATTTATTTTTAGAATATGAAGTTGCAGTAGAAATAATTTGCCCTACATCGCTTTTTCCATTTAATATTAAACCGCTGCAAGAATCCGTTATGAAAACCGGGAAGTTGTTGACGGTTGAAGAGGGAGCATCTTTTTGCGGATTAGGTTCAGAGGTAATAGCTCAAATGACTTCTATGGATGTTAAATTAAAAAAAGTAAAACAGATGGGTAATAATTCAGTTATACCCAGTTCTTATACCGCCGAATTAGATTTGCTAATCGATAAAAATAAGATCATCCATACAATACTTAAAATGCAGCATTCATGAGTGTACTGGTTATTACTTGTGAGCAATTCAATGTTAATGATAATACTTATAAAGTTTTAGATTCCTATTATTCAAATGGTGATAAGGTTAGACGAAATGATATTCTCTTTTCTTTAGACTCAAGTAAGGCTGTTTTGGATATAGAAAGTGAAGGCGATGGTTATTTTTATAGTAATGTTCAGGTTGAACAAACTGTAATGGTAGGGCAACCTTTATGTATCGTTGCAAAGGAACTAATTACCGATCAATCTCAGATAGATGAATATTTTATTTTTAAAGAGCCGGTACAAGAAATAAACAATGAGGTATCGTTCTCAAAGATTATTACCAAAAATGCAAAGAAATTATTGATTGATAATAATCTTAAGGAAACAGATTTTAACGAAGAAGTAATTACCGAAGATATTGTTACCAAATATCTCGCCTCGAAAAATGCCCCCACTCTAGTATTAGAAGAAGCAAACCACAATAAAATAAAAAGAATTGCATTCATTGGTGCAGGGCAAGGGCTTATACAGGCATTAGATATAGTATTTAAAATGGGAGAATTTATCCCTATTGTAATTTATGATGATACGCCGGAAAAACAGGATATGGAAATCTTCAATATACGTGTTGCAGGCCCTGTTGATTTTGGTGCGATCATTAATGATTATAAAAATGGAAAGTTTGATGTAATCATTAATACCATATCTGTATCAATTGATTTTCGAAAAAATGTTTACGATAAGCTAAACAGCTCCGGTGTACCCTTTGCCAACTTGGTACATCCCACTGCTTATATTGGTTTTAATAATAAAATAGGTAGTGGAAATATGATATTAACGCATGTTAGCATGGGCCCTTGTACGGAAATTGGTAACAATAATTTTATTTCAGCTCACTGCAATATAGAGCATCATAATAAAATGGGCGATCATTGCACATTTGGCCCCGGCGTAATGACTTCGGGGAATGTAACAATTGGCAGCAAGGTCAAATTTGGAACAGGTGTGTTTATTGAACCAAAGCTTAGTATAAACGACAATAGCATTATTGCTTCGGGGTGTATTATTAATCGGGATATCGCGGAAAACATGGTAGCCTATAATCACGGAGTTAAGCTTTCATTTAAAACACTTAACGACTGATTATAAATGCCAAACCTGGAAGTACTTAGTAAATGGTATGTAGAGCAGGAACTTGATTTTGACAGAACGCTACAACGTCTTAGGTACCGAACTATAAGAAACTATTTTAAGGGGGAATCATGCCTGGAAATTGCACCTGCCCAGGGAATTACAACGGCCTCTCTCAAAGATGATTTTAAAACATTGCATATAGTTGATGGCAGTTTAAATTTATTAAATCTTATTCCTGAATATTCGAATGTCACTAAATTTCACTCACTCATAGAAGATTTTGAAGCTCCAATGAAATATGATTTTGTATTGATGGACCATATCCTGGAACATTTGGAGCATCCTGTTAAAGCGCTTGGTAAGGTTGCAGAAATGATGAAAGAGGACAGCCTTTTTGCCGTAGGGGTTCCCAATGCAAGATCTATTCACAGGATGGCTGCTGTGGAAATGGGTTACTTAAAAAGTATTTATGAATTGAATGAAAGGGATCGGCAATTAGGCCATTACCGTGTATATGATTTTAATACACTGGAGAAAGACATTGTGGAGGCAGGTTTTAATGTAAAGAAAAAAATTGGTGTTTTTTTAAAGCCTTTATCAAATAAACAAATACAAGAAACCTGGAATAATGAAATGATTGAGGGCTTTTATCAGTTGGGCTTCAACTTTCCTACCAATGCTGCAGAAATTTATATTGTGGCTACGATATAATTATATATCCATATGGAAATACCCTTTCTTTCATTTGAAAATATGCATACCCCGATAAAAAAGGAAATGCAAAATGCTTTTACTGACTTTTTTGACAGTAATTGGTTTGTTTTGGGAAAAAAGGTAGAGGAGTTTGAAGCACAATATGCTGCCTTCAATAATGTAAAACATTGTATAGGCGTTAGCAATGGATTGGATGCACTTCATCTTTGCCTTCGTGCGCTGAACATAGGCAAAGGTGATGAAGTGATCGTTCCCTCAAATACTTATATAGCGACTGTTCTGGCGGTGTCTTATACTGGCGCTACCCCTGTATTTGTAGAACCCGATCTTGCAACTTTTAATATTGATGCCAGGTTAATAGAGGCAGCCATTACTTCCCGAACAAAAGCTATTATGCCCGTTCATTTATATGGTCAATGTTGTGAAATGGAAGCAATCATGGAAATAGCAAAGAAACATAAGGTCTTTGTTATTGAAGACAATGCACAGTCGCAGGGAGCTTTCCATAATGGTAAAATGGCCGGGAGTTTTGGAGATTTAAATGGTACAAGTTTTTATCCTGGAAAAAACCTTGGCGCCTTGGGTGATGCCGGTGCTGTTACAACCAATAATGAGGCATGGGCGAAGCAAATAAGAATACTAAGAAACTATGGATCTGAAAAAAAATATTTTAATGAGGTGATCGGGTACAATATGCGTCTTGATGAGATACAGGCTTCTTTTTTAAGTGTAAAATTGAAATATCTGAAGCAGTGGACAGAAAAGCGATGCCGGATTGCGGGTTTATATAATGAGGCATTAAAAGATATAGAAAATATTTCTCTTCCGGCAGTTGCACAAAACTCCACTCATGTATATCATTTGTATGTGATAAAGACAAACCATAGAGATGGACTACAGCAGCATTTAAATAAGGCAGCGATTGGTACACTTATTCATTATCCTATACCACCTCATTTACAAAATGCATATAAAGACCTTCATTTTTCAGAAGGGGATTTTCCTAAGGCTGAGAAAATTGCATCAACATGTTTAAGTATCCCTTTATGGCCAGGTATGGAAGAACCGCAAGTGACTTATGTAAAAGATTCAATTCAGTGCTTTTTTAATCAGCATTTACCGCATAAATGATTGTAAGGGTTAAAAAAGTATTACAAACTGATTTTGTAAAAGTTTCTGCATGGTCGTCGTTATCTACATTGATAAAGATGATTGCTTCCTTTGTTTCAATAAAAATAGTGTCTCATATCATTGGTCCCCCGGGCCTGGCACTTGTCGGACAGTTTCTTAATAGTATTACCATACTTGGATCTTTAAGTATTGGAGGTATTTCCCAGGGAGTAACTAAATATGTTGCAGAATATTATGAGAGCCCTAACCTTCAAAAAGTGGTTATTGGCAATGCTCTTCGTATTGTTATTGTATGTACTGCAATAGTCAGTATTGTAGTAATTGTTTTTGCAAGGACTCTGTCGGTATATATATTTAATACAGATCAATATAAATCTCTTGTTGTCCTATTAGGATTAACTCTCGGCTTTTATTCAATTAATACTATTTTGATAGCTGTTTTAAATGGCTTTAAATCATTTCGTAAATACATTCTTATCAATATCAGTATTAGTGTAGCTGGTCTGTTACTTTCTGTTTTATTAGTTGTTTACCTGGGCGTATATGGCGCTCTGTTAAATTGCATTCTTACCCAATCTGTTGTACTTGTTATTACTTTTTTTTTTATTTACAAAGAACCATGGGTTAAAACACTGTTTGAAAAAGTACAACCTGATTGGAATATAATAAGGAAATTAGGGCGCTTTTCATTAATGGCTCTTGCATCTACCCTCTTTTTGCCTTTCAGCCAAATAATTATTAGAAATTATATTGCAGACCATATTTCGCTAAATAGCGCAGGATTATGGGAAGCAATGAATAGGGTTTCCGGGATGTATTTATTGTTTGTTACAATCAGCATTGCAACTTATTACCTGCCGAGATTATCCGAAATAAATGAAGCTATTTTATTAAGGTATGAAATAGTAAAGACCAGTAGAATTGTTTTGCCCTTATTGGCTGTTGCGTGCGTGCTAATTTATATTTGCCGTGATCTTATAATACACGTTCTTTTCAGACATGATTTTCTGGATATGCGAAATCTTTTTGGAGCGCAGATGGCAGGCGATTTTTTTAAGATTTCAAGTTGGATGCTGGCTTATTTGTTTTGGGCAAAGGGAATGGTAAAAACGTTTATCCTTACGGAAGGATTATTTAGCCTTTCACTTATTTTATTCACAATATATGGATTGAACACCTTTGGGCTGGAAGGTAGTGCATATGCATACGCGTTAAATTACTTCCTGTATTTACTTACCATGTTATGGATATTTAAGAAAGTGCTCAGCAAGCAATTGATTGATTAAGAATGGTTATTTTCTATCATGAATTAAATAGTTTGTCATCAGGTGCTGCTGTTCTCATTACAAATATTATCCGCGGGCTCATTAACAATGGCCACCATATTTTATTAATAAATTTCAAACACGGAGCTATTCACAAGGAATTTAATAATACAGATCAAACGAAACTATCAGTTATTGAAAATGATGAAGCGAGTATCCGTAAAATAGCTCGTACTTTAACTTCTTCAGATATAATCATTACTACGCATTTCTACACTGTGTTTAAATTTTTTAAGATCACTAATCCAAGAATATTATTTTTTTGTGTAAATACAACTTCTCTCTTTGAAGCGAACCATTTTTTCAGGCTCATTAACTTCCTAAAACTCACCAGGCTTCTTATTGGAGAAATTAAAAAGAGGAACGGAATAATCTTCGGTGATGAATATGCTTTACAACAAAATGCAAAGCTGTTTTCACTCAATCCGGCTGAGTATGAAATAATACCTATTCCGGTGGTTACCCCGCCAGAGAATATTATGAAGCAAAGAAAATCTGAAGGGAAAAACGATATTGGGTTTACCTATATTGGAAGGGCTGTCAATTGGAAAATCTATCCTGTCAAAAAACTTTTGAAGGACTTAGCTAAGGAACCACTAAATGGGAGAAAGGTTTTTTTGCGGATTGTGACAGATGATGCAGCTGTCTTCAAAGCAAACCTGCCTGCCTTCAAAAATGATAATATAAGGTTGGAGTTTTATGAAAACTTGTCACAACATGGGTTGAATGAGTTTTTGTTACAGAATGCTGATCTGCATTTCGCAATGGGAACTGCCGCCTTGGATGGAGCCAAGTTAGGCATCCCGACAATCCTGCTCGATCTTGCTTATAATGATTTCCCGGAAAATTACATGTATAATTTTGTTCACCATTCAAAACCCGCTTTCATTGGCACCGATGCTAACCAGGTGGGAACCTTTACTGGAATGACCATGAGTACCTTATTGGAATTAGCAAATGACCGGGTAGCAATGAAAGGCTTATCAGAAGAGAGTTATAATTATATTAAGAATTACCATGACGTTTCAATAATCTCTGCCAGGTTACAGAAATGCATTGACGATTGTAAGGTTCACATAGGCGATATAAAAAGATACCTGATACGGTATTGGGTTTAAATTGATAATAGGTCCATTTTAGATTCTATGGATAAAAAAATAACCATACTTCATGTTATAGAAACATTGGGCTTAGGAGGCGCAGAAAAATCCTTAGTGCAAACAGTAAATGGAATGCCTGGATACAGGCATGTCATTGTAATACTTCAACTACCCGATACGCTTAAAAGTCAACTCAAGGATGCAAAGCTTATAAATTTAAATTGCAGCTCTTTTTTTCATCGAATGAAAGCAGTACTAAAGCTGATAAAAATTATAAAACAAGAAAAAGCTGACCTGGTTCATGCCCAATTGTTTCATAGCACATTTGTTGGGAGGCTGGCAAGTAAAGGATCTATGCCCTTCGTTTTTACATTACAAAGCATGTTAGGTGAGGACCTCTTTAAAAAAGACATTTTTGCAAGAATATTAGAGAAGCTTACCTATTCAACTAATAATTATTTGATCGCTGTTTCTAATGAAGCTTTAAATGATTATAAAAAATATATAAAGATCAATCCGCAGCGAACTACAGTAATATACAACTCCATTGAGGAAATTTTTTTTGCAGAACGCTATAAATTGTTCATACCCGGTAAAAAGGTGCGGATGATAGCCGTGGGTAATCTTAAGCCTTTAAAGAATTATGATTATATCCTGGATGCCTTAAAAGAAATGCCTGCGGAAAAATTTGAATTGGATATCTATGGTGATGGTACACACAGAAATTTTTTGCAGAAGCGAATTGATAATGAAAAATTGCCGGTAACGTTAAAGGGAAATGTTTCAGATCTTCATGAGCGCGTAAGAGGATATGATATTTATCTCCATTGTTCTAAATATGAAGGATCGAGCCTTGCTGTGTTTGAAGCAATGGCCTGCGGGTTGCCCTTAATGGTTTCGGATATTCCTGTGTTGATTGAGAATACCGGCAACTTTGCCATTTACACTGATTTATCAAACGCTTCTGACCTGGCAGAAAAGCTGATACGCATTCAAAGAGGAGAGTTAGAGGTTAATGAATTGGGAGAAAAAGGTTTTCAATGGGTAAGAACTGTGGCTCATCCTGAAGTTGTGCTGAAACAAAAACTAAGCTTTATAAAAAAGTGCTACAATAATTAAACACAATTTCATTTCAAATGGCAAATAATCTCATAAAAATTTTAATTACTGGTGGTGCAGGTTTTATACCATCCTCTTTGGCAGACAGATTATTAGAGAATGATCAATATGAAATCCTTTTGGTTGATAATATGCTGACCGGCAGATCAGAGAATATTCCAAAACATCCCCGTTGCAGGTTCATCAAATGCGATGTAAATAACTACAATGATATTGCTCCGGTATTTCTGGCATTTCGTTTTGATTATGTTTTTCATTATGCAGCCGTAGTTGGAGTTAAGAGAACGCTTGATAACCCTGTTATGGTTCTACATGATCTGCAGGGAATGAAAAATGTTTTGGATCTCTGTAAAAACACAGCCGTGAAAAGAGTGTTCTTTTCCTCTTCCTCCGAAGTGTATGGAGAGCCGGTACATCTTCCGCAGCACGAGCAAACAACACCTTTGAATTCAAGGCTTCCTTATGCGGTTGTAAAAAATGCAGGTGAGGCTTTCTGTCGCTCTTACCACCAGGAATTTGGTCTTGAGTTTACCATTTTTCGTTTTTTTAATACCTATGGACCAAAGCAAGGCCCCGACTTTGTAATTTCAAAATTTATCGATGCTGCTTTGAATAATAAGGATATTACTATTTACGGCGATGGTATGCAAACAAGAACCTTTTGTTATATAGATGACAATGTTTCTGCCTGCATTAATGCTATGGAAAAAGATCTATTTGTAAATGATGTAGTGAATATTGGAAACGATAAAGCAATGACGGTGTTAGACCTGGCAAAGGAAATTATAGGTATAACAAATTCAAAATCTAAGATTGTATATCTTCCCCCATTACCTGATGGAGATATGACAAGAAGACAACCTGATATATCAAACATGATGTATTTGTTAGATAGAGAACTTATACCATTAAATGAAGGATTAAAATTATTGATCCAATAACACGGTAAAGTAAACAGAATGCAAACAATATTAGTAACAGGTGGATGCGGGTTTATTGGATCTCATACATTAGTGGACCTGATTCAGCATGGATATAATGTAATCTCTATTGATAATAATTCCAGGTCAACAGAAAAATTATTGGCCGGTGTTTTTGAAATTACAGGAATCCAGGTTGGAAACTATCCGATTGATCTTTGTGACCCTGTAGCAACAAGGGAGGTTTTTAGAAAAAACCAAATTGATGGTATCATACACTTTGCTGCTTACAAATCAGTTGATGAATCAGTAAAAGAACCTTTATTGTACTACCGGAATAATTTTATTTCACTTATCAACCTTCTGGATTTTACCAGGGAATTTAATATTCCTTCTTTTGTTTTTTCCTCTTCCTGCAGTGTTTATGGTGATGTTAATATAATGCCGGTGACGGAAACAACAGAACTGGCAGAGCCAAAATCTCCTTATGGCAATACCAAAAAGGTAGGAGAAGAGATAATTAGGGATTTTGCGAAATGTAGCAATACTAAATTTATTTTATTGCGATATTTCAATCCTGTTGGTGCCCATCCTTCGGGGTTAATTGGAGAAATTCCATTTGGACCACCGTCTAATTTAATTCCTGCAATAACACAATTTGCTGCACGTAAAATACCTGCATTGAATGTATATGGATCAGAATATAATACACGGGATGGTTCTTGTATAAGAGATTTTATCCACGTTTGCGATATTGCCGCTGCACATACTTTAGCGTTGAAGCATTTAAGTTCTTCTGGATCTGATTCGCCTTCATACGTGATTTATAATTTAGGTACCGGTAACGGCGTAAGTGTTTTGGAAGCGATCAAAGCTTTTGAAAATGTTACCGGTATGAAATTAAACTACCAATTGACTTCCGCAAGGGAAGGGGATGTAGTAGAAATATATGCTAATAATGAGAAGGCCAGGCAATATCTTGGGTGGGAACCAGTCTTTACAATAGAAGAGATGATGAAAACTGCGTGGGATTGGGAAATGTCAAATAAGCCCGTTGAAGTTTGACGTTATTAACGCTAAAATTGCTCCTGCTTTTATTCAAATTTTTATCTTATTCGTTTTATGCCCCCAACCTTCAAATCTCCAATAGCAATATTTATCAGCTAAAATAATTTTTCTGTCTTTCCCATTGTCGAAGAATAATTTCCTACAAATGAAGAAATATTTAGCCAGGATCGCGTCAATTATAAAATGTCGCACATTTTTTTGACGCACCCCTTCCGCTTTACCGGACAAGGTGCGTAACCGTGCGAAGCATGGCGGGGTGAGTTTCCGACGTTTTAGAATTGACATTACAGTAGTATCCTACTTACTTTTTTTTACCCTTCCAAAGCGATGCTGCCATTAAATCGTGGAGAATAATTTACGGTAAAAGATAGGCAGGCACAAGCTTCAGTTGATAAAAATTTATTGATGTTATGTTTAATTTAGTCTCAAGTGTTCTTGTCTTAGCCCCACATACAGATGACGGAGAATTAGGAGTAGGGGTACGATTGCCAAACTTATAGAACAAAATATAAATGTTTATTATGCGGCATTTTCAACTGCAGAAGAATCAGTGCCGAATGGATTTCCAAAAGATATTTTAAAAACTGAAGTAAGGAATGCAACCCAGAAACTCGGTATAAAAGATGAAAACCTGATCATTTATAATTACCAGGTAAGAAAATTAAATTATGTACGACAGGAAATTTTAGAGAACCTTATAGAACTCAGGCGTACCATCAATCCTGATCTGGTTTTTATGCCTAGTTTGCACGATATACATCAGGACCATACCGCCGTAGCGCTGGAAGGATTGAGAGCATTTAAAAACAAGATCATTCTGGGTTATGAACTAATATGGAACAACTTAACTTTCGGTACCCAGTGTTTTGTACAGCTTGAAAAAAGGCATGTACAAAAAAAGGCAGATGCATTAAAGGAATACACTTCGCAAGACAACCGGGATTATATGTCGGAAGAATTTATTTTTTCCCTCGCAAAAACACGGGGAGTTCAAATAGGAGCTGCTTATGCCGAAGCCTTTGAAATTATTAGGTTCATTATCTCCTAAGTTCCAGGATGAAAATAAAAGGCACTGTTAAATCCCTTCTCTTGAACCAACTATGTCAATAAAGATGTTGTCTTTCTATAAGCCTGGTATAAATTAAGACCAATGACAAGACAGTTAAAAAATGCCCTCCTTATTTTGATTCCTTTTTTAGCCATTCCATTTTGTATAAATGCGCAGCCCGGCAGAAGGGGCAGCTCTCTTTTTTATAGCGACGTGATCTATAAAGAAAATATTGGAGACGGCCTATACCTGGAATCCATAGCCGATCTTCAGCAATCTTTGCAGAAAGTAACTAACAGAAATATAAAAATTCTGCCCTTTAATAATAAAGATAGCCCGGCACAAGGTATTTATGTGCTGTTAAACAAGCCATCTCTTTTGCTGCCACCCGATTCAAAAAAACTGGCACAAGGCAGTAGCGAAGATTTTTTTATTATCGGCACAGAACAAAAGCTATTGATCGTAGCAAATCATCCAACAGGATTGTCAAGAGGAATTTATACTTATCTTGATCAACTTGGCTCGAAATGGTACTTCCCCGGAGATAAGTGGAGCTATATGCCCGTATTAAAAAACATTACACTCAAGTCAAAAAAATATTTTTCCCCTTCATTTACTTTAAGAGATTTTTTCGGAACAGGCGGTTTATTTCCCGTATCATCAATTGATAAAAATGAAATAGTAAGAAAAGATTGGGAGGACTGGAAGAGAAGAAACCGCATAGGTGGTTCTATACGACTGGAAGGTCATTATTGGGAGACGTTTAACCTGGCTCACGAAAAAGAATTAAAAAAACACCCGGAGTATTTAGCTCAAATACAGGGCAAAAGAGTAGGCTGGCATGTTTCATCAAAGTTTTGTATCAGCAATAAAGAACTGCAAAACCTTTTTATTAATGACAGGATTAATGCTTTAAAAGAGCAATTGAATAAACCACACTATAGTTCTGATAAAATAATTATTCCTGTTGATCCGTCAGATGGCGGCGGGCATTGTGAATGTGCTGATTGCAGAAAGCTTGGGACGGTAAGTGACAGGGTTTTTCTTTTAGCAAATCTTGTTGCAAAAGCTGCTTCAAAAATCTCATCAAGAGCATTTGTAAATCTTTACGGATATAATGAGCATGCAGCACCACCTGCTAATCCGCTTGAGCCAAATGTAATCGTTCAAATCATACCCTACGCATTTCAAAATGTGGGTACGCCGCAGCAAATGATTGCCTTATGGAAAAAAAAATGCAGCAACTTATTTCTTTATGATTACTATGGAATTCCCGATTGGCATTATGATGCGCCGCTTACAGGCAGGTGGTCGCCAGGAGAGCTAATGAAAAAAATTAAATATTGGAAAGCAAATGATATTAAAGGTGTTCTATTTGAATCTTCCTATAGCATTGGAACTACAGGAATGGGCCTTTACCTGATGAGCCGTATGGCTTGGGATGTTACTGAAGACATAGAAAAAAATTTGAGTGTTTTTTATGAAAAAATGTTTGATGATGGGGCTGGCTTTGTAAAAAAATACTACGATAAGATCAATGTGAACTTTAATGAAATTGCCGATGTCCCTTATCTCTACCATACACTAGAACAGGCAGAAATGAAAGTTGCGGGAAAGAAGGAAATTTTAGATAGAATAATCCTTTTAAAATCCTATATCCATTATGCATTGCTTTATTATCAATACAAAAACTCAAAGGACAGACTTGCTGATGGTTCCTGGGAAAGACTAATGAAATATAGCTGGGAGATTTACCCCACGAAGATGATCCATGCGACACGTATAGCTGAACTGTTGCTGCAAAATTCAGGAGGCAATACTCAGTTGGTAAATAAGTGGAACATTTATACTGCTGCCTATGCAAGTGGAGTGCAAACTACCAAATGGGTCTCCAATAAGGAGATTGAGCAGTACGTTGCACAGGATAAAATAGAGTATAAAGTTTTAGATGATTTTGACTATTCGCCTAAGTCTGTCACATACGATTTTATTTCATCAAAGGAAACCACAGCGCCAGCTACGGCAAAAGAAATGACGTTTCTTGATTTTCCTGATATGTTTATTCGCACATCATCAAAAGGAATATTTCGTTTTTCAATCAGGACTAATGCAGCTTCAGCAAACAACGATAGCCAACAAATCCATATCACACTTATTGATACAGAAACAGGATCAACAGTGCAGGAAGAAAGCAGGAAAATATCCACAAAATGGCAGGAGATTTCAATAAAACAAAATCCTGATAAAGTTTTCCAGCTATATATCAAAAATGGAAACTGGATCAATATTTCTGTCAAAAGTTCAGAGTGGTTTTACTTAAAAAATATTCCTACTTATTCTTACCCAGGTAAACTTTGGTTTTACATTCCTGCAGGGAAAAAGTATTTTTATTTTAGAAACACCGCAGACATTAATCCTACGATCATTCAGCCAGACGGACAACCGGCGCAGGTAAAAAAAATCAATAGCGAAAATATTTACCAGGTTCCTGTTTCCAATTCAGGAAAATGGTGGAGCATTGATAATGCCGAATTAAAGTTTCTTGAGTTTTATTTTTCCCCTCTTTCCTTTTTCCCCAATCCAAACTATACTGTTAAAGAGAGTTACAAAAAATAAGATTCGATTTATGGGAAGATGTATGTTTGAATCATTCGGACTTAATGCTATTCAATAATTATTATGTGTGGAATCGCAGGCTTTATAGATTTTAAAAATAATACTGCAGAAGAAGTGCTGGCGAAAATGTCATGTGCTGTTCCCCATCGCGGGCCGGATGGACAAGGAGTATTTTTAGCGAAAACACAACGAGCTCAGGTTGGTTTAGGGCATCGCCGGCTATCAATTATTGATTTAAGCCATGCCGCTGATCAGCCCATGCATTATAATGGATTGCACATTGTTTTCAATGGTGAGATTTATAATTACAATGATATAAGGGAGCGATTGATTGCACTAGGTCATACCTTCACTACGCATTCTGATACCGAAGTGATATTACATGGATGGAAGCAATGGGGGGAAGAAAGTATAAAACAATGGAGGGGCATGTTCGCCATTGCTTTATTTGATGAAAACAGGAATGAATTGACCTGTATCCGGGATCGGGCCGGCGTAAAACCTTTTTATTACCATTGGAAAGACGATTTGTTTTTATTCGGTTCTGAATTAAAATCCGTAATTGCACATCCCCGTTTTGAAAAAAAAATAAATTCTGATGCGGTAGCTTCTTATTTGCAGTACGGCTATGTATCGCATCCTCATTGTATTTATAGTAATACATATAAGCTACCTCCTGGTCATATACTTTGTATCAATCTTGAAACAAAAGAGATTAAAATTCACCAATATTGGAATGTGTACGATTATTACAACAAGCCAAAGCTAAAAATTGATTTGCCTGAAGCTATAGAAGAAACAGAAAAAATTTTACAGGAATCGTTTCAGCTACGTATGGTAGCTGATGTGCCTGTCGGTGTTTTTTTAAGCGGTGGATATGACAGCACATGTGTAACGGCATTGCTTCAAAAACAAAGGACTGAAAGGCTTAAAACTTTCACCATCGGCACTACAAACGAATCATTGAATGAAGCGAAATTTGCCAAAGAAATTTCACACCACTTAGGCACCGATCATACAGAATATTACTGTACACATAAGGAGGCCTTAGATATTATTCCGGAATTGCCCTATTATTATGATGAGCCCTTTGCAGATAGCAGTGCCATTCCAACGATCCTGGTTAGTCGTATGGCCCGTAAAAAAGTAACAGTTGCCCTTTCGGCCGATGCCGGGGATGAGATATTTGCAGGCTATAACCGCTATGATTACATCAGCCGCTACGGAAATAAATTAAGAGCCATACCAAAACCACTTCGGAAAATGGCTGCAGCTACGATGGAAAAAGTTTCATCGGAAAACATTCCTTTTTTGAGGGAGAAACACAATTTTCACAGTCGGTACGATAAACTGAAAAACCTGTTGAACGATCCTTCGCCTTTTGAATTACTTAAGAATCTGAGCCAGGTGTTCAGTAAGAAAGATATTGACAGGCTGTTCAGCAAAACAATTACCGAACTTAATACTGCCCATAGTAATATGGAATTAAAACCACCATACTATGATGCGCTTTCTTACATGATGGCGGTGGATTATCAGACTTATATGGTAGATGATATTTTGCAGAAAGTAGACCGTGCAACCATGTCTGTTAGTCTGGAAGGAAGGGAGCCGTTCCTGGACCAGCATATTATTGAGTGGGCGGCACAACTGCCTTCTGGATATAAATATTATCAGGGGCAGAAGAAATATATTTTAAAACAGATAGTATATAGATACATTCCGCGACAGGTGATGGAGCGGCCTAAAATGGGTTTTGCAATACCGGTGGAATCCTGGCTTACAAATGAACTCAAAGACATGGTAAAACAAAATTTAAATGAAGAGAATTTGAAACCACATGGGTTGTTTAACATTCAGGAAGTAAGAAAGCTTGTTTCCGATTTTTTTAATGGCAGGAAAGAAAAATATCTAAAAATCTGGTATCTTCTGATGTTTCAAATGTGGTATAAAAAGTGGATAAATTAATGTGAGAAGTATATCAGGTAATTACTAATACCAAAACAGATTGATAAAATAGGCTTAATGAAAAGTATATCGCCTGGGCAATTGAAAAAATACCTTTTTGAAGAAATCACTGTCTGCGAAATGTGTGGCGATCAGACAAATGGACATGTTGTTATGGGACAACGATTAAATCAATCTCAAGGGTTTTCCCCAAAAACGAAAACAGGTATATCTGTTTCCGTAAAAAAATGCATAAAATGTGAGTTAATATATTCGAGCCCACTGCCAATTCCTTTTGATATACAAGATCATTATGGAACTCCGCCGGAAGAGTATTGGCGGCCCGCGGATTTTGAATGGCAACCCACGTATTTCACAAGACAGATTGCTATTGTTAAAGAGCTCTTACCCTTTAACACCGGGATGACGGCTTTAGACATCGGGGCCGGCCTTGGCAAATGCATGCTTTCCTTAAAAAATGCAAAATTTGATACGTACGGCTTTGAGCCCTCTGTTCCTTTTCGTGAAAGGGCCATTTCCAGAATGAAAATTGATCCTTCCCGCTTGAGATTAGGAATGATAGAAAATATGGAATATAAAGAGGATTCGTTTGATTTTATCACTTTCGGAGCTGTATTCGAACACCTGTATCATCCCGCCGATAGCTTGACAAAAGCTTTCAAATGGTTAAGGCCTAATGGGATCATTCAAATTGAAGTTCCTTCTTCAAAGCACTTTATAGCCAAACTTATTAATTTATTTTATATGCTCGGAGGTACAAATTATGTTACTAATCTTAGCCCGATGCACAGTCCTTTCCATCTGTACGAATTCGGATTAAAATCCTTCCAGGAGGTTGGGAAAAAAATGAACTTTTCAATTGTAAAGCATCATTATGATGTTTGCAATATTCATCCTATACCCTCTATTTTTCATTCTCCATTAAGGAAGTTCATGCAATGGACAGATACAGGTATGCAATTGACAGTCTATCTGAGAAAAAGATAGTATTACATCCATTTATCAGCAAGTCCTTCAGCCTCCGTATTAAGTAGCAATTATTTTGTGAAGAGAGTACTTTATTTATCCTATGATGGCATGACTGATCCTTTGGGACAAAGCCAGGTCTTGCCTTATCTGCAACACCTTGCTAAGAAAGGTTATCAATTAACTATTTTAAGTTTTGAAAAAAAAGAACGGTTTCTAAAAGAAGCCTCTATTGTACGGGAAATTATAACTGCAGCGTGTATTACATGGGTGCCGCTGCTTTTCACAGCCAGGCCACCTATACTTTCCAAAGTTTATGATCGCTATCAAATGAAAAAGACAGCGATTGCCCTACAACACCAAAATAACTTTGACCTTGTTCATTGCCGTAGTTATATAGCCGCTGAAATAGGATTAATTCTTAAAGCGAAATTTGGTGTTAAGATGTTGTTTGATATGCGGGGTTTTTGGGCAGATGAAAAAGTGGATAATGGTCAATGGAATTTACAAAAACCTTTATATAAATACATCTACAAGTTTTATAAAAAAAAAGAAAGAGATTTTTTGCTGAAAGCCGATGGCATTGTTTCGTTAACACAGGCTGCGAAGGATCATTTGTTGGAACGATCGGATTACAATCATTTATCAATTAAAGTAGTACCCTGTTGCGCAGACTTAGACCACTTTGATTATAACGATATAACACCAGAAGACATAGTACAGAAAAAAGCAGTGCTAAAAATTCCTTCCATTTCAAAAGTTATGACCTATCTCGGTTCTGTTGGAGGCTGGTATATGACAAAAGAGATGTTTCGTTTATTTGCTTTACTTCAGCAAAAAGAACCTGAATGGGTGATGCTTTTTTTGACTAAAGATGATCCTGAATTGATAAAAAAGGATGCTGCAGCAGCAGGAATTCCTTCAGATAAAATATTTATTACCTATTCAAACCGGAAAGAACTCCCACATTACCTGGCGATGTCCAACTGCAGTCTATTTTTTATCAAAAATACTTTTTCAAAAAAAGCGTCATCACCCACTAAGCATGCAGAACTTATGGGGATGGGCATACCAGTCATCTGTAATAATATTGGGGATACCGGAAATATTATTTTTTCTACAAAAACGGGTTTGGTTATTAATGAGTTTGATGATGATTGTTTAAATAAGGCAATTGCAAATATTGCTACTATTGAAAAGATTGATAAAACTTACATCAGGCAATGTGCCAAAGAGATATTTGATTTGCAAAATGGTGTTCAAAAATACAGTGCCTTGTATGCCCGCATTTTAAATGAAAGCCCTGTTGCTGTTACGTAAACATGGAAAACAAATACTGGTTACCGGGTGCGCAGGTTTTATGGGGAGCTGTTTATGTGAAAGATTAATTGCCGAAGGATATTCTGTTATTGGTATCGATAATTTTGATCCGTTTTATAGCAAATAGATAAAAGAGGAAAACTTAAGATGGCTTGCCTCATAAATCTTTTAAGTTTTATCAGCTTGATATTACCAATAGAGACCATTTTATTTAAAATAGATAGGACATTTGATGTGGTAATGCATTTAGCTGCAAAAGCAGGCATTCGCTCCTCAGTATTAAAATCCAACAGCTTATTTTAATGTTAATATCCAGGTACATTGAATGTTTTAGATTTTATGATCAGTAGGGATATCCGAAAAAATTGTATTTGGCTCTTCTTCTTCGGTTTATGGCGATAATACAATATCACCGTATAAAGAAAATAGCAATACCGACTACCCAATATCACCGTATGCATTTACAAAAAAATCTTGTGAGCTACTTTTATATAATTATTTCAATCTATACAAAATAAGTAGCATTTCTTTACGATTTTTTAGCGTGTTTGGCCCAAGTCAAAGGCCTGATCTTGCTATTCATAAGTTTTTTGATGCAATTCTAAATGAACTTCCCATTGTAATTTATGGTGATGGAACCAACTCAAGGGATTATACATATATAGATGACACAGTAGATGGAGTAATTAAAGCTTTACATTATTCAATGAAGAATAAAAAAATGTATGAAATTTTTAATTTAGGTAATAGTGCGCCAATTACATTGAAAAACCTGGTAGCAAATATCCAGGAAATTACTGGCAAAAAAGCTATTTTTCAACGCGAAAAAATGCAGGACGGGGATGTTCAACACACTTGTGGTGATATAACTAAAGCACAAAAAAATTTAAATTATAGACCTCAAACAAATTTTAAGGAAGGGTTACAAAAATTTTACACATGGAAAACCCAAAAATTTATTCTAAAAGGATAGATGAATAATAAAGGTGAACCAAAATATAAAAACATTCTATTTTTAGTCCCATACCCGTTACACAGGGCTCCCTCTCAGCGTTTCAGGGTAGAATTATTTTTACCACTATTACATCAAAACAATATTGATTATAAAATAGAAAGTTTTATAGATGATGCTACATGGAATATACTTTACAAGGATGGCTCATTTGCTCAAAAGATTTTTGGAATTTTAAAAGGTTTTGCCAGGCGTATAAAAACAGTATTGTTTACTGTGCCGCATTTCGAGTATATATTTATTCATCGCGAAGCATCACCGATAGGGCCTCCGGTTTTTGAATGGATCATTAGAAAGCTTTGGCGCAAAAAAATCATTTACGATTTTGATGATGCGATCTGGGTTCCCAACACAACAAAAGAAAATAGGGTAGTTAGTTGGATAAAAGCATTCTGGAAAATAAAATATATCTGCAAATGGGCTTATAAGGTGGTTGGGGGCAATGATTATTTATGCAATTATGCAAAGAAATACAACAGTAATGTGGTTTTTATCCCCACCTGTGTTGATGCTGTGAACCATCATGTTGGCGTTAAAAATCAACACACAGAAAAAATTGTAATTGGCTGGACAGGGAGTCACTCAACTATGATATTCCTCAATAGTATACTCGAAGTGTTGCAAAGGATCACAAAAGATTTTAATACAGAGACAATCATTATTTCTAATAAACCACCTCAATTTCATTTAGATAATTTGCGTTTTATACCCTGGAATAAATCTTCCGAAGTAAATGATCTTTTACAAATAAACATTGGTATTATGCCTTTGAAAGATGATCCATGGTGCGAAGGAAAATGTGGCTTTAAACTTATTCAATATTTGTCGTTAGGTATTCCGGCTTTAGCAAGTCCGATCGGAGTAAATAAGGGAATGATAGAGCAAAATATTAATGGACTACTATGCAGTACTGAAGAGGAATGGTACAACGGTTTGGCTAAATTAATTCTCAATGAGCAATTACGTGTCCAGATGGGCCTTTCCGGAAGACAGAAGGTCGTAAAAAATTTTAGTCTTCAGGCAAATGCAGGCTCTTTTCTAGCGCTTTTTAATTGAAAGCTTTCGGTTGTTTTTATATTTTCTTTATTTTGATATATAAGGATAACAAGTAAGCCAGCATAAAAAGGAATACAAGGAATTTTGTATCGCGATAAAGTGCCGAAATTATACGTTGATATTCCTACTGCAAAAGCAAAAATCAAAGAAAATACAAGGCAGAACATTAAGTTTGGATCTTTTGTAATTCGTAAAAATATTCTACTCTTATTTTTTAAAATAGCCTTCAATGTAAAAAACAGAAAAATCAATGCTTCTAAAGCTGATAATAATACTATGATCTTTTTTGACTCCCACAAAAAAGGACGAAATAAAGTAACCACGACTGCCTGTGGGAATTTAGAAAGCATTCCGACCACCGTTGGCTCAAACTCACCCAGGTCATAAGCCGAGCCTTCATCCCCAGAAGAAAAATAAATCCACCCACGTGTAGAGGCTGCAGTTTCAGCCACTTTTTCCAATGAGTATCTATTCATTTCGTTAGCAAAACGTCCGGTAAAAAACAAAAAACCAACGAAAGACAGACCTATAAACGAAAGGGTTACGATGAAACGTACTCCAGCCGTTTTAATTTTGTAAGAATAACTGAGCAACAACCATAAAGAGAGTGCCGGAAGAAAAGCTAATAGAATGTACAATTTTACAGTTGCCAGCAAGTAAAAACTGAATACAAGCATCAAAATATTTCTGAGGGAAAAATCCTTATTAACAAAAATTCGGAAGGTAGTATACACCATCCAACCCAGGCCAAACAAACACAAGGTGTCTTTAAAAATACCAGAACCCCATACAAAAGTGCTGGGTATAAAAAGGAATGCGACGGCTAATTCCTTATGTAATTTGGGATATAAATTGGCAAAAGTGCGGAACATAGCCCAGACACCGGTAAAAGAAAAGTAGGCAAATAATATTGCAATAGGCATGTAATTCGTTCCACAAAAAATTCCTAATATGGCCCCAATGGCAGGTACACTATAGGTAGCAGGATCGCCGTACCATTCCATTTGAGAGGCATAGGCGTATACTTCCGGATTGCTTTGAAGAGGTTGCCGCGTAAGGACTTTCAACCAGGTAAAAAAAGAATCATCGAAAGCAGAATTGATAATTTGTGCATGCTTAAAATAATTGAATGTATCTCCGCCTCCATAATAATACTGGTAAATTAGCCCTACGAAAATAGCCCCTGCAAACTTTACATATAGGCCCTTCATAAAATAGGCTCGTAACGCATGACCAACAGGATAGCGTTTATTGCATTGACGTTTTGCAATCAGAATTAAAATAACTAAATAAAAAGGGGTTAATATAAGATCCCAAATAGTCAAATACTGCACACAGCGAAAATAATATTTAATCTGCGTTTATAATAAACATCTACTAAAATCTGCTATTGCAATATTTTTTTAAATTTCTAATTAGGGCAAGGACGTTCACTTGAAATATAGTTTTGTAAGTATGCTTACTGATATTTTACCTGCTTAATAACATCTGCTAATTATTCATTCCTTATTTTCGCCACCAATTTTTCAAATTGCCCCGTGTAATTCGCATATTTAATCGTTTAATTTTAGGTGGGCCTGTGCTCAATGCAGTTTACCTTACCAAATACCTTTCTCCCGAGTTTGAAACACTGTTAATAGTAGGCGAAAAAGAAGAACATGAAAAAAGTGCTGCCTACCTGGCAGATAATCTTGGCATTAATTATATTACCATTCCACAAATGGGCAGAGCAATTAACCCCCGTGATGATTTTTTTACTTACCAGAAATTAAAAAAAATAATTAAACAATTTAAGCCTGACATTGTGCATACTCATGCGGCAAAACCAGGTGCATTAGGACGTTTGGCGGCTTCGGCTGCAAAAGTGTCGGCTATTGTACATACCTATCATGGTCATGTATTCCACTCCTATTTCAATACCGTAAAAACAAAGTTTTTTATTAATACGGAACGCTACCTCTCCAGTAAAACGGATGCTATCGTAGTTATCAGCGAACAGCAAAAAAAGGAGCTGTCAATTGATTTTAAAATTGCTCCGCCGGAAAAGTTTCGCTTAATACCGCTGGGTCTTGACCTTGATAAATTTGCAAATGGCCAGGAAGAAAAGCGTAAAGCATTCAGGAATGAATTTGGGCTTGCAGTTGATGAACTGGCAATTGGGATTATTGGCCGGTTGGTGCCTGTTAAAAATCACTATTTATTCCTGAAAGGCATTAAGTACTTGCTTAATCATAGTTCAAAAAAATTCAAAGCATTTATTATTGGTGATGGAGAAACAAGAAATGACCTTGAAAATATGGCCAGAAAAGTAGATATAAAATTTACTTCGCAATTTGATACTTTCCACCCTCATCCCTTGGTTTTTACCTCGTGGCGAAGTGATGTAGATGTGATAAATGCGGGATTAGACCTTGTAGTTTTAACTTCATTTAATGAAGGAACACCTGTAAGTTTGATAGAAGCGCAGGCAGCTAATAAACCTATAGTATCTACAAGAGTTGGCGGTATTGGTGATATAGTAGTTGAACACGAAACTGCTTTGTTAGCTGATATTACCGATTCAGAAACGTTTTGTAATAATCTTTTACAAGTGGTGGAAGATGATGAGTTACGAAAACGTTTAGGTGCTAACAGCAGGGATCACGTTATAAAGCGTTTTAGTTACCAGCGGCTAATGAACGATATGTCATCTTTATATTTGGATCTCCTTGAAAAAAATAGACGCTGATGTTTTTTTGGGAAAAGAAAAATACACCCTCCATTGATCTTAGTTGGTTGCATACTGATATGCATTCTCATTTATTACCTGGAATAGATGACGGTTCTCCGGATATAGCCACCTCTTTGGAACTGATAAAAGCTATGACAGCATTAGGATATAAAAAATTGATTACTACCCCGCATGTTCTATGGGAAATCTATCCCAATACTTCAGAGATCATTACGCAGCAATGTGCGGTGTTAAAAGAAGCAATCGTCGCAGAAGGTATTGATATTGAAATAGAGGCAGCGGCTGAATACTTTATTGATGAAAATTTTGAAAACCTGTTAAAAAACAAAGTTCCTTTATTACCTATTCACTACAATATGGTATTGGTAGAATTTTCTATGATCACTGCCCCACTGGATTTAAAGGAGATTCTTTTTGAAATGCAATTGCAAAATTATCAACCGGTGATTGCGCATCCTGAGAGATATATTTATTTAAGAAACAAGAAAGATTTTTTTGAACAGTTAAAAGATCATGGCTGTTTTTTTCAGTTAAATCTTTTGTCCCTACTTGGTCACTATGGAAATTCTGTGCAGGAGCTGGCCGATTATCTTATTAAAAACAACTATTACAATTTTGTGGGCACTGATGTTCATAACATGAAACATATAACTGCTCTTCAAAAATTAGCCGGTTCTTCCTTATTTAAACGCTTGCAGGACTCAGATACAATTAAAAATTATATCTTATAAGAACAACCAATCTTCCTTCTGTTTGTATTTCTACTAATGGCTTTTACAATTAAAGAACTTGAAACACTTACTGGTATAAAAGCCCATACTATCCGTATATGGGAACAGCGTTACCAGTTTTTAAAACCGTCCAGAACTCCTACAAATATTCGCAGATATAGTAATGAAGAATTAAAAACTTTATTATCTGTATCCTTATTAAATAAATATGGCTATAAAATTTCAAAGATTGATAGTATGCTTCCGGAGCAGCGATCGCTTGAAGTATTGTCCTTAAATGACGGAGAGGCTATTAAAGAAAAGATTGTCAATGAAATGATTGGTTCTATGATTGATTTGAATACAGATCAGTTTGAGGCTATTCTGGATAAGCAGGTAAAACAAAAAGGAATTACAACAACCATTGTAACCCTTATATTTCAATTTTTAAACCGGGTTGGCATTCTTTGGCAAACAGACCGAATTAACCCGGCACATGAACATTTAGTTTCAAATATTATTCGTCAAAAAATAATTGCAGCTATTGAAGAATTGCCAGTTGGCAATGACAAAAAATCACTGCTGATTTTATTTTTACCCGAAAATGAATATCATGAAATAGGATTATTGTATGCATTTTTTTTAATTAAACAACATGGGATACCAGTTATTTACCTCGGTGCTAATGTTCCGCTAAAAGAAATAAAGTATGTGGCAGATATTAAGCAGCCAACACACCTTTACCTGCATTTGACATCCATACCACCCCAGCTAAACTTTGAAAAGTTTATAGCTTCATTAAGCGTTGAAAACAAAAATTGTAAAATTTTATTGTCTGGGTTTGTTGCAAATAGTACTTCTGTCAGGCATTTAAAAAATGTTCATCCGCTTAAATCCCTCTCTGAAGCTTTAGCGTATCTATCAGCGATGTAATTTATCTAAAACTAAAAAAAAATTTTCTACTTAATTATTCTGTTTAACTTTATGTACTTAAAAATTAAACAAAATGAGTATCTATGAGTTTAATAGTCTTGTAATTACCAATGCTGATGGATTAAAACCTTTTGCTGTTATCTTAACCAGGGATAGAGAAACAGCTAAAGATTTATTCCAGGAAACCATATATAAAGCTTTTGCTCATCGTGATCAATATCAATCAGGTACTAATATAAAAGCCTGGCTTAGTACCATCATGCGCAATATTTTTATTAACGATTATCGCCGTAATGAAAAAAAGAAATTAATTATTGATGCCATGGTTTACGATGAAAGAAATAGCTATTACAAATCTTCATCTGACAGTACTATCCGGTTAGAAGAAATTAATAATGCCATTTATAATTTACCAGCAACTTTCAAAAATGCTTGTTTGCTTTATTTACATGGATACAAATACAAAGAAATTGCCATTGTTTTAAATGAGCCCTTAGGCACTGTAAAGAGCCGGATTCATTTTGCACGAAAAATGTTGCAAAAACAAATAGACAGATGAAAGGCTCAGTTATAATAATAGGTGCCGGGTTTGCCGGTTTATCTGCAGCAGCTTTTATGGCAAAAGGAGGTTGGCAGGTGACAGTTATTGAAAAAAATGCAACGGCGGGAGGCAGGGCCATGCAATTCAAGGCTAAAGGATTTACGTTTGATATGGGGCCAAGCTGGTATTGGATGCCAGATGTGTTTGAACGGTTTTTTGAGCAGTTCGGAAAAAAAATATCTGATTATTATGAACTTAAACGTTTAGATCCATCTTACCGCATATATTGGGAAAATGGTTATGATGATATTCCAGCTGATTACGAATCTTTAAAAAACCTTTTTGAAAATATAGAAAAAGGCAGTGGCAGGCAATTAGACAAATATTTAAACGAAGCCGCTCATAAATATCGAATTGGAATGCAGCAATTGGTGTACAAGCCAGGACAATCCATTTTAGAGTTTTTAGATTGGGAGGTTGTTAAAAATGTTTTTCGCCTGGATGTATTTACTTCTATAAAAAAACATATTGGTAAATACTTTACTCACCCAAAACTCCGGCAGATCATGGAGTTTCCTATATTATTTTTGGGCGCATTACCCGAAAATACACCGGCACTCTATAGCTTGATGAATTTTGCTGATATTAAAGGAGGCACATGGTACCCGCCAGGGGGCATGTACACAGTCGTTAAGGCAATGAAACAATTAGCAGAAGAACTAGGAGTGCAATTTAAATTTGATGAAGAAGTCAGTGAAATTATTATTGATAAAAGCAGCGCAAAAAAATTAATTACTTCTAAAAATGAATATATAGCTGATGTAATTATAAGCGGCGCTGATTATTACTTCACTGAAAAAAATCTATTACCGGAAGTGTATAGAAGCTATTCAGAAGAATATTGGGAACGAAAAATATTAGCGCCTTCTTGTTTATTATATTATGTTGGGCTCAATAAGAAATTAAATAATGTGCTACATCATTCTTTATTTTTTGATGTGGCTTTTGACGAGCATGCAGAAGAAATTTATTCGGATCCCCAGTGGCCATCACACCCTCTTTTTTATGTTAGTGCATCTTCGGTTACAGATAAAGATGCTGCGCCAGGGGGCTGTGAAAACCTTGTATTTTTAGTACCAGTAGCGGCTGGTTTAAAAGATGATTCAGAAGAATTAAGAACAAAATATTTCGAGGATATCCTAACACGCTTTGAAAAACATACAGGCCAGCCGATAAAAGATGCAATAGTTTATAAAAAAACTTTTTCAGTATCGGATTTTTCCAGGGATTATAATTCCTATAAGGGTAACGCATACGGATTAGCGAATACCCTTTCACAAACTGCTATTTTCCGCCCCTCTTGTCAAAGCAAAAAAGTAAAAAATCTTTTTTATACAGGGCAATTTACTGTACCTGGCCCAGGTGTGCCTCCGTGCTTAATAAGCGGAGAAGTAGTATCTAAACAAATTCTGAAACTGTTTAATAAAAACTAAAATGACAGTTGAAACATTTAATAAAGCGAGCTATGATTGCAGTGAGGCTATGACACTTACATATAGCACTTCTTTCTCATCTGCCATTAAATTATTGCATATTGATCTGCGCTCAGCCATATTTAATATTTATGGTTTCGTTCGCCTTGCCGATGAAATTGTTGATACTTTCCACGAACATGATAAACCAGCTTTGCTTCAACAATTTAAGCTACAAACTTTTGAAGCAATTCAAAGAGGCATTAGTCTCAATCCCATTTTAAATAGCTTCCAGAAAACAGTAAACCAATTTAGTGTAGATCAATATTTAATAGAGGCATTTTTTAAAAGCATGGAATCTGATCTTACAGAAAATGCTTACGACCGCCAGAGATACGACGAATATATTTATGGTTCTGCAGAAGTGGTAGGGTTAATGTGTTTATATGTTTTTTGTGAGGGCAATAAAAATTTATACAAAAAGCTGGAGAATGCAGCAAAAGGATTAGGCGCTGCATTTCAAAAAGTAAATTTCTTACGTGATATAAAGTCTGATTTTACTGATCTGTCGCGCATGTATTTTCCTGGTTGTGATTTTCACTGCTTTACTGAAAAGAATAAAAAAGAAATACAACAGGATATTGAAAGTGATTTTAGAATTGCCTACCAGGGAATTTTACAACTGCCTATGAAGGCAAAGTTTGGTGTGTACGTAGCTTATAAATATTATTACTCTCTTTTTAATAAAATTAAAAGTACGGAGCCTGCTCACATTCTACACAAGCGTATCCGCATTCCTAATTATTACAAGGCTTATATTGTTGTGAGAGCATCTGTAAAAAACGGATTAAGATTAATTTAATGAAATGGGCAGGCAAGAAGTAATATTAGTTAGTGAACAGGATGAAGCGTTAAGGTCCATGGATAAAATGGAAGCTCACCAGAAGGGCTTATTGCACAGGGCTTTTAGTGTTTTTATTTTTAACAGGAAGGGTGAACTTTTGTTGCAGCAGCGTGCCGCCACAAAATATCATGGGGCTTTGTTATGGAGTAATACCTGTTGCAGCCATCCTTATATTCATGAGTCAGTAGAATCGGCAGCCACTAGGCGTCTCGTGGAAGAATTAGGTTTTACAACATCTCTAAAAAAAATATTTTCCTTTATATACCAGGCGCAAGTAGAAAATGGGTTAACTGAACATGAATATGATCATGTTTTTGTAGGAGAATATGAAGGAGATATAGTCTTGAATCCGGAGGAAGTAAGGGCCTATGAATATCGATCTATCAAAGAAATTAAGGCCGCTTTTCAAATTGAGCCAGGTATTTTTACATCATGGTTTCGTATTGTTTTTCCACGCATAGAAAAATGGTGGCAAGAGGAGTATGAGAGAAGAGGTAAAGGGTACGGTAAGATTCTAAATAAGTAAAGAATAATAGGGAAATTGAGAACCATTCATAATCTATAATTCAAAATTCTGATAATGATAGCGGTGTATTTTATAGGAGTAGTTTTATCTACCTTTTTAATTATGGAAGGTGTAACGTGGCTAACGCATAAATATGTTATGCATGGTTTATTATGGTTTATACATCGCGACCATCACCAAACGGAACCTGGCTTTTTTGAAAAGAACGATTGGTTCTTTGTCATATTCGCCGTGCCAAGTATGCTCCTTATTTTATTTGGAACCATTGATAATGTTTGGTGGATGCAAGCCATTGGTTTTGGCATAATGCTTTATGGTGCTGCTTATTTTTTAGTGCACGATGTAATTATTCATCAGCGTTTCAAGTTGTTTAGCAAAAGTAAAAACACCTATGTGCGGGCCATACGCTGGGCGCATAAGATGCATCACAAACATTTGGATAGACATGAAGGAGAAAGCTTTGGAATGTTATGTGTTCATAAAAAGTACTGGCAAAAAATTAAGCGTGATAAACAATTAATGGCGGCCTCAAAAGTAGAATATAAACCCCCATCCCCTGAAGGGGAGTATAAGGAACTTTCCATTTAGATCGTTCGTTCAAAATAATGGCTGAAAATAATAGTAAAAGATTAAATCTAAGTTCCGCCATCCGGGCTGAGGAACAGTATGATTATATTATTGCTGGCGGCGGTTGCGCAGGCTTGAGTCTTGCCATTCACATGATTGATTCTGAAAAGTTTAGGGATAAAAAAATATTAATAGTTGATCAGAGTACTAAAACGCAGAATGACCGAACCTGGTGCTTTTGGCAAAAAGGACACGGAATTTTTGAATCTATTGTTTATAAAGAATGGCAGAATCTATTTTTTCACTCTGATTCATTTTCAAAAAAATTAAATATTGAGCCTTATTGTTATAAGCTCATACGCAGCATTGATTTTTACAACTACTGTCTGAAAAAAATTAGTGAGAATTCAAATTTTATTTTTTTGCAGGCAGGTATCAGAAAAGTATTCAGCAATGAAGCCGGTACTGGCATTATAGCCGAGGAAAAGGAGTATACATCTTCTTTTGTTTTTAACAGCTTGCTTCCACCTAAGCCCGAACTGAAAAAAGAACAGCATTGGCTATTACAACACTTTATGGGCTGGTTTATTGATACGAATGAAAATGTTTTTGATCCATCATTAGCAACACTGATGGATTTTCGTACCAATCAATTAAATGGAACGAGTTTTTTTTATGTGCTTCCTTTTTCTCCTGCTAAAGCATTAGTTGAGTATACTATTTTTTCTAAAGAATTGTTGAAGGAAGAGCAATATGAACGAGAATTAAAATATTATATAAAAGATACATTGAGATTGTTATCGTACCACATCGAAGAAAAAGAATTTGGTGTGATACCAATGACTGATGTTCGGTTTAGTAAAAAAGAAAATAATTGCATCAACATCGGCACCGCAGGTGGGCAAACCAAGGGTTCGAGTGGATACACTTTTAATTTTATACAAAAACATTCAGCAGCAATTGTAGATAGCTTGATTAAACATGATCATCCTTTTGGTGTTCAGGATATTAGCAATCGCTTCCATTTTTATGATAGCATTTTACTAAGCA
>MWVX01000023.1_pt1 | contig 51265 bp, 44 predicted proteins | sample 1047311 | NCBI WGS metagenome assembly MWVX01 (sample SAMN06349984, study PRJNA376086) | soil metagenome | isolation source: MtG-4 sample Antarctic (ecotone) soil | place: Antarctica | collected 2015-01-13 | reverse complement strand
TCGTAATACATCGCGCCCGGTTTAATAGTTTTTGCCGCCGCTTCCTGTGCCTCGTAAACAATTTGATAAATCTCTGCCGCGCTGGTGTTATAATCCGCCTGAAAAAGCACGCGATATTGCCGGAACGCTCGGCGAAATTCGCGGTGAAATTGCAGGCGACAACAAACCTTCGTGGTTCCATAACGGACTTGACATTGCGGGTGCATACGGTGAAACGGCGCGATTTGTGCGCTCGGAAAAAGTTTTACGCCCCGTTTCGGTCGAAAATTTTTCGACTCTGCGCGAGTTAATACGCCTTCCATCGCTTGGGTATATTCACATTCGTCTTGGGCGCGACAAAGAGGATAAACCATTTGGAGACGAGCGTTTTTTGTTTGGCGTTGAACCAAATTTAACTGGAGTAACCAGCAATTTATTAATCAACAGTCAAATGCAGCGAGCGACAGTTAATAATAACAAAGGTAAATTAAGCGGCGTGCGCGTTCGTCGCGGCGCAAAGTTTGAAGCAGGCGAAGCTATCGGCACATTAAATCTGATGAACCACGTTCATTTAATCGCGGGCGGAAGCGGCGCGGAATTTAACGCGCTGGACGCGCTAATTTTCCCGAATATCTCCGACACGATTGCGCCGACGATTGAAAAAGTTTTATTGTTTGATGAAAATTGGCGCGAGATTGAAACCGCCGGCTCGAATCAGCGTATAAAACTTGCGGGAAAGTCGCGCATTATCGTTCGGGCTTTTGATCAAATGAACGGTAACGGCGGAAAACGCAAACTCGGAGTTTACCGTTTGGGTTTTCAAATTTTGCGAGCCGACGAAAAACCGATTACAGATGTTGTTTGGACAATCTCGTTTGAACGGCTGCCGGACGCCGATGCGGTAAAGTTGGTTTATGCGCCGGGAAGTCAATCCGGTTACACGCCGCAGACTTTTTTTAATTATATAGTTTCAAACAGAGTTGACGGCGGCAGTGCGCGCGAAGATTTTTTCGAAGCCGGTCAGTTGGAAAAAGGCTTTTACATTTTGCGCGTTTTTGCAGCAGACTTTTTCCAGAACAACACGATGCAGGATTTAAACATCGAAGTGGTGAAATAACAATTTTTATAAAATATATGAAATTCGAAAGTTTTTTGGGCTTAATTTGTTTGTTTACTTTTTCCGCATTTGCCGGAAATGCTGGAATTATCGAAAAAAATGAGCCGTCAGCAATCCGTGCGACGCCGGCTGCGCCGAAATTTACAGACGCTGAGAGACAAGCGGAGTTAGCAAAAAGGCGCGCCAAAGTCTTTGGGGCAATGGACGATAAGAGCGTCTTGATTCTATTTAGCGCCGAGCCGAAAATTTACACGAACGACGTAAATTTTCTTTATAGACAGGAAAACAATTTATATTATTTAACCAATCTCAAACAAAAGGGCGCAACGCTGATTTTGATAAAAGACGGCACGCAAACACGAGAAACTTTGTTTGTGCCAAAGCGTAATCCGGCGAATGAAACCTGGAACGGCAGAATGTATTCGACCGAAGACGCGATACGCATTTCCGGTATCAAAACCATTTCTGATTCTGCTGAGCTCGATTCTTTTCTCCAGGCAATAAAAGGTAAAACGCTTAGTTCGTTTAGCGCCGAAAATATATATCTTTTATTGCCTGAAAACGCTAACGATACGGATGGAATGCGCGAATTTGCTGTAGAAAAAGCGTTTTCTGAAAATATGAGCGGTTATAAAATCAAAAATGCCCAACCGATTTTTTCTGTGCTTCGGCAGGTTAAATCGCCGATGGAGCAACTTCTTCTGCAGCACGCGATTGACATTACGACCGAAGCTCAAATGCGTGCGATGGCAACCGGCAAAAACATCAGGTGGGAATACGAAACGCAGGCAGAAATCGAATACATTTTCCGCAAACGCAACGCTGATTACTGGGGCTATCCTTCGATTGTCGGGTGTGGTCCGAACGCGACGACGCTTCACTATGAAGAATCGCAAGGTGCTGTCAAATCCGGTGATTTACTACTGATGGATGTCGGCGCGGAATACGACCATTTAACGGCAGATGTAACAAGAACCTTTCCCGTCAACGGTAAATTTTCAAAAGAGCAGGCAGAGATTTATCAAATTGTTTACGAGGCACAGGAAGCGGCGGCAAAAACTATTAAACCGGGCGCGATGTATTACGAACCGGTAAACGCGGCTCGGCGAGTTATCGAACAGGGTTTGGCAAAACTCGGTTTGATTTCCGAAGTCGGTGCTTTTGTTCCCGGCACAGAACAGGAAGTTCCCGACGGCAAAGGCGGAAAACGAACAGTCGGCAGACCGCAATATACTCTCTGGTTTATGCACGGCTGGGGACATTGGCTCGGTATGAACGTCCACGATGTCGGCGATTACAGTAAACCGTTCCAAGAAGGTATGATTACGACGAACGAGCCGGGAATTTATATCCGCGAAGATGCACTCGATTATTTACCGAAAACGCCTGAAAGTCAGGCATTTGCCCAAAAAGTCCGCCCCGCTTTTGAAAAATATAAAAATATCGGCGTGCGTATCGAAGACGATATGCTGGTTACGAAAAACGGCGCCCAATGGATGACGAAGAATCTTCCGCGTTCTATTTCTGACATCGAAGCGTTTATGACAAAAGCATCGAAAGAATTTGCCTTTCGTAATCCGCAAACAGAATCCAATTGGAAAATTACTTTTTTCGATGCTGGTAAAAATTTCTTTTTCGGCAATATCAAAAATGATTTGTTTGAAGCGGACAATTTTTCCAGTGGTAAAACAGTGAAACGCGGTTGGGTTTCGACAGGAAAAGAAGCGGCAATGTCCGATTTGAGTTCTGCTGAAGATCGGCACGCTGAGTAAAAAGAAAATTCCGTGTAAATTCCTTTTCAGCCCAACAAACAAAATAATTTTTAATGTTTTACTTTAATAGTCATTGAACAGACATTTTACAAAATACTTGAACCTTATAAAATAAGTTAGGATTTTTTATATTCGAGTAAAGGTTTTTTCACAGTTCGCTGGAGCGTCGTTCATCTTGCTTACTTGCTCAATTTTAATTTTTTCTTTCAGGCTTTACAAGATTTTAAACTTGCAGCCTCTTTTTTATTTTTACTAATAAACTATATAATGTCGGCGCAGTAAACTTTATCTTGAGAAACAACTTTAAGTTGTGATATTCCATTCAATTATCAAAGGCAAATTCGATTTTGGCAAAAACTACGAATAAATCTTCTACGAAAAGCAAAAACAATTTTCTGCCGCTTGTTATTGTCAACCCGAAATCTGCTTCCGGTTCGACCGAGATCCGTTGGGCGCGGATAGCTTCTGATTTAGCGAAAAATCTCGGCGCCTTTGAAGTCGAATTTACACAGAGCGTTGGACACGCCACCCAACTGGCAAAAGTTGCAGCGCAGAATGGACGCAGATTTATCATTGCCTGCGGCGGCGACGGCACGATAAACGAAGTTGCCAATGGCATTTTGCAATCAGGGGAAAAAGAAGCTGAATTGGGAATTTTGCCATCGGGAACCGGCGGCGACTTTCGGCGCTCGCTCAATATGTCTAACACGGCGCGTGAAGCTGCAAAAAATTTGCGCGACGGTCAAACAAAAACGATAGATGTCGGCAAAGTTACGTTTTTCAATCGTCAAAACCAGGAAACAAGCCGTTATTTTTTGAATGTTTCAAGTTTTGGTTTAAGCGCGTCAATCAACGAAAGAGTTAAAAAGAATGGCTCGCTGCTGGCGGCTTGGCTTCCCGGCGACACGTTGCGGGGCAAAGCGAAATTTGCAATCTCGACTTTGCGGGAGGTTTTTGATTCTGAATTTACGACTGTTCGCGTGCGGATTGACGACGCGGAAGAAAAACTTTTGAACACGATAAATTTTTGCGTAGCAAACGCGCGTTATTTCGGCGGCGGAATGAAAATCGCGCCCGATGCACGCCTTGATGACGGTTTTTTCGATGTCGTCAATATCGGCGATATAAAAACGCCAAAAATAATGCTCAACGCTTTTCGCCTCTACAACGGCTCGCATTTATCGCTCGACGAAGTGAAACACAAAAAAGCCAGGCGTGTCGAAGTTCGTCCGGTAAACGAAAAGCAAATTATCCATATTGAAACCGACGGCGAATTGCCCGGACGACTGCCCGCAATTTACGAAATCGTTCCAAAAGCCTTAAAAATAAGAGTTCCAAACAGTATTTAGCCGCCGATGAACAGGAATAAAACTATTGAAAAACTAAAAGTGAAAAACTAAAAATTTAGATTTTTTATTTTTCACTTTTTACATTTCGTTTTTCACTTGTCTCATTTGTGTTAATCTGAGGTTAAATTCTTTGCTTCTTATTTAATAAAATCTTATGCAAAACTCATTTTGCCAATTGATTACCGACGCTGCCGAATCACACGCCGATAAAACGGCTATGGAGATAATCGGCGGCGGCGAAGACACAAAATATACTTTCGCACAGATGCTGGACGCGATTCGCAGCATCGCTTTTCGACTGGAAAAAGAAGGAATTGCTTTCGGTGACCGCGTGGCGTTGATTGGCGAAAACCATCCGCGCTGGGCAATTGCGTATTTGGGAATGCTGTTTCGCGGCGCAATCTGCGTTCCGATCGATCCTCACGGCGAGATTGAAACCATTACGAATTTTATCGAAAATTCCGAAGCGAAAATGGCTTTTGTCGGCGAAGATTTTATAAAAAATTTTTACCAATTGGAAGAACGTCTGGGCAGAAAAATTCCCGCCGTAATTTTGCAGGACGTTCCGTCAAACAATGGCTTCGAGCAATTTTCTGATTGGATGCAGACGCCGCGCACGCAGGAATTTGATGCGCAGCCGCTTCCGGCGCAAGCAGACGATACGGCGGTTTTGATTTACACATCTGGTACGACCGGAACACCGAAAGGCGTTCCGCTGACGCACGGCAATATTTTTTACGAGGCGACGGGCTGTCAGGAAGTGATGCACATTTCGGAAAACGAAGTGATTTTAAGCGTTCTGCCGCTTTTTCACGTTTTCGCGCAAGTCGCCAATCTTTGGGTCGGCGCCAGCATCGGCACAAAGATTTGTTACGTCAAAGAACTCGCGCCCGCCGAACTTGAACGCGCTTTTAAAACCGGCGAAATCACAATGCTCACCGGCGTTCCGCGTCTCTGGTATCTATTTCACAAAAAGATTTTCGACGGCGTTGCCGCGCAGCCGAAACCGGTCCAATGGCTTTTCGCAGCGATGCTGAAAACAAACGGGTTTCTGCGTGAAAAGTTCAAAATCAATTTGGGTAAAAAGTTTTTCAAAAAAGTCCACGACGGTTTCGGCGGAAAACTCGACATCACAATAAGCGCCGGTTCGCGCTTTGATGAAAAAATCGCTCAGGATTATAACGCGCTCGGTTTTACGATTATTCAAGGCTATGGTTTGACCGAAACGTGCGGCGCTGTTTCCAGCACCCGCTTTGAAGGTAGTTCGGTCGGTTCGGTCGGCACGCCCGTCAACTACGCTGAAATCAAATTGGGCGAGCCGAACGACGACGGCGCGGGCGAAGTTTTGATACGCGGCAAAATGGTTTTCAGCGGTTATTACAAAAACCCTGAAGCGACAAAAGAAGCATTTACCGAAGACGGTTGGTTCAAATCCGGCGATTTGGGAAAACTCGATGCCAACGGCGACCTTTTTATCGTCGGGCGTTCAAAAGACGTTATCGTTTTGCCGAACGGTAAAAACATACACCCCGAAGATTTGGAAGTTCAATACTCGAAAACGCCGTTCGTCGAAGAAATCTGTATTTTGGGCGTCAAAGATGAATCATCTAATTTGGCGGGCGCGGAAAAACTCATCGCCATTGCTGTTCCCGATTTTGCTTATCTGAAACAAAACAACATCGCCAATTCGCGCGAAGCGATTCGTCACGAGCTGGACGATTTGGGGCGACAGCTCCCCGAATATCAGCGCGTCCGTGAATACGTCGTCCGCGCCGAACCTTTGCCGCGCACGGCGACGCGCAAAATAAAACGATTTCAACTGCAAAAGGAAATTGAAGAAAACGGTTTTGATACAACCGGCGCGCCCGACAAAAAGCAGTTGACTTTTACCGAAGAAGACAATGCGCTGCTTGCATCAAATATCGGTCAGGCTTTAATCAAAGCCGTCAAACAAAATACGAATGATGTCGAAAAGATTCACCCGCAGATGAATCTCGAATTTGATTTGGGACTCGACTCTTTGGCACGTGCCGAAGTCTTCGCTTCCCTTGAACAAGCCTTTAACGTCGAATTTGATTCGGACAAAGCGGCGAACGCTTTGACCATCGGTGATGTTGTCAAACTCACGCAGGAATTGACCGGCAGCGCCGATGCCCAAATTGTCGGGACGGATTTTAACTGGGGCAAAATCGTTCGTGAAAGCGACGAGAATTTGCCGGAAGTGCAGGGTATCTTGCGCGACCGACCGTTTTTTAATTTGATTATTTTAGCGTTTTTTAGAACGGTAGGTTTTTTGAGTAAAATCCTTTTTGGTCTGGAAGTTTCCGGTGCGGAAAACCTAACAAAACTCAAACGCCCGTTTCTCATCTGCCCAAATCATCAGAGTTTTCTCGACCCGTTCGTCGTCGCGTCAATTTACCCGTATGATGTTTTGAAAAATACCTTCACTGTTGGCGCAAGCGAATTTTTCCAAAGCAGTTTGATGCAGTATCTCGCCCGTTTGATGAACGTCGTGCCGATTGACCCGGACACTCAATTATTAAAAGCGATAAAGGCAAGCGCGACCGGTTTGAAACACGGCAAAGTTTTGAACATCTTCCCCGAAGGCGAACGCGCTTTCGACGGCGACCTTCATGAATTCAAAAAAGGCGCGGCAATTCTCGCGACCGAATTAGATTTGCCAATTGTCCCGGTCGCGCTCGATGGATTTTACAAAGTTTGGGGACGCAGTTCGGGCAAAATCAATTTATCAAAAGTAAAAATGCGCTTCGGCAAGCCTTTTTACCCGCGCGAAATCATAAGTTCGGAAATGACAGACGAAGCGAAATATCAAGCCGTAACCGAACATTTGAAACAGACTATTCAGACGATGATTGACGAGATGCGAAAATAACCGGAGACAGAGTTTATGAAAATCAATGTAACAATGCTTTTTTTAATTGTCATTTCATTGACAATAATAGTGTCTGCCCAAACCGACAGTTCTTCAAACGTAAAGCTGCCTTTGATGGAAGAAGTAACAAGGCAGGCGCAGAAAGCAAAAAAAGAAGCGCAGGTCGGTTTTAATTCCGTGACTTGCTAACCCGCGTTCATAAATTTACATTTCATTTTACTGTTACGATAAAAGTAAAAAGGAAAACCTCGCAAAAATTAGCGAGGTTTTCCTTTTTCTGTAAATTGTCGGAAAAGTTCTGCTTTTTCGTAAAAAGAAGCAGGTTAATTAATTCCGCGCATAAATTTATTGCGGAGAATTTACATTGCCGTTTGTGTTGCCGTTTCTGTTTGAATTTGTATTTTTATTGACAGGACCGCGCGGCTTGCCGGGACTTGGGTTTCGTCCGCGTCTGACGCCAGGTCGGTTGGCATTGCTATTGGTATTGGTGTTGCCATTCATGTTGGTATTCATATTACCGTTCATGTTTGTGTTGGTATTGCCGTTTGTATTTGAATTAACATTTCCATTGGTATTCATATTGGTATTACCGTTCATGTTACCGTTGGTATTCATATTGGAATTCATATTTGAATTACCATTCATATTGGTATTCATATTGGTATTCATATTTGAAGTGCCATTCATGTTGTTGTTCATGTCTGTATTACCATTCATGTTGGCATTCATATTAGAATTACCATTCATGTCAGTATTACCGTTCATGTTACCGTTCGTATTGTCGTTGGTATTGCCTTTGTTTTTCTTGCAGGCTTCTTTACAATCATCAAAGGCTTGTTTGCATTGCGTTTGATTTGCGTTTGCCGCACGTCTGCAAGCCTGATATTGCTCTGTGCATGCTTTCTGGCATTCGCCGCGGTCGTTTTGTTGACCGCTGATTATCGTCGATACGACAAAAAACAAAGCAAATAGCGCCAACGTTAATCCCGAAATTGTATAAGTGAATCTCTTATTCATTAATTTATCCTCCATAACTTCTGGTTAATCATGCGCTTCCGGCATGAGATTAGTGTGTTTAAAACCGTCTTTATAATTTTTTAAGAGGAGAAACGGCTCGTGTAACCTGTTGCGTTGCAATTTTGAGTATAACAAAATTCCTTAAATCAATCTGTATGAAACCGTACAAACGGTAAAAAATCTGTTTTAATACTAAGGAGCTGTAAATTGAGTTAAAAAAAGTAAAGGAAAATAAAAAAATGCCGTCAGGTTTAAAGTACAGTTATATTTTATAAATATGCCCGCATCAAACAGCTTGTCTTGATTGGTTAATTAAGCGAAAATGACGTTGGAAATTCTTGTTCGTATTTTGGAGAACTTATGAAATTAAACCGACTGAAATTGTTGTTTTTTATCCTGTCGCTGTTGGTGTTTTGCTCGATTCCCGGCAATGCTCAAACTCCGGCAGCGGCAGCTCAAACGCCGCAAATGCAGCTTGCTGCTTATATCAAGCAAAATTACACGAAACGCGAAGTTTTGATTCCGATGCGTGATGGCGTAAAACTTTTCACTTCCGTTTACGAGCCGAAAGCTAAAGCGTCAAAATACCCGATTCTTTTGAACCGCACGCCTTACAAAGTTTCGCCTTACGGCGCTGATAAATTCAAAATGTCCGTCGGTCCGAACGAGCTTTTTCCCAAAGAAGGTTATATTTTCGTTTATCAGGATGTGCGCGGGCGTTGGAAATCCGAAGGCGAATTTATGGATGTTCGCCCCGAAACGGCGAAACCGAACTCAAAAGAAACTGACGAATCAACAGATACTTACGACACAATTGATTGGCTGGTAAAAAACCTGGAGAACAACAATGGGCACGTCGGTATGTACGGCATTTCGTATCCGGGCTTTTACACTTCAGCAGGCGCGATCAATTCGCATCCGGCGCTGAAAGCCGTTTCGCCGCAAGCGCCCGTCTCCGATTGGTTTCAAGGCGACGATATGCATCACAACGGCGCATTGTTTCTGGCGCAAAACTACGACTTTTTCACTGGTTTCGGTCAGCCGCGTCCCGTCCCGACCGCAACCGGAGATTATCTTAAACCGTTTAAGTTCGGCACGCCCGACGGTTATAAGTATTATCTGGAAATGGGTTCGATGAAACATTCTTCGGAAATCTATCGGCAACAGCTCGGAACGAATATAAAATTTTGGGACGAGATGATGCAGCATCCTAACTATGATCAATTCTGGAAAGACCGTAACGTTTTGCCAAAGCTGAAAAACATCAAAGCGGCGGTGATGACCGTCGGCGGCTGGTATGACAATGAAGATTTATACGGCGCACTGAAAACTTATAAACATATCGAAGCGCAGAATCCGGGAATTTACAACATTCTCGTGGTGGGACCTTGGTTTCACGGCGGCTGGGAACGCTCCGACGGTGATTGGTTAGGCACGGCTTACTTCGGCGAGAAAACGAGTCTTTATTACCGCGAAAAAATGGAACTTCCCTTTTTCAATCATTTTTTGAAAGACAAAGGCGACATCTCAAATTTGAAAGAAATCAATGCTTTTGATACGGGCGCAAATACGTGGAACTCTTATGACACATGGGATCCGAAACAAAACATCACTGAGAAACAACTTTATTTACAGGCAAAAGGCAAACTTTCGTTTGATAAGCCGACGGCTTTGAAATCGATGGAAACGAATCCAAATTCTTACGACGAATACGTTTCAGACCCGGCACATCCCGTTCCATACACACAGAAAATCACTTTGAATTATCCCCGCGATTTTATGACCGAAGATCAGCGTTTCGTCGCCAATCGTCCCGACGTACTGGTTTATCAAACCGAACCTTTGACCGAAGACATAACGGTTGCCGGCGACATCAAACCGACTCTTTATGTTTCAACTTCGGGAACGGACGCTGATTACGTTGTCAAGATAATTGACGTTTTTCCAGACGATTACAAATATCCCGAAGGCGCGAAACCGCCTGAAAACTCGGCGGCGTGCGTTTTCGCACCCGGCGGCTATCAGATGCTCCTTCGAGGCGAACCGTTTCGCGCCCGTTTCCGCAACAGTTTTGAAACACCCGAAGCGATGAAGCCAAACGAAGTCGAGAAAATCAGCTTTGAAATGCCCGGTATAACGCACACTTTCAAAAAAGGTCATCGAATAATGGTGCAGATTCAAAGCAGCTGGTTTCCGCTGGTTGACCGCAACCCGCAAAAATACATGCCGAATATAAATTTTGCCGAAGACAAAGATTTTATCAAAGCAAACGAGCGCGTTTATCACGACGGCGATGCAAATTCAACGTTTATCGAGCTGCCGTTTGTCGGAAAATAGTTTGGGAAGCGCAAACTACTTGAAGCGCGGAAATACTGTCGGTAAAAATTACCGAAATCCATCGCAATCTTTTTATAAAAGCGAATGTCTGCTTCAATTAAAAGATTGCGAATGTCCGAAGTGGTTCGATTGCTGCCGGAATGTCCGCGCTTTCAGTTTATTTGTTTCTTATTAAATTCATTTTGGAGTTATAAATATGCCTTCGACATCAATTGTAAGCGGCGTTTTGCTGATTTTGATTGGTATTATCGGTTACGTTTTCAGTTTGATTGACGGACATACAAGCCTGACGGCTTTGATTCCGGCAGCGTTCGGATTGCTGTTAGTAATTTTCGGTTTTGCTGCAAAATCAAAAGAAAATCTTCGCAAACATTTGATGCACGCCGCGGTTCTCGTCGGACTTCTCGGTTTTTTAATTCCGGCGTGGCGGCTGATTTCGCGGATGAATGATTTGACTGTTTCGCTTGCTGTCCTTTCACAGGCGGCGATGGCGTTGATTTGTCTCGTGTTCGTAATTTTGTGCGTCAACTCTTTTATTGCCGTACGGCAAAACAGGTAACATTTATCATTGATATTTTCTTATTCTGAATCGCTTATAACCAATTAGGATTAATAGAATTATTTTTTGCGATGAATCATAAATGTTAAATGTTTAATGTTTAATGAAAACTGATGCCGACAACCATTACACAACTTGAAGACACGGAACGCGGCAAAACCATTTTGCGCGTCGAAGGCTCGATGACTTTGACGGATGCGGTTTTGCTGGAGAAAATCGCGCTCGATTTGCGCGCTAAAATTAACAGAAATTTGACGCTCGACCTTGCCGATTTGCATTTTATGGACAGCGAAAGCGCTCCAGTTCTCAAACGCATCAAGCGCGAACACGGTTTTGAAATCGAAGGCATCGAATATTTTCTGCAAAAAATTGTCGCGGAAAGCGATAGAATTTAAATTTACAGGGATAACACTGATAATCAGAGATTAAAAAGTAGGTTAATAATTTTATTTTATCTGCTTTTATCCATTTATTCCTGTTAATTCTCCGCCTAAATTTTATGAACCTGACACTCGAAAATCTTTCAAAAATAATTGGCGGACAGTTAAACGGCGACGGCAAAATTGAAATCGTGCGGCTCGCTAACCTTGAGACCGCAAAGACCGGCGAAATTTCTTTTGTCGAGAAAAGCGAATTTTCCGAACATGCACAAAAAACACGCGCTTCCTGCCTGATAGTTCCAGAGAATTTCAACATCGAACTTCCCTGCGCCTCAATCAACGTGAAAAATCCGAAACTCGGCTTTGCTAAAATTTCAGAAATTATACACGCGCCGGAAAGAAAAATCGGTATTCACAAAACAGCGCAAATTGCGGAAAATGTGAAACTCGGCGTAGGAGTTTATATCGGCGCATTTGTTTCTATTGGCAAAACATCGAGCGTCGGAAAAGGAACACAAATTCAAGACGGCTCTCGTATCGGCGCAAATGTCTCTATCGGTGAAAACTGTTTTATACGCGCGAACGCGGTCGTTTATGACAATGTTTCAATTGGAAACAATGTGATTTTACACGCGGGAACAGTTGTCGGCGCAGACGGTTTCGGCTTTGTGCGCGACGCCGAAAAATACTTCAAATTTCCGCAAATCGGAACTGTCGTTATCGAAGATGATGTCGAAATCGGCGCGAATACATGCATTGACAGAGGCGCGCTCGGAGAAACGCGAATCGGGCGAGGAACGAAAATTGACAATCTCGTGCAAATCGCGCACAACGTAAGAATCGGTGATCGAGTTATCATCGCCGCGCAAACCGGAATCTCCGGCAGCACCGTTATTGAAGATGACTGCATCATCGGCGGACAAGTAGGAATGGGCGACCACGCGCGCGTCTTGAAGGGCGCGGTTATTGGCTCGCAAGCCGGTGTTTTGCCCGGAAAAATTGTTCGCTCCGGCGTTTGGTGGGGAACGCCCGTTCAACCGCTCGACGAATACAAGCGCCAAAACGCCCATTTGAAAGGAATATCACGGCTGAAAGAAGAATTGAAAGCGTTGAAAAAACAGCTTGATGATTTGAAAAACAAGCCGGGAAACTAAGTTTTCAATGCCGTCGTTTTAAAAAGATGTATCAAATCTTTGCCGAAATAGTTCTCGTAATGCATTTCTGCTTCGTACTTTTCGCGGTATTCGGTGGCTTATTAGTATTTTATCGGCGCTTTATTATTTGGTTTCATCTTCCGGCGGTCATTTGGGGAATTTTCGTTGAGATTTTCCACCTGCCGTGTCCACTTACTCAGCTGGAAAATGGACTTCGGGAACTCGGCGGCAAAAACGGCTACGCGTCAGGCGGATTTATCGATTATTATGTCTCGGCGATTCTTTACGCGCACATCACGCCGCAGTTTCAAACGTTTCTCGGCATTCTTTTGTTATTTTTCAATTTGTTAGTTTACCGGTTTGTGTATCAGCAAACGCACAGTTTTGAATGAATTTCATCTTGAATTCCTCTTGCCACAATTATGTTAGTTTCAACGGTTAAAACAACTGAAAAACTGATTACCGAATCATAGAAGTATTATGAAAAATTTTAAGATTCCCTTTTTTGCCATTTTCCTGCTTGCTTCCAATTATTCGGTTTATACGCAGCAGCGAGAGACAGCCGCAGGCATCAAAGCCAAGCACGCGGCTTATTTCCTATGCACTAATACAATGAATGAGGAACCGCAAAAGGCTCTGGAATATTGTTCGGCTTATCTAAAAAAATATCCGAATGATGACGCACGTCTAGTCGAATTTGCCGGAAATTTTGTCAAAAGGTATTCTGTTTCAAACGACAAAATTTCTTCATATCTGAAGTCAGTTTCGCCGGATTTTTTCATCGGCGGTTCGGATTCCTGGGCAATTTACAAACCTGATTTAGCAAAAAATATTCCTTTTGCCTCTGAAAAAGACGACAATTATAAAATAGAAATCGCGCGCGAGTATAATTCTCCGGCAGAAGAAGAACTTTTGAATAAAGCCGAAGCCGTTTATAAAAGCCCGAAAGAAATAAAAAAAGATTTGTATAAGAATTGGATTTACCTGGCTCAGGCGCAAGTTGATTTGCCGAAAGGCGAACCAAAGTGGTGGATGGGGTTTGCCGATACAATTCTGCAGACGGAAGTCGTTACATCGAGTGCTGTGATTTATTACTACAATCTTTCGCAAAATTTCCGCGCCACCAAAGGCAGAATCAAGGGAAACGATTTTACGTTTCAAAGGACTGATCTCAAATATGATTCGTCCATAAAAAAACTAGCCAAATACACGCACGCCGGAAAAACATTTTCCAATGTTTATGTCGCCGATATAACCATGACTTGGGGACAAGTTTGCGGCGGTTTGTGCGGATATGGCTGGACGCGCAACAAAATTGTCATCTTGAATCACAAAGGCGATGTTTTGGAGATGTTTTTAGACGCAGATGTCAATCATCAAATGTGGGTAAGCTAAAATGAATTTACCTGCAAAAAATTCATAATCGCTTGTGCGGCGCGCCTCGATGCTCCGCCGTGACCGAGCTTTTCGGTAACCTCGCCTAACCTTTCGCGCATTTTTCGATTTGTTTCCGGTTCAAGCAAGCGGAAAAGTTCTGTTGCGAGAGTTTCACGTGTAAATTCATTTTGAATAAATTCTTTGGCAAGGCGTTCGCGCGCAATCAGATTTATTAAACCGAAATGCTCGACCGAAATCAGAGGGCGTAGAAGTTTGTAATTCAAACCGGAAGTTTTATAAACAATTGCCATCGGCGTCCCGATAATCGCAGTTTCCAGCGTCGCCGTACCGCTCGTTACGGCGGCAACGTTAGACGCATTCAAAACTTCCCTAGTTTCTCCCGCAACGGTTAATAAAACTTCCGGTAGTTTCAAGCCTTTATTCTTCGCCTGATTAATTTCCGTTTCAACTAGAGCTAGTTCTGCGATTGCAGCCAAAGCAATAACGAACTGCAATTCGGAATTTTCGTTCACCATCAAAGCGGCGGATTCAAGCAGCGGCGGCAAAATTCTCGCAATTTCCTTTTGGCGGCTTCCGGGAAGCAGCGCAACAATTGGTTTTGCCTGATTCAAATTGTATTTTGCGCAAAAATCCTCTTTCGTCAGTTTTGAATAAACTTCTCGCGCCAATGGATTGCCGACAAATTTGACGTGCGAAATTCCCTGTTTGTCATACCAATCTTTTTCAAACGGCAAAATTGCCAGCAGCAAATCAACGTTTCTCTCAATTGTTCTTACGCGATATTTGCGCCACGCCCAAAGCTGCGGCGAGATGTAATAAATTATTTTCAAGCCTTGTTTTTTTAGCGTTTTTGCCAGCTTCAAATTAAAATCGGGAAAATCTACCAGAATTACGGCGTCGGGCTTTCTTTCGATTGCCGCCTTTTTCAGTTTTTGAAATGTTCTCCAAAACATCGGCAAGGCGCGCGCGATTTCCGGCAAACCGACGATTGCCAAATTGTCCGCATCAACGATTGTCTCCACATTCGCTTCGCGCAAATGATAACCGGTCGCGCCGAAAAATGTGAAGTTGGTTTCAGGAGATTCGTCACGCAGGGCTTTAACGAGTTTTGCGGCGTGAACGTCGCCGGAAGTTTCACCCGCGACAATCATTATTTTACAATTCGGTTTCATCAACAGTAATTTTATTTAGCCGTCATTATACCGAATTAAAATCTAAGCGGCGAAATTGAGCCGGAAAAGTGATATTTTTCTTCCAAAAGAAAAACCGGATTTAAAGTCCGGTTTTGATAAAAAGTTAAATTAAATTTGTTATTCTCCGCCCGCCGCTCTCACTGTCTGCGGATTGCCGCGAAGAAGTTCAAGAGCTTTTTTCAACTGCAAATCTTCAGGCATCGGCTTCGGCGGCGCTGGAGTTGCTTTTGTCTGCGGAGTTGCCGTCGGAGACGCCTGCGGCTGCGGGTTTTGATTTTGCTGTTCCTGCTGGTCAACTAAATCTTGAACGTCGAGCGGCTCGGGCGTGTCGGGACGTTTGACTTCAATCGAAGGCATTATACCGCTGCTGGCGCGGTCATCATCGAGAAAAGTTTTGCCGCTTGCCGAAGCCCATTTTGCGGTTGTTAAAAGTAAACCGTCGCCGCCGCGCAGCAGAAATAATTGCTGTTCAATACCCGAACCGAAACTGCGCTCGCCGACGACTTCGCCGCGTTTCCGCTCGAGCATTGCCGAAGCAACGACTTCTCCGGCGCCCGCCGTCGTCGAATCAATCAAAGTTATAACCTGACCACCAAAAAGAAAATTTTTCGGATCTGCCGCGAACGTTTGCGCGACTTTATTGTCGCGTCCGATGATTTCGGCTAAATTTCCGTCTTTGATAAAAATACTTGCAACGTCGGCGCCTTCTGAAATAGCGCCGAGGGTGACGCCGCGCAAATCGAGTATGATTTTCGACACGCCTTGTTTTTGAAGTTCCGACACGCGATTACGAATATCGTTGGCTTCGCCGTTTTCGAGACTGTAAATTTTTACAACACCAATTTTTCCCTCTTCGAGGCGAACTTCGGATTCGGGAATTTTATACGCGCCGCGCGTAACTGTAATTATTTGCGGTTTTGCGCCCGCTCGCAAAACGCGCAGATTTACTTTTGAACCCGGTTCGCCGAGCAAAAGCCTGCGCGCCTCGTAAAGCGAAATGTCGTGCGTCGCTTTGTTTTCTATATATTCAATAACATCGCTGGTTTTAAGTCCGGCTTTTTCGGCAGGCGAATCTTTTAGAACTGAAATGAGCAAATAACCTGAAATCTGCGAAGTCCCGACGCCAATACCTGCCAGCGAGTTTTGTTTTTTCGCCTGGTAATCCTTGACTTGTTCGGCGGTCAGATAAGAAGAATACGGGTCAAGTCCGCTTGCCAGACCGCGCAGCGCGCCGGCGCGAACTTTGTCGAGATTAGGCTCGTCAACATAATCGTTTTGAATATGCAGCAAAACCGATTCAAAAATTCGAATCTGCGTTCCCGCATCGTTTATCGGCTGCTGTGCCTGCGTCGCCATCAACCCGCCGACTATCGCATACATAGCAATTGCCGCCGAAACCAAAGCCAAAATAAATTTACCGCGATATGACATTTATTACCTCATTGAATTGAAAATAAAAAACGGAAAGCGGAAAATAACTCGTTTGAACCCGTTTTTAGTTTCAAATTTCATTATCCATTTTTCGTTTATATCGTGCAAGAACAAGAAATGACTAATCCGCTTGAATTTACAGATGTTTCGCGCGTGCCTTCGAGCGGAAGACTCGTCGCGCTCGATTTAGGGATGAAACGCATCGGCATCGCCGTCAGCGACAAGCTGCAAATTACCGTTCGTCCCATCTGCGTTATCCAGCGCACAAGCTGGAAAAAAGTTCTCAAACAAATCGTTTCACTTCTGGAAGAATTTGATGCCGTCGCACTCGTTTTAGGTTTGCCGTATAACACGGACGGGTCGGAAAGCGAGATGTCGCAGGAAGCACGCCGTCTTGCCGTAAATTTTTCGCTTTCGCTTTCCATTCCTGTTCTGCTTCAAGACGAGCGGCTTTCTTCCTATACGGCAAAAAGTTATCTTTGGAAAATCGGCGTAAGCGAAAAAGAATCGCGTGAAAGAGTTGACGCGGAAGCCGCTGCCGTTATTCTAAGCGATTTTATTGAATTGAGAAGAATGGTGAAAGATTAGAAACGGTGAATCATGAATGGTTAATTAAGAAATGTTTTACATTCACCATTAAATCAAGGTTTTAGCAAAATAACTTCTGTTGCAGCTTTTTCTACTGCCGCTTTTGAAAACGGGAAAATTTGCGTTTCGCCGGATTTCCAATTTTCTAACTGGTCTTTCCAATGCGGAGATTTCGGGTCGCCGCTCTCGCCCAAAGCGATTCCGTGTCTGGTTGCGTCCCAATTTCCGGGAACTGTAATATGCCGCATTGAAACGCTTGCGCCGACATTAGGCGATAAAGCGTTTCCATTTAGCGGAAATGCTTCGATTGCGAAAAGCCCACCGATAAGCGGCGCTGCGGCGAGCGGGTGTGGAAAGCGAATCTGAAAAGCCTTTCCGTAAAGCCAATCCGATTGATTTGCGCCATATTTTTTTGCGAGATTCGCGCGCGCTTCTGTGTCGGATATAAATAGCAAATCTTTATAACTGTTAAATTCCTTGGGCAGCCAATTTTTCGGTTTTTCGGCTATCACCCAATCGAGAAATCCCGCATCACTGCCGGGTTTGTCCTTGATACTGTTTCCGTTGAGAACTTTATTGCGAAAAACGGCTCGCATCTCATTTGCCAAAAGCGCGGCTTGCGAATTGGCATTCATCTTTCCGTCCCAACCTGCGAGTAGTTTTAAGGTTTCGGCGGACGCGGCGTTTAGATTAACTACATCGCGCGCAAAACGTGAATGAGCAAGGCTAAAAGTATCAAACTGAATATCACGCATGTCATTAACGGTCAACTTTTTATTAGCGGCGAGACGGTCGTAAATTCGCCGCGCACGAAACGGCGCAGACCAATTATGCGTTAGAAAATACTTGTAACTGTCGCCGACAACTCGCTGATTTGCCGTAACGATAATGCCTTCGGGTGGATTATAGCTTTGCGGCAGTTCTTCAAACGGTATAAAACTCGTCCAATCGCCGTCGGTCGTCGCGCCGTTATACGGAATACTTCCGTCACCTTTCCGGCGAATCGGAATGCGACCCGCGCCGTAATAGCCGATGTTCCCTTTTACGTCGGCGTAAACAAAATTCTGAGTCGCGCCGCCGTAAGTTTTCAGTGCTGCGCGGAATTCGTTCCAATTCCTGGCGCGGTCAAGCAGTAAAAATGCCGTGAACGAATCGTTTTTCGGGTCGCGCGCCGTCCATTTTAAAGCGTATTTTTTGCCGGACTGCTCCGAAATAATCACGCCGTTTTTCGTTTCCAATACAATCAAATTTTCCGTTTCTGTTTCGGGCGACAAAACATTTTTGCGAACTTTTATTTCTTCGCGCCGCGTTTTCGCATCTTGCCAGCCACTTGCAGTTTTGAATTGTCCTTTTTCGTTGAAAGTTTCGACGTAAATGTCCTGCACGTCCGGTCCCAAGTTTGTCGCGCCCCAGGCGATGTTTTCGTTGTGTCCGAGAACGACGCCGGGAATGCCCGGAAAAGTAACGCCCGACACGCGCGAACTTGCGGTTGAAAGATTGACTAAATACCAGACCGACGGCGCATTGCCGGGCAAATGCGGGTCGTTGGCTAAAATAGGTTTGCCGTCGGCGGTTCGCTTGCCCGAAACAACCCAATTGTTGCTCGCCGCGTTAAATTCTTGATAAAAACCGATGCGTTCGAGCGAAGATTTTCTGATTTCAGCGTCTTTCAAAGCAAAATCTAATAACGCATCTTCAATTTCTGGAGATTGACTGACTGCTTTTATATTTGGCGCATCTTGCCCGATAACCAAAACATCGAGCGGCGTTTTTTCCATAAAAAGCTGTTGATATTTTTCTTTCGGTAAAGGGGCAAAAGAGGCGCGTAAAACGTCTGCCTGCCAAGTAGTGCTTAAACCGTCGTTGATAATTTCGCCGACGACTAAAGAATCGGTTGTTACCCATTCGGTTGGTTTATATTTCAAAATTTGAAACTCAACGGGCAAAGTTTTTTCATTTAAAGTTGCAATGTAAGCATTAACGCCGCGCGCGTAGTTTTCTAAAACGGCGCGCGTTTCGGGCGGAAAATTTCTAAAGGTTTCTTCGACAATCTGCGAAAACCCGAATCTGCGCCAGCGTTTATCTTCTTCCAAAGCCTGCTTTCCGAATAGTTCGGCAGTTTGCCCGCGCGCGACGCGGCGATACAAATCCATTTGCCAAAGTCGGTCGCTCGCCGTTACAAATCCTTGTGCAAAATACAAATCCGCATCGCTTCGTGCTTCGATATACGGGATGCCGCGAGCGTCTTTTCGCACGGTTACGTTTTCCTTCAAACCCGAAATGCTCAAAGTCTGCGTCGGTGTTTGAGCGAAACAAGCTGTCGTAATTAAAAAGACAAAAGCTATGACGGAAAATTTATTAAATTTTAACAACATATATTTTTGGAATAACTATCTAAGACGCAAAAAGATTCTTAATCTTTAAATCAAAATTTGGGAGAAGCAAAGCTTTCAATTTTAACTAAGAATTTATCATAATCAATTTGATTTCGCTCATTTCTTCCATCGCGTAATTCCATAACTTTGCCGGTAAATCGTAATTCTTAAATCGTATTTAGTTTGTGTTTCGCAATTGATGATTTACAATTTACGATTTATTTTTCACCTGCAGACAATTTTCTTCTTTTTATTGCCACACTCAAAACATTGCAAATTCTATAAAATCTAAGTTAAACTTTTCAGGAATTTGAGGCAAATTATCTGGAGTCTAACGAATGAATTTTTTGAAAATCAGTTTTGTTTTCTCGGCAGTTTTATTGTTTATAATCGCCTGCAATCAAACCAATAAACTTGATACAAACCTTACAATCGACAAAAACACGGCTTCCAATGCTCCTGCGTTACAGTCCGAAATTACGCCGGAAACGATCGACGATTTGGCTTCAGCGCGCAAAATTTACTCGGAAAATTGCGTAACTTGTCACAAGGCGAATGGCTCAGGCGGCGTAACGATTCTCGATGATGGTACAAAAATCAAAGCTCCGGATTTTACGTCTGAACGACTGAAAAAAGATGTTGACGATGAGTGGATCGAAACTATTGAGAACGGCGCAAAAGAAGACGGAATGCCCGCTTTCAAAGGCAAAATCACTGATGAAGAAATTAAAAATCTCGTTAAATATATCCGGCGGGAATTTCAGGGAAAGTAAAATCTATTACGAGTTTCGGTTATCATTTATGATGGTTTTGTGTTATTTTATTTTCCTGAATTCTTAATCTGTTTTGCACCCGTAGCTCAGCTGGATAGAGTATCTGACTTCGAATCAGAGGGAAAGAAGTTCCTGCTTTTTCAATCAAACAACCTATTTATTCTCAACAACTTACCTGAAATCTTTTTGTTCATTCACACCTAATTGACCATCTGATTTGGGAGAATGAAAAATGGATAATTTGTTTGAAGAGTTTATCAACGAGCGTAAATACTTTAGAAATTTGTCTGAAAGGACTTTAAGGTTCTACAAAGAAACCTACCACTATTTTAATCAAGTTGGCACATTTGAAAATCTATCAAAGCAATCGCTACAAAAGGCGATTGTTATATTTCGGGAGCGCGGAGCGACTGTTGGCGGCATCAACGCTTATATTCGCGGAGTAAATACTTTTCTAAAGTGGCTTTCCGAAGAACACGGCTACGAAAATTTAAGCCTTAAAAAATTAAAAGGTAATCATCGCATTTTGCGTTCACTAACCGATGCTGAGTTGAAAGCGATTGTTAGACACAAGCCAAAGACAATTTCAGAAAAACGCCTTCACGTTGTTCTTTTGCTTATGATTGAAACAGGGCTTCGTATCAATGAAGCATTAACACTTCAAAAGCATAAAATTGATTTTGAAAACTTACTGTTAGCAGTTATCGGGAAAGGTAATAAAGAAAGAATAGTTCCCTTCTCATATGAACTTCGCAAAATACTTTTCAAGTATTCAGCCACGCACAACTTCGATTTACTATTTAGCACAAATAACGGATGCAAAATAGCTTACCGAAATATCCATCGTGATTTTAACAGGCTTGCCAAAAAGCTAAAAATAGAAACTGACGGAGCATTTCACGGATTTAGAAGAACATTCGCTACAAATTACATTAGAAACGGTGGTAATGCCCTTGTATTGCAACGTTTGTTAGGTCATACAAGCCTTCAACAAACAACATCCTATGTTAGGTTAGTTACTGAGGATTTACAAAAAGAACAACACCGAACCAGTTTGCTTAATCGTCTTCGATAATTATAACTAGCTTTGCAGAATAGAAAGCTAGTCAGAGTGCAAATGCTCTCAGTTGGCTTTCTATTTATATTCAAGAAAAGGTGTTTCAAGGAGAGAGAATGAGACACTCTGATTCTCGTATGCTCCAATACAGGACTTGAACGGCGAAACCAAATACACGCAACACAGAATCTAACAGACAGTAAATTAAGGCAGTTGCTGTTTCGACCTTACGTCAATTGAATTGTTAGCCCGTCCGTTCATTGGGCGAAGCGTTTTCGGATGACCAAACTCGCAACGCTATAATTGAAAAGACGAACCCGAATAGCTCGACTATCAAGCGAACTCGATTGCCCATTTTCCATTGCTCGACACCGGCAACAATTTCGGCGGCTGGCAAATCGCCCGCAATGCTGTGTCGAAACATACTGCCGACAAGCGGCGCAAGATAAAAAACTAACGAAATAAACAGAATCAGCGAAGTTCCCGCCGACAACGCAAGCCAAATTCTTGAGCGTCGCGCTGACTTCCAAGCCGCAATCGCCGCGCCGACTGCCAGAATTACAAACAATGGAAGGAAAATCGGGAAAAACGGCAAACCGCCCTTGCTTGGAAGCGCGTCGAAGGCTTTCAGAGATTCAGGCGGCGATGCGCTCCATTTTGGCACAGTCATCAACTCGTTGAAAACTTGACCGCCGCACCAAATTCCCCAAACGAAAATAGACGTGATTAAAAGCGCAGATGCTAACTTATTTCTCATAAATATCCATTCGTCTCGGTTTCACAAGAAGCGGGCTAACGGCTGAGATGACGTGGGGTGAAACCGCCACCAAGCCCGCCAAAGTTTAACGGACAACGCGATAAGAAAGTCGCTGCCCGCGCCCTCACGTCCATTGAATTCCTATGCAAAGTCAATCGTCAACTAAAAATACTCCGCCGTGCCGTCTGCACTAACGCTTTGACAGTTCAACGAAGTATCGGTTTTCTCTTCGCCGCTGAAAGCGAGAACAAGAAATGCCCGGTGTCTTTCCACACTCCTATTCGGAATCTATTGTTCCATTCTGTGATACGGATGAAGGCGAGATTTAATCACACTGTTGGACGGGTTTGGCTCGCAAAGGAGTTGACCCAAATTCAATGCCGACCTTCATCGCTTCTTGTCCACGCTTTTTCCAGCCTGAACATTATACACCGAACAGCTTGTTTGTATCACACCTGTTATGCCGCCCGTTATTGAAAGCGCATATCTGGTTTTCATCACGAAACATCTCAATTTTGGCAAATGACGCTGGCGTGACGAGCAGTTAAAAGCCACTTGCCGTTTTTCTTCATCCAGACGTTTGTAAAGCGGCAGTTAATAGTTTTCCCCGCATCAGCTGAAGTTCCGCTTGGCACAATTGTTTCCTTTCCCATCACGATAACGGTTTTTTCGTGAAATAAAACCTTTTCAACCTCTCGAATGAACGAAGAATATGTCAAAGTGCCAGCGCGAATCGGACCTTCACTTGCTCTAACTGCTTGGCTGAAAGGATTGTTGACTGTGTAATCCTTTGCCCAGTTCCTTTCCATTGCCGCTAAATCATTTTTCAATAAGGCATTTACTTGTGCCTGTTCAAGTTTTCTGATTTCCTCCTCAAGAGCATCGTTTTGTTTTACGCTCTGCCCTGACACCAAATTAGTGGCGACAAAGATAACGACTGTCGCAAATAGAATCAGTTTCATAATTTTCCTCTTCTGGTTTGTTTATTTGTCACTCGCGTTTCGCATTTCAAAATTTGTCTGTCGCTATCTAAATTTTTACGGCTTCGACAATACTAAAAGGAGAGCGTGTCGGAATAATGCGTGTCAGTCTAAAGCCGGATGATTCCAGCAGTTTTCTATATTCAACTTCGGTGCGTTCTTTACCGCCTGTGGCGACAAGCATTTGAACATCCATCATTTTAGATGGGCTCGGCTCGTTGCCTTCGGGCACGACCATTTCGACAATCAGAACTTTACCTTTTCCATTCATTGCTCGATGGATGTTTTGCAGGATTTTAATGCTCTGCTCATCGTCCCAATCGTGAATGATGTGCTTCATTGTGTAAACATCTGCGCCTTCTGGAACACTTTCAAAAAAGTCACCCGATACGAGTTCAACACGGTTATTTATGGCTTCCTTTTCAAGTGTCTCGACTGCTCCGTCAATGACTGTTGGTTGGTCAAATAAAATTCCTTGCAGATGCTGGTTGGATTTTAGGATTTCGGCAAGCAATAATCCGTGACCGCCAGCGATGTCAACCACTTTGCTCACGCTCGTAAAATCAAAAGCTTCGACAATGGGTGAAATGACCGATGATGAAAGATTGACCATCGCACGGCTAAACATCTGTTCATCTTCCGGGTTATCTGTTAAAAACTCGAAAAGCCCCACCCCGTGCGCTTTCTCCTGTGCAGTTCCGCCTGTTCTGACACTGTGTCTTAGTTCGCCGTAATTGCGCCAGTTCCATTCTTCACCCTGCATAATCGCCGCATCACGCATCGAGTTTGGCGCATCGCTTCGCAGTAATGCAGCAATCGGAGTTAGCTCAAATTTACCGTCAGAGGTTTCTGAAAAAATGCCTGCACTGGCTAAAAGTCGAAGAACTCGATACAAGGACGGCTCGTGGGTATTAGTCTTAGCGGCGAGTTCATCAGATGTTTGCGGTTTTTCAGTAAGCAAATCTGCAATACCGAGTTTTGCCGCAATAGAAATGCTTTGCTGCATCAACCCTCCAAATAGCATTTGCATCAAAATCGCTTCGGGCGGAATCTGCGGCATTGCTATTCCATTTTCGTTATTCATAAATTTCTTCTCCTTTTATTTTTAACTCATTTGCTTGGCACAGGCTGGCTGATATTGGTGTTCTGAGCCGCAATTATTAACCATCTTCCTTTCTTTTTTTCCAATATCCAAGTAAATATCCCGTCTCGCGGCTGGCGCGTCGTCCCGTCCGGGTCTTTATCACCCCTCATTCCCCAATTAACGTGAACCACAGCAACATCAGGTTTAACAAATTTGACCTTTGCGTTTTTCGTTATCCAAATGCTTTCTTTGAACTGCATCTGGTGACGTATTGAGTGGTGTTCCTCAAAATTCTTTTGATTCTTCAACCAAGTTCCACCGACTGTAATAAAGTCAACATTCTCTGCAACGAGCGCAGCAAGTGCTTTCATATCGTGCTGATTCCAAGCGTCCTGCCACTTTTGAGCGATACTCTTTATAACTTCTTGGTCTTTGGCATTTCCTTTCGTTTGCGCTGCCGTAGGTATGGCAATCCATAAAATGACAACTAGGAGAATTGATACTCTTATCATAGATTTATTCCTTATTGGTTCGTTAGAGCAATCATACGGTTTCACATCATTTTTATTGCGAAAAACCGACTCTCTTCAATAATTCCTGAAAGCGCGGGTCTTCACGCAAAGGGTCGAGGCGCGGGTCAACTTTGAGCAGCGTTATAAAGAATTCGCGCTCTTCATATGCCTTGTTCAGTAATGCTATAGCTTCATCCTTTTCTCCAAGTTCCGTATAGTATGTTGCAACAATGTATCTTGACTTCAAGTAATTCAGTTGAGGTTTATTGGTCATATCCCGTAGGAATCCCTGCCAGCCGCCTTTGGCAAAACTATCTCGCATCAAAGCCGCTGCTTCGAGATTATTCAATGCTTCTTGAGAACTTGCATATGCTTCAACGCTATCAGCATATCTGCCTTGCATTCGATACGCATGTCCAAGCGTGTCATATGCTGGTATAAAATTAGCGTCTAGTTCAAGCGTCTTTTTCAGCTGCTCGGCGCTCTCATCGTATCTTCTTGCCCAAAGCAGGGCTATACCATAAAACCGATTAGTGATAAGCGAAAGTGGTTCGATTTCCAATGCTCGACGCATTTCATTTAACGATTCTTCGTGTCTGCCGAGGTTGGATAGCAGGTTGCCGTAAACTTGGTGCGCTGTCGCAGAGTTTGGATTCAGTTCAATAGCACGTTGAAATTCTCGCTCCGCTCCAGCAAAGTCATAATCATAATAATTCAGAATTATTCCGAGCGAGATGTGTGATTCGGCTAATTGGTTATCGAGCGACAGGGCTTTTAGAGCAGCTTCCCGCGCTTTCGGCATCACTTCACGCGACGGTGCGCCGCCATACGTCGGGAGAACTGAATAAGCATCGGCAAGTCCGGTGTAAGCCCGCGTGTAATTCGGGTCAAGCGCAACAGACTGCTGGAAATACTCAATTGCTTTTTTAATATCTTTTACCGTGCGCCTGTTCCAATGATACCGTCCTCTCAAATAAAGCTGATTGGCTTCGGCATTCTCCGTATAGTTTTTTGTTAGCCTTTGCTCATCCGCCCCCAACAAACGCAATCGCAGTTTGTCTGAGACATCACGGGCAATCTCCGTTTGTAAGGAGACGAGGTCAATAAGTTTTCGGTTGTATTGCTCACCCCAAATCTGATTGCCAGTTTGAACATCGACCAATTCCAAACCGAGTGTTATATTGTCACCGCGCTGCGCAATCCGACCATTCAAAACCGCCTGCACAGAAAGCTCATTTCCAATCTGCTTAGGACTAACTTCCTTACCCTTATAACTGAACACTGAGCTTCTTGCCTGTACCGCAAGGTTGGGAAGTTGCGACAGACTATTTATCAAAGTCTCGGTCATACCATCTGAAAGATACTCGTTGTCTGCATTGCCGCTTTGATTGATAAACGGTAGAACGGCGATTGATTCGATTTGTTTTGTTGAACGCCCTGTAAAATACCAATAACCTAAACCAATTGACGCGATGAGCAAAACAATCAAACCAATAGCTAAACCGCTTTTATTGCGTTTGATTTCATTAGCAACATATTCTGCGCTTGAAGTTGTATGCGCAGCGTCGCTTGTCGTTGCACTCAAGATTTGTGTTTTTGATTCATTACTATTATTTGGTGGAGCGGTTCTTTCCAACTGATTCTGAAGCTGTAAATCCTGCCTTACATCTTTCAAATCAATAAGCAGGTCTTTTACTGTTTGATAACGCTCTTCACGGTCTTTGCGCAAACTCTTTTCAACGATACGCTGTAGTTCGCGTGGAATACCTGAGGCAAGCTGACTCAAAGGCACGGGGTCTTTATGGATGATTGAACTAATCGTATCTATTGCACTTTCACCTTCAAACGGCTGCTTTCCTGTCAGCATTTCGTAAAACACAACACCAAAACTAAAAATATCGCTTCTAGCATCTATGTCTTTGCCTCGCGCTTGTTCAGGCGACATATATGCGGCTGTTCCAATTATCATTCCCGGACTCGTCCCGGCTTTAATTGCCGTTGCCGCTTCCGCGTCAATTGTGTTCGCCTTTTTCTCAGTTAGTTTGGCAATCCCGAAGTCGAGAATCTTTACTACTCCATCTGGACGAATCATCACATTCTCAGGCTTAATGTCCCGATGAACTATTCCTGCGCGATGTGCCGCATCTAATGCGGATGCAACTTGAATTGCAACGTCAAGAACAGTCTTGAGATTCATCTGTTCACTTTTCAAACGGCTGTGCAGAGTCTCACCTTCTATGTATTCAGTAGCAATAAAATGTGTGTTGTCAGTTTTGCCGATTTCGTGAATGGTGATGATGCTCGGATGATTAAGAGCAGAGGCAGTTTTTGCTTCTTGAACGAATCGGCGCATCCGTTCAGCGTCATTTGCTAAATCTTCAGGCAGAAATTTAAGCGCGACACGACGGTCAAGTTTGGTATCTTCCGCCAGATAAACTTCGCCCATTCCGCCCGCGCCGATTTTTTCGAGGATGCGGTAATGCGACAAATTTGTGTTGGTCAATAGCTCTTTCATCCGTCTAATAAATCACTCAGGGAAAACCGACTTTTCTCAATAAGTCCTGAAAGCGCGGGTCGTCGCGCAAAGTGTCCAGACGCGGGTCAACTTTGAGACGGGAAAGAATTGATTCACGGTTCTCGTAAGCCTTATTCAGTTCGTCAAATGCTTTGTCCTTCTCACCGAGCGCGGCGTGTAGAGTTGCTCTTGTGTAAGCCCGCAAATCAGGTCGGCGTTCCAACATCGCACGCAGGTAACCCTGCCAGCCGCCACGAATGAAACTCTCACGCGCCAATGCGGCATACTCCTGTCTGCCGGTTAGTTCGTAGGATTTGGCGATTGCATCAACACTTCCGGCGTAATTGCCTTGCGCTTGGTAAACCCAAGCGAAGCTGGAGTATGCCAGCGCAAAATTGCTGTCAAGCTCGAGCGTCTTACTCAACTGCATGACAGCTTCGTCGTATTTACGAGCGTCAATCAGCCTATCGCCATACCCTCTATTTACGAAGACAGAGAGCGGGTCAATCTCTAACGCGCGTCTAATCTTGGGAAGAGATTCCTCGTGTCTGCCGAGTGAAGTCAGCAGCAGGCTATACCTCAAGTGAGCCGTCGCGTAATTCGGTTCAAGCTCGATGGCGCGTTTGAATTCGCGTTCTGAACCGGTAAAGTCATAATCATAGAGAAGCAAGATAAAGCCGAGAGTAGCGTGCGCTTCTCCCAGACGGTCATCGAGCATCAGGGCTTTGAGCGCGGCGTCACGCGCCTTCGGCATCGCTTCGTGCGCCGGCGCGCCTCCTTCAAGTAATGCGAGAGTCATATACGAGTCGGCGAGACCGGAGAAGGCGAGAGCGAAAGTGGAATCGGCAGCGATAGACTGCTGGAAGTAAGGAATGGAGTTCTCGACATCTTTCAGCGTGCGTTTGTTCCAGAAAAAGCGTCCTCTCAAATAAAGCTGATAAGCTTCAGAGTTTTCCGTGTAATTCTTTGCCAGACGCTGCTCTTCCGCTCCCGATAATTTCACCCGTAGTTTGTTTGAAATATCCCGTGTAATCTCGTTTTGCAGCGAAACAAGATTCGTCATTTGCCGCCTGTAATCGGCTTTCCACAAAACCTTTTCCGTCGCGGCATCAACCAGTTCAACGTAAAGAGTCAAATCATCCGCGCGCTGCACGACGCGACCTGTGAGCAGAGCCTGCACTGATAAATCTTGTCCGATTTTTTTGAGCTCGACTTCTTTGCCTTTGTAGCGAAAAACGGAGTTACTGGCTATTACATCAAGTTCCGGCAACAATGACAAACTGCTGATTAGTGATTCGGTTATTCCATCCGAAAGATATTCTGTATCAGCATTTCCGCTCGCGTTCTGAAACGGCAGTACAGCAATTGATTGAATTCTTAATGGGTTTGTTGAGCGATTGCCAAAATACCAAACGCCTAATCCGCCAATCGCCAGCAACATAACAGCAAGCGTAGTAATAAAAGCCAATTTGTGTTTTTTGACTCTGCTCGCAATATATTCGGCGCTTGATGTAGTCGGTGTATTTTGAATTTCTGTCGCTGCCGCTATTTTATTCGTTGCCTCTTCCTCGATTTTTGAAGGCGCGGCGGAGCGTTCCAGTTTTGCTTCAAATTCTAAATCTCTTCTGAGGTCTCGCAAATCAATCAACAAATCTTTGATATGCTGATGGCGTTCTTCTCTATCCTTGCGCAGAGTTTTATTTATAATGCGTTCTAACTCTTTAGGAACATTTGAAATATGTGAGGAAATTGTTGCAGACTCTTTCGTCAGAATCGCGGCAATCACATCGCTGGTTGTCTCGCCCGAAAAGGGTAATCTTCCCGTGAGCATTTCATAAAGCACAACTCCGAAACTGAATATGTCGCTTCTGGCGTCTATATTTTTGCCTCGTGCTTGTTCAGGCGACATATAAGCGGCTGTTCCGATTATCATTCCCGGACTCGTTCCCTCAGCTTTGATTGCTGTTGCTGCTTCTGCGTCAATTGACTCCGCCTTTTTCTCAGTCAGTTTGGCAATACCGAAGTCGAGAATCTTCACTACTCCATCCGGGCGAATCATTACGTTCTCTGGTTTTATGTCTCGATGAACTATTCCCGCACGATGCGCAGCGTCTAAAGCAGATGCTACTTGAATCCCAATATCCAGAACAGACTTGAGACGCATCGGCTCATTTCTCAAACGATTATGAAGAGTCTCACCTTCGATATATTCGGTTGCGATGAAGTGTGTGTCGTCGGTTTTACCGATTTCGTGAATGGTGATGATGTTCGGATGATTTAGAGCAGAGGCAGATTTTGCTTCCTGAGCAAACCTTCTAAGACGGTCTGAATCATTTGCTAAATCTTTGAGCAAGACTTTCAAAGCGACCAGCCGTTCCAGTTCTGTATCTTCGGCAAGAAACACTTCTCCCATACCGCCTTTTCCAATTGCGGAACGGATTCTATAACGTCCAATTTGTTCGCCTGATGAAATCATTCGTAAAGTGAGCCGATTTTAGCACGAGACGAAAGTTTAATAAATACTTTGCTAATTGATAGGTTGGAAAAGCTCTAATGGAGTGAAACTGGTGTTGGTTAATCTGCTGAACTTTTTTACAGGGATTGAATCTTCTATACAATCAAGCGAGTAATTTCACTCCATATCAATCCTCAAAATTAAGACGCCAAATTTGAACTTAACCTAATTTGACTTTTTCATACAAATTGATTAACTTCTTTGTTTTCAATGAATTACGCTTGACTTTGCTATTTTTTTGTGCTAAGATTTAATTCTAACTTGAAGTTGATTGATTCGTTCAAATCACAGCTTCACAGTTGAGGTTGTAAATTAGAGTTTTAATGTTTAATATAAACAAGGTTTGAGCATCTGATTTTAGATTTTGAGAAAAAATTCATCTAAAATAAGTTGTTGATAACAAAGCATTTACGCACCCGTAGCTCAGCTGGATAGAGTATCTGACTTCGAATCAGAGGGTCGCAAGTTCGAATCTTGCCGGGTGTACCATTATTTTCAATAGTTTAGAGGCATCAAGTTGATGCCTCTTTTTGGTGACTCACACTTTGAATCACACCTTCAACTCTAATCTCACAAAATTCACCTAATTTCAAATTAGCTTTTCATTCAATCTTTCGAGTTTATAGCGAAATTTTAGCCAGAATGTTTTAGCATCTTTCGGCACAATCTCAAGAAACGAATCTATTTGTTTGATAACCGCGTTTCTTACTGTTTTGTCGGCGTTTTGATAGATGATTAGCATTTCGGCTTGCTGTCAGTCGAAATGGGCTTGTTTTGCCTGTTGTTTGTCTTGTGTTAAATTGTTCATTGTTTTAGTTCCATTCCATAGGGATTAAAAGAGAGGCTTTCCTAGCTTTGCGGTTTAGGAAAGCCTTTCGTCGTTAATTGGCAAATTTCAAAGATTGCCGGTAAATGTTTGCCGTTGCGCCCGCTACGATGTGATAACAAATCATTCCTTTTTCTGCTGCTTTGCATTCGCATTGTCCGAACTTTTCGCCGCCTTTTACGTCAAACGAAACGTAATAGACGTTTGGGTTATTCGCCGATTGAACGGCAAAGAATCTATCTTTGATAAATTTGACACGCGGCTTTAATTGTTTGCATTTAGCAATCGCTTTGACTGTGTTTTCTGTGGTTAATCTATATTACAGCAGATGTTTATCTAAAATTATGCCGACACAGCCCGAACAAGTTTTAGAAGATAATTTAGTCGCTCAACTCGTCAATTTGGGTTACGGCAAAGTTACCATCAAAGACGAAAAAGATTTGCTCGTAAATCTTAAATCTCAACTCGAAAAGCACAATAATATAACGCTCTCCGAAACCGAATTTGCAAAGGTTTTGAATCATCTCAATAAAGGCAATGTTTTTGACCGCGCTCACATTCTGCGCGATAAAATGCAATATACCAAAGACAGCGGGCAAAGCGGTTATCTTGAATTTATTGACGTTGAAAACTGGTGTCAGAATCAATTTCAGGTTACGCAGCAAGTTACGATGGAAGGCAAATATAAGAATCGTTATGACGTAACGATTTTGATTAGAACCTGCGCCACCAACACCAAGAAGTGGTGAAAAGTGGAAGCAAATAGTAAATACTAACTAATGGTGATTCTAAAAGCCGCCTAGTGCGAAAACTAGGCGGCTTTTAGTCCCTTATGGAGCGTCAAGATTTATTGCGTTTGCGAATATCACGTATGAGTAAAATACAAAACACTGATGCTGAAATAACCACGATAAGAACACTAACAAAAAAAATTAAATCTATGACTTGGGATGAACTAAATAATTGGATGCTGCCTATTACGGCGGCGACTTCCGCAATTACGTTTATGGTTGGTCTCTCAACAATATATATCGGGTATAGAGCGAAGTTAGAGAAAGACGAAAAAGTGCGAGCGCACGTAGAAAGAACGGGTAAGGTGGAATTGGAACTTGAGAAAGAAAAGAATGCCGGAAGAAAACTTGAAAAATCGCTAGCTCGTAGAGAAATACCAATTATCACTAGTATTGTGAGTGGTGTGGAAGTAACTTCCAATCTTGACCCAATTAAACCTTTTGCCGGATTGAATACCATAGTCGAATATCTACCAGATGTAGAGGCTAGTCGAGCAACACGGGATTTAGTGAATGCAATAAAAATTGCCGGGTGGAATGTAGTAAGTGTGGAAACAAATATCGAATTAGCAGATACGTTTTGGGATGGTGTTAACTGCGAACCGTATATGGAATTTATTGGTCGTAACCCGGACAGGGCGGGAGCGATTCGGGAATCCCACCGGAAATCGGTTGATGCGTGTAATGCACTTGCAGACTTCTTAAAATCAAACAATTGGGAAGCAAAATTGCGAACGGGCAAACCTGCTGATTTACCGCCTGATACAGTGCGAATCAGAATCGGATTCAAATCATTTCCGCGAGTGCCGCTAGAGCCAGAGGCAGAGCCATAACTAACCATCGTTAAAAGCCCAAATATAGAGGTTATGAATAATTTTGTCTCAAAACTGCTTAACCTTGTCTCATTAGTCTGTCTCATAAGTGCCTTTTGCAACAAAGCCCACAAAGCCATAAATATGGTTAAAAATCACTTATGACACAAATCTTAATTGTTTGATTTCGTCATAGCCTCAAGAATTTTTATCGAATTGAGAGTTTGCGCCGATTTTGCTTTGGTTGCCGCTGTTTCAAATTTTGCCGTTTGCGCCGTCATTTTTCGCACCTTTGCCAGTGATTCAATCGCTTTCAGATGCCGTTTTTGCACTTCACTCAATCGTTTGTCCCAATAAATTCCGTGTGTTAAAGAATGATTTCCGGTTGTCGCCTGGTGATGTTGCCTTTCAACGTAATACAAGCGCAGCCAAGTTATGCAAATTTGCCGGATTAGCAACTTTTCCAAAACAGTAGCGGTTTCCCAATTGAGTTCGTTGCGCAACTCTCTCAATTTCTTTTCAACCGTTTCATTTAGAAATTCGCTCGATTCAAAATAATCTCTCGAAATCATCAATTCACACTGGTGCGCCCAATCGCCGTATGTTTGCCAGATACTTGCATCTTCCTTCATCATTTTGCGCAAAGTTTGAATGTCTTCTTCTTTCGGATTCTTCTTGCTGGTCGCGGCAATAATCTCACTTAAAGTTTTTTCTGCTTGATTTGGTTTGGTCAATTTATTTTCTGCCATTTCTTTTTTTTCTCCATTCGCGGCTGCCGGTTTGATGGTAGCCGTTGATAAGTAAATGCGCGGTTATCAGTTCATTGAAGGCATTTTCAATTTCGGCAATTTCCTTTTCAAACTTTTCTGCTTTTTCACGGCGTTGCTGTTCCTCAAATCGTTTATATTCTTTGCTATCGGCTTCAATTTCATCTATTTGAGCGATCAACGAAGCAAGCTCGCCTTTACCATAGTATTTAGAGACAACGCGCTTGCCTTCGCGTTCCTTTTTATAAAAATAAATACTGTTTCCGCGCTTTTCATACGCCATAATCGTTGATTTTTGACAGTTTTCACTGTTTTTTAGGTTGTTTTTACCATATTTTTATAGCGAAGTGCCAATAAACATTGGCTTTTATACTTTTTTCGATGTCCGTTTTTTGTGCTACACATTTTTCATTGCCACGCTTTTCTAATTATTGGTAAAAAGGCGATGTTTCTCTGTAATATCTCTGTATTTTTCAATTGTTGCACGCTAACATTAGTAATTGTGTCTCGTTTTCATCTCGTTATTTTTCTCAAAACCTTAGCAATTCTTAACAGCTCAAACTTGAAATATACTTCAAGAAATCAAGTTCAAAATCTTAAGTTTTCTTAGATTTTTTCCAGCACGAAGTTTCGTGTTCGATGAATAATCAATTCTCATCATCCAAATTACGCCAGCCCGTATCATACGCGCCCTCAATAGAATTTACTTTCGGCATACAAAACGGTAATAACTTCACCAACATTTCAAGCCGTTCTTTCGGCTGTAACTGTTCGAGCGTTCCGGGCAACGATTCCAGCTCGCTGGCAACGACCGTCTTGAGAGTTTTCCGCAACTCAATGGTGATTCGGTTCGGCGTTCCGGCAACGCGCCCGCCTGTTTTCTTTCCGACCATAATCTATTTCACTCTACTTTTGATTCTCGCTTTTCTTTTTTTTAAGGTGTTCAGTTTGTTCACTTCTCTAAGTCACTTTCACGTCACTTTTGTTTTTTTAGAGTGTTGAATTTGTTGAATGTTTCGCTGTTCTTTCGTTGTTCTTTCGTTGTTTTATCGTTGTTTTCGTCTTGCATTCCGTCCCGCCGCGTGCGCGTGGAACAAGTGGTTATTTTGTTTAGTCCGAATGATACAAAATGCTGCCGTCCGCGTGTTGAGCAAGTCTTTGTTCTGTGTTCTTTCTGTGTTTTATCACAGTTTCATCGCAGTTATCTCGCAGTTTTTGACCGCAAACGGCAATCGCTCAAACAAACCGCCGACGCGCCGAACGTCTGAAACTTTCCCCGAACCGACACAAGCGAACCTTTCCGGATTTTCCGCGCTTTCACCTTTTCCGCGTCAGTCCGACAATCCGCAAAAACAACAAAGCCGCAAACGTCGTCGGGTTCTATCACTAACTTTAGTTGACCATCGCGTTTGACAACCTTTCGCACCTTGCCCGCGACGTCGAGAACCGCGCCGGAGGCAAAAAACAGCAACGAACGCACCGCTTCAATATCCGTGCCTTTCGCAGCATTGGCGATTGTCTGCAATGTAAACTTCTCAACTGTTAATGCTTTCATCTATTTCTTTTCTTAATGTTCTATTGCTTATCAGCGTTTTTTACCGGCAAAATATTAGGTTTTATTAGGTTTTCAAACTTATTTATTTTTCAGTTTTTCAGATTCGCGCCGCCGCGCTCGCTTCGCTTGTTTCCGTAATGTTCAAAGTAATCTAAATGGCAAATCCGTCCGGTTTATCCTTAGTAATTACTCTAAGGATAAAATGCCTGTTTTCGCGCATTCACGCTCATACTTTTTGATCGTGTCTTCCGAGAGATTGATAAACGGAAGTTTTCCGTAATCAAGACCGAATTTTGCTTTATACAAAAGATGCCCTGCTAACGTCAGAGGCTTTGACGAATCAAAAGTTTGAGCCAATTTTTCAAGCGTTGAATCATCTCTGTTAATGAGAGCTTCTAAGGCAAAAAGATTCATCGCATCTGAAATAATCTTTTTTGATACTTTGGCGGTTAAAACTTGATCGGCATTGTGATTAGGCAGACGCAAAGATTTTGATAAGTTAGCAACCGCTCGATTGTCTTTGTGTTCAATGCCGAATCGAAGAATCCCTTTGGCTAAATCTATTTCGGTTTCATCAGCCTTTTTATCCAATAAATCGTGATACTTGCTGTAAATGGAATACTTTTTGTTTTTGATTTTGCCTTTGTTCTCAAAATAAACGCCGGTGTTATTGATGGATTTGCGGTTATATTTTGGAATTTCGACATTATTCAACTCTTTAAGAACGCTCAAAACTTTGCTTTCTCCAATCTGAAAATCTCTAGTCGGATCGGCGCGTGTTACCCGTTCGCGCCGGGCATCAAAGTTAATTCCGGTTTTATACCGAACAAAATCCGAAAGCATCGGGAAAAACTGTTTCATATCCTTTTCATCGGGTAAAAATAGGTTTGATCCGAACATCCAAGCACCAATTGAAACTTCGGTTTTGAGTATCCAAAATCCTTTCGGAGATTTAGAGATAGTTAAACGTGGCTCTTTTGCGCCAACCTCGCCATTTAAGGCGAGCTTATAAGGTTCGCCGTCATATTTGCTGAAAAACGGTTGACAGCCGTTTCTTACAAGCAAATCAACATCCGGCGAACGCGCAAGGGTTTTTGATATGCCGACAGTATCAAACATTCTTCTCGGTTTAATTTCGCGCTTTGTATTCATTACTGTTAAGAAATTCGTCAAGATGCCGCTTATCAAATACCACACGGCGACCAATGCGAAAATGAGAAATCTTGTTTTTCGACAACGCCCGGTCAATCGTAATAACACTCACGCCGCAATAATCCGCCGCGCTTTTTCGATTAAATCTTTCTTTAGTGTTTTCAGTTATCATCTTTTGCCTCCAAAAAAAATCCGTAAATGGCTTGAACTGCCATTCACGGACTATGAAAACAAAATATAAAAGTGATTTATACGAAACGAGTAAAAATTTCTCTGTTCATTAGAATCAAGTGTTTTTAATGAATGAAAGAATCTTCGCTCCGTTCATCATCTAATTTAGAATTCTTTTCATCAATAATTCTTTTAATCGTATTTCCCCAATCTTTAGCAATCTCTTGGTGTAACAAAGAATAACTATTAAATTCAACGTCTTTATGCCCAAGTAAATCTGCCACTTGATAATAAATTACTACTTCACTTATCGTGTTGCGAAAATGTTTTTGAGCCTGTTTTTCGGCTTCTTCTTTACCAACCTTTTCTGTCCATTCGCGGCTTTGCTGTAAATACTTTTGCAAAGCTCGCAAGCCTACCGAATTATCATTTATGCCGCAAAATCGTGATGCGTGTTCTAACGCTATACTGGAAGGCATTGCTATGTAAGTATCTGGATCACCTAATCTTTTTATTAAATCTATCGGAAATTCTTCAAAACCGACAGCAACCATTTTTTCCCAATTGTTGAATGCTTTATTTTTCTTGTAGCAAATTTTTGCCTGCTCCCATTTTGGAAGCAATTCTTCATAATAAATTGAGATTAAATGTTTGGCGGGTCTGCAAGGTTTTTCCGTCTTCTCTACTTCGTCTAAAATTCTTTTTTTTAGTCTTTGTTTTCTTTCTTCTAATAATGATTCTAAAGCGTTTTTTGTTTGCTCTAACCGCTTTGCCTTTTTATCTTTAGAGACATTTGATGAATAGCTATAAGTTTCCGCCATTAACAATTGAGGTAAAATAAGTGGAACTTCGTTCAGTCCTTCAAGGGCTTCTTCAATTTCAATCGGGAAATTTTTAATAAATATGTGTGCGAACAATTCGGCAAAACTTTTGTCTAATTCTTTGCCGAGTTCGGTTGGGATTTGCGATTGATCTTCATTATTTTTGCTGAGTTCAAGTAAATCTTTGATAACTTTTATGCCTGGCTTGAAAAGCATAAATGTTGAAGCTCCGTCTTGGAAAGATATTGAAAGTTGGAATGAAACACTTCCATCTTTATTTTCAGATACATTTACACAATCTGGAAACTCAATACCTTTCAAGGCATCCCGAAAAACCGCCCAAGCCTTTTTATCCAATTCATCTTCATTTTGTTCCATAGCATCAATTTACCGATTCGCTTACTAATTCAGAATTTGCTTGTATTTGATAAGCCGACAAAACATCTGCAATTCTTGTTACAGCTTTAGTATTCGGATTAGTGTATCTGGCAAAAGAGTTTATTTGAGTGTAAGACAACGCGATAACAAAGTCGCTGTTTCGCCCTCACGTCCAATGATTTGTTAGGGCGTTTGCCCGTTCCGGCAAAGACGTTTTGGTTACTTCAAAACCTTTGCATCATAAACAACCTTTCCGCTGACGATGGTTAATATGCTGTATGTTTTCGGCAATTCAGGCGTCGGAATTTTGAAAATATCCTGCGAAAGCACGCTTAAATCCGCGAGTTTTCCTTTCGTCAAAGTGCCCTTTTCGTTTTCAGCAAATTCGGCGAACGCCGAACCGCTGGTGTAGGCTTTAACGGCTTGCTCGCGCGTGATTGCTTCGGTCGGGCGAGTGGGATGAATTGCTGCAAACATAATGTTCAGATAAGGATTCATCGGACCATCCGAACCGATAGCGATGGGAATTCCAGCTTCAGTCAAAGAACGAAGCGGTTGCAACCTCATTCCCCAACGCCGCTGAAACAACTCTGGCTCTGAAAAATGAATAGGATTTTGCACTACAATTACGCCAAATCTCCGTGCCCGTGCAATTAAATCGTCTGTCACGCCGTCACCGTGTTCAATGCGATAACGTAAGCTTTTCCAATCTGATTTCGCGCTCGTCTTTTCCATTGCATCAAAAACGGTTTCGGCACATCTGTCGCCTGCGCAATGAGCCAAAAATTGTTGTTTGAGAGCCAAAGATTCTTTAACCATTTTCAAAACTTCACTTTCCGGGAAATTAAGTTTTCCTTTCCAACCGGGTTTGTCACTATAAGGCTGACGCAAAGCCGCACCACGCTCGTAAGGTGTTCCGTCCAAAACCCATTTGACTCCACTTACCCTTACCTTCGAGTTTGGAAATTTCAGTTTGGAAATCATTTGAAATTCTGACAAGTCACGTTTCGTCGGCGAAGTCATTGCAAAAGGAATGGCGCGAACCCGAATCGGCAAATCGGCTTTAACGAGAAGTTTGGCAAAACGGTCAACCGACATCGAAGACATAATTTGCATTGACGTAATGCCGTAACTGACAGCTTCTTCCGCCATTTTTTTTAATCCCTTGATAGCATCAGCGTCAGACACTTGATTTACCAAAATCCGATTTGGCTTCCATTCGGCATATTCCCAAAATCTGCCATTGATTTTTTTTGAATCGGCAACTCGTTCAAAATGACCGCCCATTGGGTCTGATTCTTCTTCGGCAATCTGCAAAAGCGGCATCGCTTTCGAGTTGACGATGTATCCGTGACCATAATAAGCGCGAAGCAAAACCGGATGATTCGGTGCGATTCGGTCGAGCGCGATTCGGTCGGCAGTGTTGTCGGACAAAACATTGTTGCCGATACTGCCGAAAATCCATTGTCCGTTTGGCGTTTCCTGAACGGCATTTTTGACAGCTTGCAGTGTTTCTTCCCAACTTGGCTCAAGCGTTTTGAATTGCAAGTGAAAACCTTTCGGGTCAGGCATAAAATGAAAATGCGCATCGTTAAAACCGGGAACGACCGTGCGTCCCTGCAAATCAATCAATCTTGTTTTTGCATCGGCTAATTTTTTGACTTCATCATTTGTTCCGATGGCAATGATACGCTCACTACGAATCGCAATCGCTCGGGCAGAAGGTTTCGCTGGGTCTGCGGTGAAAACCTTTCCATTGAGTAAAATCAAATCTGCTGTTACTTGCTGTCCAAAAGCAGAAAGAGAAAATACTGCGCTAAGAAATACGACATATATAATGTTCTTCATTGTTCCTCTTTTATAACGGCGACTCACGAAGCGACCTAACGCTTGAGATGACGTAGGGCAAAACCGAATACGCGCAACGTGAAATTAACCGCGCAAGACTTTAAAGAGAAGCTGTTTTGCCCTCACGTCCATTGAATTGTTAGACCGCCGGTGCATAATCAGGAGGCGATAAGAATTCGATGCCGTAACGTGCCGAAATCTCAAATACCTTTTCCATATCAGGCGGTTCTTCCGACGGCAGCCTGCTTAACTCTTCAAAATACTTTTCCAATCCAGCAGGCATCAGCATCATCAGCATTTTAGCCGGTTCGCTTCCGACAACAGTAAAGGAGTGCGGAGCATTGCGCGGCAGATAAACAGTCGTCCCGGCGCTTGCCCGCACGATTTCGCCGTTGATTTGAAAGTCGACTTCACCTGCCACGACATAAAATGTTTCGTCTTCATTCCGATGAAGGTGAAGGGGAATGCTCACGCCCGGCGAATTATAATTCTCGACTAGCGCGTAGCTGCCGGCAGTGTCTTCGCCGGTCAACAAAATACGCTGTCTGTCGCCAAGCACGTTAAGTCGTTTGCCTTGCCCGTTTGAAACGAGTCGAACATTAGAAATAGTATCACTCATAAGTTCCTCAAAATTTCATCATATGTTGCGCGAAATATTATCACAAATTTCTAACCGGTAAGGCGGTCTAACGCTGGGGATAACCGGCGCGCGATCAATGTTGAGGATGAGAAGAACGCTGGATGCGCGTCCGGTTCATCCCCTTGTTAGGTGCGTCCGCTCGTTTCCTCATGCCTCCATTGCGATGTTTACCTTGCATGAGCGTCTTTATATGCTAGATCGCGGATATAAAAGCTGGCTACTTCAAACGCGAGTGGCGTCTGTCTTACCCTCTCACCATTAGCCAATATCACGACTGTCAGATTGTCGTTCACAAATCGCAGGAAGACGGGGCGGAAGCCTGCATTTGAGCCGCTCTTCCAAACAGCCCTGTGACCATTCACCTGCGCGGTAACCCACCCGAAGCCGAAAGCAGCACCTTTTATTAGTTCATCCCCGGGCTCGGTCTCCTTCACCGGCTGCCACATCTGCTCAAGACTGGACTTCTTGATTATCCTTTCCCTGTAAAGCGCGGCGTCGAACTTCGCAAGGTCAAGGACTGTGGATAGAAACGCGCCGCTCGGACGCAGGGCGAGGGGGATCTGCACGTTTTGCAGTTTGTCGCCGTTTATGACGTACCCACTCGCCCGGTTCCGCACGATGTCCGCCATGCTCGTCGTACGGGTCGCATTCATCTGAAGCGGTTTGAACACTCGTTCGTTCAGATATTCGCTCCACGGCTTACCGCTGGCTTTACTGATAATTTCCCCGAGGATGAAATAGCCGAGATTACTGTATGCTGCTTTCTCTCCGGGCTGGAACAGAAGAGGCAGTAGGTAAGCGGTTTTAATAACGTTGGCATCATTCTGAATCTTGAAATCGTCGTAACCGGGAGCTTCTTTGGCAACTCCTGACGTGTGCGAGAGCAGATGCCGGGCGGTGATCTTCTGCCAAGCATCGGGCGTTCCCGCGAGATATTTGCTGACTGGGTCGTCGAGACTGAGCTTGCCTTCTTCGGCGAGCAGCATAATCCCGGTAGCGATGAACAGCTTTCCGGTCGAAGCGAGCCGGTAGACGGTTTCGGGGGTAGCGGCGACATTTAATTCAACATTCGCCAGCCCGTATCCCTTCGCCTTAACGATCTTTCCATTTCGGATCACCGCAAGCGAGAGTCCCGGAATCTGGCGCTCCTTCATCTTAGACTTAATGAATTCGTCCACTCGGTCGCCACGAGCACCGACCGTTGCGGTCAACAGAAGGATGACGCTAAAAAGTGGGATTAGTTTATGGCGCATAACTTACCTCATTTTAGATTTAGTGAATCCCGCTCTTTTACCTATCTTCTCTATCTCTGCCCCCTGAATACTCGAAGCACCTAACGCTCCGCATCAGCGGGGCCGCGCGGGGAACTGAAAGAAACCGTAAGAGATTCGCTTCGCGGCCTCCGCTGCATGCGATTGTTAGGCAGCGAGCAGCGAGCGGCGGTACAGGTCAGGCACGCTACGGTCAATACCCAACGGCCAGCCCATCGCTGTTTCGTGGGTCAGTTGCGCCCAGTCTGACTCCACTCTTCTCCTCGATCATGATTCCCTGTGCGTCACCGAAATAACGCGGCTTTGCCGTCAGCTTGTGTCCAAGGACCGCCAGAGAGCGCTGCGTGTCACCCGAAAGACCATAAGGCTCATAAGATAGTTTGTCCGGCAGCCACTGATGATGTATACGTGGCGCGTCGATAGCTTGCTGGATGTTCATCCCATAGTCCACCACGTTGGTAATGACGGTGAACACGGTATTGATGGCAGTTGGACCTCCAGGAGTGCCGATCGTGAACCAGAGGCTGCCATCTCTCCGCAGGACAATAGTGGGAGTATTCGCCGAAAGTGGCCGCTTGTGTGGCGCGACAGCATTGCGCTCTCCTTGGATCAGACCGTATAGATTGGGCGACCCAGGTTTGGCGGCAAAATCGTCCATCTGATCGTTCATGACAATTCCGGTTCCTTTTACGACCACGCCGGAACCAAACGCCTCATTCAGACTATAAGTATTCGCCACTGCGTTACCTTCGGCATCAACTACGGTGAAGTGAGTAGTCTCTTGCGATTCATAACCCGCAGGGCGTCCCGCGCGCACCTCCTTGCTCGAAGAAGCTTGGTCTAGCTTAATCGTGCTGCGCAGTCGCGCGGCATAGGTCTTGTCTATCAGTCCGGCGACCGGCACCTTCACGAAATCGGGGTCGCCCATGTACTCTGCACGATCCGCAAACGCGCGGCGCATTGCTTCGGTCATCAGGTGATAGCGATCCGATGAGGCCCAGTCGAGCTTACCCATGTCATAACCTTCTAGGATATTAAGCATTTCGATCAGGACGGCACCGCCCGACGATGGCGGCGGCAGCGCGATGACTTCATAACCTCGATACGTGCCCCGCAAAGGCTCTCGTTCCTTGGCCACGTAGCCGCGCAGGTCTTCCATCGTGATCAGGCCGTTGTGCCGTTTCATGTCTTCAACGATCAGCCGGGCAGTCTCTCCTTTATAGAACTCATCTGGTCCACCTCGTTGCAGCCGCGCGAATGTTGCGGCGAGATCAGTTTGGCGAAAGATTTCGCCTTCATCGTAGAAATTTCCATCGCGGAGAAAGATGCGGCGCGTCTCCGGATACCGCGAAAGGTAATCTCTGTACCAAGGATTCCTGAGGGAGCGCGCCAGCCGATAGCCCAGGGGAAACCCATTGGCGGCAAGCCGGCGCGCCGGTTCGATCAATTCCGCCCAGCTTAGTTTTCCGGAACCATACTTGCTCAATGCCAGTTCCATCCCTCTAACCGTACCCGGCACCCCCGAAGCGCGATAGCCAACGGTCGAAGAGCCGTCGCCTTTGATCAAGTTCCCATCTTTGTCGAGATAGATGTTGCGGGTTGCGGCCCTGGGAGCCATCAGGCGATAATCAATCGCAGTCGTCCGCCCATCTTTCAGACGAATCATCATAAAGCCACTGCCGCCTATGTTACCTGCCTCGGGATAAGTGACGGCAAGTGCAAAAGCCACTGCAATGGCTGCATCAACCGCATTGCCGCCGCGCTTCATGACGTCGACACCGACCTGTGAAGCGATCTGGCTGGTCGAGGCGACCATACCCTGCTTTGCGCGGACCGGGTCGCGCGAGGCGGCGAGTGCTGTGGTGGTTACTCCCTGAGGGATCGGCGCAATGATTATTACAGTGAATACAAGTAAGAGCAGTTGAGACAACCTAGTTCGCACGGATAAGCGCAGAGAAACTCTTTTCACATTGAAACCCTCCAGATTTGCCTTACTATTGCACAAGAACATATTCACACCCTTGGACTGTGGCCTGTAGTGGCCTAACGCCCGGCATCAGCGGCGCGTACGAACCTTTTATGGTAAGAGACTCGCTGGATGCGCGTCCGCTGCATGCCGTTGTTAGGCGGTGTGGTCGGTTGCACCAAGTTACTTAATCTCGAACTTTTGGACACGCCAGTTCAACAACTCGGCGGCATAAATCTCCTCGCGCTCCCCGACCGCGAGGGCGTGCGGAATCCCGAATTGCCCCGCCACTTTCCCTTCCTCGCCGAATATACCGAAAATCTTTCCATTCAAATCCATTTTGAGAATGCGGTTCGCATACCCGTCAGCTACGTAGAGAAACTGCTTTGCAGTGATGAATAAGCCTTGTGGATTCTTAAGCCCGCCCCACTCGCGCAGAAAGTTCCCCTCAGAATCAAAGACTTGAATGCGACCGTTCTCTCGGTCGGCGACATAGACCTGGTCTTGTGCATCAATGACGACAGCATGAGGTATGTCGAACTCGCCGGGAGCCTTACCCTTCTTCCCCCACGCCTTTAAAAACCGCCCCGTGTGGTCAAACTTAACAACCCGCGAGTTGCCATATCCATCGGTCACAAAGATTTCTCCACGACTGTTAACCGCAACGTCCGTTGGTCTGTTAAAAAGTATTCCAAGCCGCGGGTCAGATTCTCCTGCCCGCCCCTTACGACCGAAGACCATCAATATGCGACCTTCCGGGCTGACCTTTAGAACGAAGTGGTCACTATCGTCCGTGAGCCAAAGGTTGTCATTGGAATCTACCCGCAAGCCGTGGGCATGTGTGATAATGCCGTCAAGTAATCCCCGCACGAATCTCCCACGATTATCGAACTCCATGAGGGGCATTTGACCACGGTGGAAAACAAAGATATGACCTTTGGAGTTTACCGCAACTCCCGATACCTCTCCGAAGTTTTTCCCGTCCGGCAGGATAAAAAAGTTCGGCACAGGTTTGTAAGGAAGCGTTGGCGGTCTATTGCTTTCCTGATTCGTCTGCGCGACCGCAGCGCAAGAAAGCCCAGCCAACAGAAGAACTATGAGTATACGTTTCATCATATATCCTTTGTACGAAGATGCCTAACTAGTTATTATACCGCAAACTTGCGGCATAAACCCGGAATAGGCACAATTCACCGCAATATGTCTAAATTGCTAGACTAGGTGCGGCACGAAATCCGTCTAAAACATTATAAGCAAGATTGACTAATTAACTGATTCGCTAATCAAATTAGAATTAGCTTGTGTTTGATATGCCGACAAAACATCTGCAATTCTTGTTACAGCTTGAGTATTCGGATTAGTGTATCTGGCAAAAGAGTTTATTTGAGTGTAAGACAACGCGATAACAAAGTCGCTGTTTCGCCCTCACGTCCAATGACTTGTTCGGTTGCGCGTTATCGGTAGCACAAAGCGTTGATTAGATTCTGCGCGAAATTAACTTTTTTTCTTTAACTCATCAAGTTCCTTTTGCAAGGCTTCAATAAATTTATTGAGATTGTTAATTCGGTTTTCATCAGTAGCTGTCGTCAAAAACTTTTTCAATGCTACAAGTTGTGCGGTTTTCAATGCCTGTTCTGCCGGAACTTCTATATCAGGCTTCACGCCCGTCCCTTCCCAATTCGTTTTAGTGACGGGATTGACGGCGCGTGCTGTCGGCAAGCCAATCCAAAAATGTTCGTTGATTCGCACAACATCTCTCGGATTTGCTCCGCCGCCTGTGGTTTCGCCAATCACGATAGCACGCTTCAGGTTCTTGAGGTCGTAGGTGAATCCTTCGGCTGCCGAAAAAGTTCTTTTGCTCGTTAAGATATACACATCTTTGCCAGCGTATCTTTTGCCCGGAACAAATGGCAGAGTCCAAAATTGCTGCGTAGCATTTCCTTCTCTGCGATAAAGGTCGCCAAGATGCACAGGCTCGTTGCCGAATAGGTAGCTGGCGAGCAACACAACCATCTCAGGACTCCCGCCGTCATTGCCGCGCAAATCAATTATTAAGGTTTCAGTGTGAGCAACAAAGTTCATTGCCGCGACCGCCGTATCAGCACCGTATTCAGTGGGAAAAAACAGATTTAAGCGTAAATAACCGATGTTAGCGGACAAACGCTCAACCTTCTCAAATCCGAAATTGATAGCTTCGCCGTAGTTGCGTAATCCTTCGCGTTCTGCGGGTGTTGGTTCAGTTTTCTTTGCGCGTATCTGTATCGGTTCAAAACTGTAGTTCACGCTCAAATGTTGGTCGCGGCTAACTTCGCGTAAAAGCGTCGTTAATGTTTTGGCTAGTTCAACCGCGCTTGTAATATGGTCATAATCTTTTCTTTGCAATCGCTCACGAACGGCTTTCTCAATCTCTTTGGCTGTTTCAGGAAAAATATATTGCTCGTTAAGTTGTTTGATAACGCTTTCAATCACTTCCGCACGAATAACAGCGTCAATGTTGATGTCAGGCTGAGGTTTTTTCGTTTGAGCAAGAACGGAGATTGAAGCCACCAAAAACAAAACAGTAAAACAACTGATAAGCCAAGCATTTGGAAACCATTTCATACGCACCTCTTTGAACAATTCAAGAATTTTCAATTTCGCTTGAAACACGCTTCAAGTTGTAAAAAGTTCCCGAACCGCAAGTAGGCGTGTTATGGCAATTCAAGAAAGCAACCGAACCAGTTATTAGACCGCAAACTTGCGGCATAATCCCCAAATAGTGACAATTTACCGCTTTATGTCCAAATTGCTTGACCAAGTACGGTACCCCATCTGTCTAAAACATTATAATCAATAAGACTAACTAATTAACTGATTCGCTAATCAACTCAGAATTAGCTTGTGTTTGATACGCCGACAAAACATCGGCAATTCTTGTCACAGCTTGAGTGTTCGGATTTACATATCTGGCAAAAGTATTCATTTGAGTATGCCCGGAAACTTTCATTACTTCCATTGGTGAAAGCCCGGCTTGAATCATTCGAGTTATTGCCGTATGCCTGCAATCGTGAAAATGAAAACCTTCGATTCCGGCATCACGGCAAGCCGACGAAAAGGAACGCTTTATAGTGTCCTTAATTCCAAATACAAGTTCATCAGAGGTTACGTATTGTCATAAAATTCTCACCTCTGGAAAAGCGAAGCAATCTAACGGCGGAGTTGACGTGGGGCGAAACCGCCACCAAGCCCGCTTGAGTTCAAAAGACAACGTGAAAAGAAAGTCGCTGTTTCGCCCTCACGTCCAATGATTTGTTATGCTCGCTTTTCATCTTCAGCACGCCACCTGAGAAGCGCATCTTTGAGCCATTCAGGAGCGTCGCCCATCGGCGGCATCGCTTCCGTGCGTGTTACTTCTTCAGCACGCCTCTCCATTTCCGCCAACGAAGGCACATCCCATTCTGCGCGTTCGGCATCGGAAGTTGTCGGGTCAACATCCCAAATACGCTGCCGCTTTCCGTCTGGCACAAGTTGCGTCCCATATTTCTGCGGCTTGCCTTGATACATCAACCATCGGTCAAAAGTTGCCGCCGCTAACCAACGCGCTCGACGCAAACCAAGTTCTGCCGCTTTTTTAGCAAGCGTGTGAGCCTGCCAAATCTCTGCCACCATTTCGCCGTGATTAAGCAGCCACGCCGCAATATAATAATCTTCGGCTTCAGTTAATTCTTTAGATTCAATAATCATCTGAAGACGCTTTCGACGTTCAGCATCACGCTCGCGCAAAGCCGAATACTCTGACGTGCCAACCTGCGGATGATTTGTGCGCTCGTCTTGGTCAGCGCGAAATAAAGTTTGTAGCTCACTATTCATTTTCAATTTTCAACCCGCCGCAACTCAGAGGGAAGAGCATAACGCCGGAATTGAGCGGCTGCCCGCTACGAGCCGCGTTAAAGAAACCACACAACTTTGATGAGAGGTAAGCTGGCGGGCAGTCCGCTCGAATGACTTGTTGTGCGCGTGTTACGGCTCAAAGCGACATTTCACGAATGCAGCGTCATAGCTAAACACAAAAGTACGAAACCAATCAGAAGCAGCCAAGACCGCAAACCCTGAAAGAACTCCCAACGGTTTCTTGTTTCCTTCCAATTCTCCGGCGGATTCTCCACACTCCATTTTCCGGTTGCCGAGTTAATCGGAACATTAAAAATGATGGTCGAAACTAAGGCGGCGATAAACGACACTACCGCCGCCCACCGAATAATCCGTGCCGTTTCTTTGATCCCATTGAGATTTAATGCGTAAGAGATTGATAAAATCACGCACAGCGTCATTAGCACAGGCATCACGCGCCCGAAGGTTTTGAGTAATCCCTTTTCAACCTGCACATGCTGTTCTCGCGGAAGTCCACGAATTACCGGATGCACGAAGGCGTAAGAACCGAACTCCGCGCAAGACGTAAATCCGGTCACGGTCAGAGCGACAAAGCCTAAAATATCCATAGCGCACTCCTTAATCTTAGACAGGTTCTTTCCTTTGACCTTCCTGCATTTTAGCTCCGATAGCCTTTGAGAGCGCAGTTATTGCCTTAAGCGGGCGCATCGTCACGCTGAATTCCGTAACCAGCCCGTTATCATCCGTTCGCAGGTAGTCAACGCCTTCAAGCGGAATCCCGCTAACTTCTGCGCGAAAGATAAGAGCGTGTGTTTGTTGCCCGGTGAAAACATCCGGGTAATGAAAATTATTGAAAAGCGAAAAGACCATTGGCAAAATCTGGCAAGCGGCTTGCTTGCCCACAGTCGGCTCTTCGTGAATCGGAGTGTAAAGCCGCATATCATCAGCAAACCATTGCGAGTATCTGTCTAAATCTTTTGATGCCAGCGCATCAGCGAACTCCTGCATATTCATAAATGTTGTCCCTCTGCTGTCTTTTACTTTTGAGATTAGCACTTCCGATTTCAGGCGAAGCGCACAACGACGGAGATGACGTGGCGCGGGACACACGCAAGCTAACAAAGAAAACAACGTCGCTGTCCCGCGCTCACGTCCATTGACTTGTTCGGCGGCGCGATTCAGTAGAAAGCGACAACATCATTTGTTAGGTTTATACACTTTGCCGTTTTTCATTACGAAACTTACTTGCTTTAACGTCTGTATATTGTCAAGCGGGTTTTCCGGCACGGCGATAATATCTGCATACATGCCGGGCGCAAGCATACCGCGCCCCTTTTCAACTCCAAGCAAACGCGCGGCAGAAGTCGTCAACGCTCGCAAAATATCTGTGTTCGGCACTCCGGCTTCGACGAAACTGTCAATGTAACCGATTGCCAGAGTGCCGCGCGTTTCTCCTTTCAAACCAGCCATCACGTCCGTGCCGAAGACGATTGTGACACCCGCCTGACAAGCTCGCTTGAGTCGCTCCACTTTTTTCGCGTGGTTTGCGCGCGCTCCGTCCCCTGAATAACCGCCGGCTTGTAGAGACTTAATTGTAAAATCCGTGCTGACAAGGGCGACGTTATTTTTCTTCATCAAGTCAAATTCCTCTTGGTCTAGAATCCAGCCGTGTTCGATAGATGCGGCGCCCGCTTCGGCGGCGTTACGCGCGCCTTGCTTTGTCACAGCATGCGCGGCGACCTTAAGTCCAGCCCTGCCAGCTTCATCAACGACAAACTTGATGTCTTCCGCCGAATACATGTATCCCCGCGAATATCCATCAACGACGAGCTTGATGACTTTTGCTCCGTAATAAATGTTTTCCCGTATCCCTTTCCTTAACTCGTCGCGCGAATCTGCGAACAGATATTCAGGGTTGTCAAGAACCTGTTTTGGAACGGGCTTAACGAATTGCCCGCCGAACGGCGCGATGATACGCCCGGCGACAATCATCGTCGGACCCGGAACCATATTCCAGCCGATGGCTTTCGCAAGGTCAGCGTCGGCGTAATCGCCCGCATTGCCGACATCTCTGACGGTCGTAAATCCCGCCTCAAGCATCTCTTTCGCGTTTTTCACTCCGATTATCGCGCGCATCCCAGTTCGCCAGTTGAGGCTATGGACAAGATAATCGCCCGAATCCCACTGATACTCCATATTTGAGCAGAGATGCGTGTGCGCGTCGAAAAGTCCCGGCAAGACGGTAGCGTTAGACAAATCAATGACGTTCGCGCCTTCCGGTATCGGCAGATTTGCGCCAATGGCTTTTATCTTTTCACCTTCGATGAGAATGACTTGATTGATTGCCGTTGTTCCCGTCTCTGGGACAACTAACTTGCCAGCTTTGATAGCGGTAACTTGCGCCCGTATTGCTACCGTGCAGAACGCGAGCGAAATAATTGCTATTAACGCTGTAAAAATAGTTTTTAGTTTCATTTTACAAGTGTAATGCAGGCTTCAAACTTTTACCAAAAAAAGCCGCCGAACGATTGAATTGACGTGGGGCGAAACCGCCAACAAGCCCGCTAAAGTTTAACGGACAACGTGATAGCAAAGTCGCTGTTTCGCCCTCACGTCCAATGATTTGTTAGATTTCGTTTCTCGTAACGAACAAATCTCTACAAACGGATATGATATAAATAACGACTGCGTTTGCTCGAATCCCAATCGGCATAACGGACTGCTTCACTGTAACGATAGTTGTACAAATCAAGATTTCCTTCTTTTTCAAACTTAGGTTTTAGCTGCTCCAAAACATCAACTTTCTTTCGCCAGTGTTCCGCTTCGTGTTCGGTTAAATCGAAACTTGTAAACTTCAAATTATATTTCTTCAAAAGCATCGCTAAAGAGGTGTTTTCCGGCAACAGACTTGCTTTGTCTTCAAGGTTGTTTATCCATTGCGTAAAAAATAGCCCCAACTGTCCGTTGGGTTTTATGATTTCGATTATCTTCTTCAGACTTTCCTCCAAGTTGTTCACATAGTAGAGCGTATCTATGGCGACAACTGCGCTGAAGGTTTGAGGATTAAAGTCAAGGCGATTTATATTTCCAACACTGAAAGTCAACTGCTCATTCTTCGCTTCGATTCGCTTGCGAGCCTGTCCGATTGCTTCTTCCGAAATATCTAAGCCTTCAAAGAACGCGCCTGTCTGCTCTTGCAGATATTCCGTGATGAAACCGTTGCCACAGCCTAAATCAAGCACGCGGTCACTGTCAGTTAAACCGAGAACTTCAAGCATTTTATTTAACTGAAAAATATCGGCTAAACCGTGCTGGCAAAGATTCTTCCCGTAAACTTTTTCGCAAAACAGCGCGTGAGCATTGCTCTTTTCAGCAATACTGAAAAAGTTATTGTATTCATACAGCCATAAAGGATTGGTTACTTCCAACTCCTATGATGAATGTCTACTCCAGAGGCAAAGTTTTTCACTCTGCCAATTCAAAATTATTAAAATCTGCAAACACCCAATTGTTGCTTAATGTGTTGTAGATTATTCCCAAATACTTGCGAGCCAACGCGATTTTCGCTTTGCCGTGTCCGCGCCTCGCTTTGACCCCGTCGTAATACTTTTTCAAATACTCACTCTTCTTAATCGCCGACAGCGAACATTGCACAGGGGTTCTCCGCCCAGTTTTGTTTCCTCGTTTGGTGATCCGCCCGTGATTGACGGTTTCATTGGAGTTTGACACTCGCGGCACAATCCCGAAATAACTCGCCAATTTGTCCGCCGTGGCAAAGTCTTTGATTTCTCCGATGACCGACAACAGGATTCCTGCCGACAAACTCCCGATTCCACTCATCGAAACCAAACTCTCATAGCCTTTTAACTTCTCACTTTCCGCTGCAATGGCTGTGTCCAATTTCTTGATGCTCACCTTCAATGACCGGATCTGCTCGATGATGATCTCCAATTCGATTCGCTCAATGGCGCTCCACTCTTGCAGCAGAACTTTCTCCAACCCTTTTTCCGATGCCAGACTCGCTTTTTTCAACTTCCGTCCGTTGGCAACATAGAGCGCGTGAATTTTATTGATTAAACTCGTCTTCAAGCGCACCAATTTGGTTCTCGTATTGACCAAAGATTGCACGGTCGTCGCTTCTTCGCGTTTGGCTCGCACTTCCGGCAGCAAATCCGCCCGCAGAAATCTTGCCAAATTCAGCGCGTCATGCTTGTCGGTTTTTTTGACCGAATTCTTGACCACTTCAAACTGGCGCGGATTGACCACCACCACGCGCCGCACTTTTTCCGCCACTTGTTCGGCAAACCACCGCGTATTACCAGTGGCTTCGACCGCGATTTCATCGCTTAGCTCTAAGCTGTTGACAAACTTTTCCATCTCAACCAGTTGATACTTCCTGATTTCAAAATCCGCTTCCGCCTTCAAATAACAAACCGTAATTTGCGTTGTGTGTAAATCTACTCCGATATATCTCATCGTTTTTTCCTCCGAATTATTTATTTGATTCAACTTGTGGAGTAGATTAACGGTGGCGATTATGCCATTCTCCTATTCAAGGTCAAAAGCCTTAGGGTGGCGGTTCGGGCGAGAAGCGGGATTGGAGTTAATCTCCTTTACGTGGTCATAATGCCACAAGAAAATGTTCAGCTTCTTGCCTCTCTA
>MWVX01000022.1_pt1 | contig 51273 bp, 48 predicted proteins | sample 1047311 | NCBI WGS metagenome assembly MWVX01 (sample SAMN06349984, study PRJNA376086) | soil metagenome | isolation source: MtG-4 sample Antarctic (ecotone) soil | place: Antarctica | collected 2015-01-13 | reverse complement strand
TGCAAAATGCAACTCCCGTTTTGTTGGAAGACGGAGCGGAATTCGTGATTACTTCGCGCGACATCGAAGGAAACGCGCGCGAAGTTTCGACAAATTTTAAGGATTTGCCAAAATTGGCTGAACCTAAGGATTAAACGCCGTGCGAATAAATATGTCGCACGGAACACAAACGGAACACGCCGCAGCTATTGAGAACGCGCGTGCGACGGCGAAAAAACTGAACAAACCGCTCGCCGTTTTGGTTGACCTTTCCGGTCCGAAAATACGCACGGGACTTCTGCAAAATGCAACTCCCGTTTTGTTGGAAGACGGAGCGGAATTCGTGATTACTTCGCGCGACATCGAAGGAAACGCGCGCGAAGTTTCGACAAATTTTAAGGATTTGCCAAAATTGGCTGAACCTAAAACGCGGATTTTGCTCGATGACGGCGCAATCGAACTGCGAGTTACTTCGGTTACAAAAACGGACGTGAGAACAAAGGTCGTCAACGGCGGTTTATTATATGAACGCAAAGGAATAAATTTACCGAACACGACGCTTCCGATTCCGTCGCTGACGGCAAAAGACCGCACCGATTTGGAATGGGCGATGATGCAGAATGTTGATTACATCGCGCTTTCGTTTGTCCGTACGGCGGAAGATTGCCTGGAAGTCAAAAACTTAATCAAAAAACTAAACAAGCGCGAACTCGGCAGACCGCTGCTTGTGGCAAAAATAGAGAAGGCGGAAGCGATTGAAAATCTTGATTCGATTCTGGATGCGACCGACGGCGTGATGGTCGCGCGCGGTGATTTGGGCGTCGAAACAAGCGTCGAACTCGTTCCGGTTTATCAGAAACAGATTATTGAAAAGGCTGTAATAAAAGACAGATTCGTTATAACTGCAACGCAAATGCTGCAATCAATGATTTTTGAGCCACGCCCGACGCGCGCCGAAGCCTCTGATGTGGCAAATGCGGTTTGGGACGGAACCGATGCCGTGATGCTTTCGGCAGAAACCGCTTCGGGAAAATATCCGGTCGAAGCGGTCGAGACGATGGAGCGGATCATCCTGGCAGCGGAAACCGTCAAAACAACAAAACTCAAGCGTCCCGTAAAATTTACCGAAGAGCCGACCGGCAGAACTTCGCAAGCGTTGTGCAAAGCCGCAGCATTTTGCGCGCGCGAAAAGCTGACCGACAAAGTTGCCGTTTTTACCGAATCCGGCTTGATGGCGCGTCGCCTTTCGAGCATTCGTTCCGGTTTACGGACGTTTGCATTGACCGGTTCGGACGATGTTCGCAATCAGCTCGCACTGATTTGGGGTGTCGAACCGCTTTGCCACGAAGACACGAACACGACCGAAGCAATGCTCAAGGAAGGCGAGAAAACGCTGCTGAAATCCAAAGCCGTAACAAAAGGTGAAACGATTGTGATGATGGCTGGACGACTTTCCGGTTTAGGACTTTCGAGTTCGGTTATCGTTTGGACAATCGGTGAGAACGTATCGAAAAACTAATTTTATAATTGTCTAACGTAAAATTGACGCAGCGGCGAATCAGCAACACACAAACGCTTAGTGAAAGTCGCTGCCCGCACCCGCACGTCCCATGAATTGTCCGATGCGGCGTTTATTTATGAGGCGCACTCTTTAATGCTGCTCTAAGCACACGCTCTTGCATCACGACGTGACTGCCCCCAACAACCGCAAAAACGCGCTTGCCCTGTTTTACTTCGTCAATCAACAGTTTAACCATATGCAAATCTCGAAACTCGCTCGATAAACGGGCTATCTGATTTGTGTAGGCGTGCGACGCAACTGGATCAAACCAACTTTGCTCGACTGTGCGCCAATCCTTCAACTGCGGCGATAACCACAGACAGCTTTTATCAAGTTCGACGATAGAATTAGGTGCGCCTTCCAATCCAAGAATGCGAGATAAAAAGCCAAGCACATTCGTCATAAAAACCTCAATCGTTTCATCATTCTTGCGCTTCCTGAACTGCGAAATGGGACGCAACGCATAAAAAACTTTGACTTGTTCGGGCGTGTAAGTTTTGAGCAACATCGCGGCTTCGTCGGCTCGGCTTGGCTCAAGGCTTAACGCCGAAATTTTGTCACGCGCAGCAAGATACCGCACTAACCCTGCCTCGCCGCTTTTGCTCACGGTTTCTTCAACGGTTTTCGACACCGACGGATTGCCGCCTTCGTTATACGCGACGGTGGGACGAAATTCTTTCCATCGCTTTTCGATTTGCGCGATTTGAGCATTTTTCGGGTCGAAGGTGTGCTGTGCGCCAAAATAGAGCAGCGCACCTTTGCCAATCTGCATCTCGACAATATACGGGTAGCCGTGACGCACCTTTGCATATTCGTCGAATGTCATTATGCTTGCATCTTTCTCCTGAGCCGTAGCACCGGAAAATGCAAACACTAAAACTATGACCAATGAAATACCAAATTTTTGAAAGGCAGTTGAAATCATAAACATTTTTCTCCGCGACACGAAAGCATCGAACTACTGATTATGTTGAAACGGCAATAATCTTATATTATTCCTTTTTGAGTAAAAAGCAGAAAGTATTACTCGATACGGCGCCCGGTTTTTGTGTTATAAAAAATATTTATAATACAGATTATTTTCTTATGCAGTTCGATACTTGAAGTTTTGCGGCAGTTAAAAACGCCTTTCAATCTTCTCTGTAACTGTATTTTCGCAAAGAAACCTTGCTTGTTAGAAAATTTATGTGATAAGTTTTTCTCACACAAGACGACTTATAATTTTACGAACAAGGGAGATTTTTATGACGAACATACACGAACTTTCTGCGTCCGCAAATTCAAATACCGATTTAAATAAAGGCTCGGTATTTTTTATCGGAACGGCGACCGTTATTATTCGCTTTGCAGGTTTTACGATTTTGACCGACCCGAATTTTCTGCACGCAGGCGACCACGTTCATCTCGGCTACGGTTTGACGAGCGAACGGCTGACAAATCCGGCAATCAATATTGAAGATTTACCGCCCATTGATTTTTGCGTTTTGTCGCATTATCACGGCGACCATTTCGACCAGATTGTCGAAGAAAAACTCGACAAAGATTTGCCGATTGTTACGACCGTTCAAGCTATCGGTGAATTGGAGGCGAGAAATTTTCGCGGCGGTATCGGGCTAAACACTTGGGATACGGTAGAATTTAACAAAGGCGGCGCGCGCGTCCGCATTACTTCGCTGCCCGGCAAACACGGTCCAGCGATGGTTGATTTCGCACTGCCGGATGTGATGGGCAGTATTTTGGATTTTGAAACGGCGGACGGAAAATGTCTTTTGCGGCTTTATATTTCCGGCGATACGCTGATTTTTGACGAGTTAAAGGAAATCCCCAATCGGTTTCCCGAAATCGACCTCGGCTTGATTCATTTAGGCGGCACGCGCATTATGGGCGTGATGCTGACGATGGACGACAAGGAAGGCGTCGAAGCGATAAAATTGATTCGTCCAGAAACTGTTATTCCTATTCATTACAACGATTATGACGTTTTCAAATCGCCGCTCGAAGATTTCAAACGCGCCGCCGAAGAAGCCGGTTTGAGCGAGAAAATCGTTTATCTGGCACACGGCGAAACGTATAATTTTGAAATTCCTGAAAGCCGACAGCAAAAGGCTTCTGCCTAAATTTCAAGCGATTCTACAAAAACAGACCGGAAGTTTTGATAAATTAAAATCAGACTTCCGGTTATTTTTTGTCCGTTTGTTTTAAGCCGACTGCTTTTTCCCTTCGACGATTTGGCGTCCCAATTTATTCGGGTCAAAAAAGGCGCGAAAGCGTGTGATTTTATCCTCTTCGATTTCTAAAATGCTCACGCCGTCATATTCAAATTCGTTTCCTTCCGAACTTGTGCCGGTTGTGTCCCATTCAAGGGCGGCACGATTGTCCGCTATGATTTCGTTGCGAAAAGTTGATTTCACATCCGCGAAATTGTCGCGGTAACTTTGCCAGAACTCGCGTGCGCCGGTCTGTCGGTCATTGTCTTCGGTTATCACGTTGGCAATGTCGCAGTCATCCGCAAACAATGCGCAAATCGTATCCAAATCGCGCTCGGCTTCTAATTTTCCAAGCGCATCAATAAATTTTTTTGCCGTAGCTTCTGCCATTTTTCGTTTCTCCTTCCCTTGATTATTTTAAAACAAATGTTGTATTAACAGCATCGGATATACAATTTGCTTAGTCAAGTTTCGGAGATTTATTCGTGATGTTTAGACGGCAAATTCTCGCGTCCCCACCGAAGCGCGCCGCTCATCCAGACTAATTCGTCCAGAAAATCAACGACGAATTTGTCGTATTTTTCATCTAGCAGATTGCCGCTTTCGTCAAATTTATTCTGCACCTGCGGAAAATTCAAATCTCTGAATGTAACGGCTAAACCCAATTCTCTGACCATCGGAACGCACGCTTCGACGACGCGCGTTCCGCCCCAAGGTGAAGCTGAAACACCGACCAGCGCGACGGCTTTGTGAATGTATTCTTTAAGAAGCAAATCCAAAACACTCTTCATACTTCCCGGATAAGCGTGATTGTATTCAGGAGCGACAACGACCAAACCGTCTGCTTTGATAATCGCATCGCGCCATTCTGGAAAATCTTTGCCGATTGCCGTTCCGTAATCATCCTGCGGCAATTTGAAATCGCGCACGTCGAAAAACTTTGTTTCAACATCTTCGCGCTCATTCATTTTACCGAACAACCATTTGGCGACGTTTTCGCTTTGACGACCTTTGCGGTTTGTTCCGAGAAGAATCGGCAGAAATAATTTATTTTCGGGCACAATTATCGTTAAGAAAAATTTATTCCGCGCTCAGAACTTGAGAAATTATTTCTTTCTTCAATCCTTTGCCATTGCGTTTGTTGTAATCGCCGATGGAGATTTGCGGGTCGCGCCAGGCGTCGAGATGTCCAACCTGGTGTACGCATTGAATCGTGCAGGTCGGCGCGCACCATTTTTCTGTGATGTATTCGCGCCGCATATCTTCGTGTGTGTATTCGAGCAAAGGAATTCCGGGTGTTCCGCGTTGCTGCGAACACCAACTAACAATTCCCGCTTCGTCGACATACAAATACCTCGCGCCGGCGCGGCAGCGCCATTCGTATTCCTTGCCGTCAACGAGGTTGTCCTGAAACCAATTCCAGCGCGCGTAGCTGCTTGTTCCTTTAGCTTTGATTTCTTTATAAACTTCCCTTTCGCGCGTCGTCAAACCTTTTATCAAACCGTCGCCGTCGTGAATTACGCCGACAGTTGAAGAAAATCCGAGTTCAATCGCACGATTGGCAATAATCAATGCTTCTTCGGGATTTGCCACACCGCCGCCGACAACCGAATTGATATTTACTTTGAATTTTGCGTAGTCACGCAAATTGACGAGTTTCGCGTCCAAAACCTTTAAACTCTTTTTCGATACTTCATCGGGATTGACGTTATCAATCGAGATTTGCAGATAATCAAGTCCAACTTCGTTTAATTTTTTGACTTTTTCCGGTTGAAAATAATAACCGTTGGAGATAAGACCGGCAATCATTCCGTGTCGGCGAATGCGCGCGATGATGTCGTAGATTTCTGGGTGCATCATCGGCTCGCCGCCGGAGATTGTGATAACTGAACTTCCAAATTCGGCAAGTTTGTCAATGCGCTTGAGCATCACATCAATCGGCACCGGTTCACTAGTTTTGTCATATTCGTTGCAATAAGTGCAGGACAAATTACACCGCCGCATCGGAACGATGTGAACCAGAACCGGATGTTTAGTTGACGCAAACGCGCGAACCGTGTGCCGCACACCGCGCGTGAAACGACTAAAACTACTTGCCTTCGGCATTTATCTGCTGCTCCTCTGAAAATTCTCGTCAGATGTTAAACTTGTAATTATAAATTCCAAGTCGTTTATTTTCAAACGCAAAAGGCTTTGACACGCAATAGCCAAAACCTTTTGAAACAATTTGTTGAGCTTTAATTATTAGCCTTTGATAATTTTTGTTGATTTCTTTGGATAATCAATCGTAAATACTTTGGCGTTAATCGTCGCATTCCTTTGCAGATTCGACAGCAAAACGGTTGTCGCGTCGTTGTTGTTTTCGATGACTTTAGCCTGAATCGGCATTCCGTCTCCGTCAATCCAAATCTCTGCTGATTTATATTTCCCAGCCGCTTTTGGAGTTAGTTCAAGATGCCAGGTAGGAGTGCCGCTGCTAACCCTTTCTTCTCCGAGATATTTGACGTTGTAATTAGCTTTCAACTGCTCTTTCGACATACTCATAAACGCCAGCGCGTTGCCGGCACCGGCACTGTTTTTTGCCGAATCTACTTTACCTGTGATAGCTTGACCCAGACGCGGACGGTAAAGCGTATATTCGCCCTTGATAACTGCAAGTTGTTCCTGCACAGGCTTCGTCCAATCAATTCTGATATACATATCGCGTTGAGTTTTTCCCGGCAGATAAATTACGCTTCCTTGATTTAGGTCGTGAACGTCCAACTGCGGATTGTATTTGTCCATCGCAACGTTTGCCCGAAGCGTTTTTAACAGTAAACGATTATTTTCCATTCGTTTTAGAATTTCGGGAATAACGTTTTGCGCTTTGGTTTCGGTTACGGCAAATGTGTTAAAAAAGAAGGTTAGTGCAATTGCCAAAAAACCTAATCTTAAAAATATTTTCATATAATATAACTCCATATAAAAGGTGTCAGATAGTAGGTTTTGGGTGTTAGAACAATATCTTTACTAACACCCGAAACCTACTATCTATAACCTAACTTTAGCGGATGTCAATTTCATAAATCGTTTCGCCGCGAGCGTTTTTCTTTTCGCGCCAACCGAGAATTTCGGCGTTTTGATTTCCGCTAAAATCTTTTACTCGTTTTTCCATCTCGCTCTTTTCCGGCGAAAAGTCTTCGGCTTTGACGATTAAACGCGCGGTTTGAGTTGCAAGAGTTTCCTTTTTGTCGAACCAAGCCTTCGGCGTCAGAAAGATAAAAGCCAGACACAAAATACAAAGAACATCCCATTGCGGGCTGGCGCGTTCGTATTTCCAAAGTAGGATGTCCTTCAACATAGCGGTCAGTAGTCAGTAGTCAGGGGTCGGTGGTCAGTTGCGTCTTCCCACTTTTCGTTATCCGTTTTCCACAATCTTTCCGTCTCGCATACGCACAATGCGGTTGCAGTTTTCGGCGGCGTCCGGGTTGTGCGTAATCATAATAATCGTCTGGTTCAAACGCCGGTTTAGTTCCCGAAACATATTCAAAACGATTTTTGAATTTTCCGTGTCGAGATTTCCCGTCGGCTCGTCCGCCAAAATAATTGCCGGATTGTTGATAACCGCGCGCGCTAATGCGACTCGCTGCTGCTCGCCGCCGGATAATTCGAGCGGTTTGTTGTGCATTTTATCTTCCAATTTCAAAAGACGCAAAACTTCGCGGCGATTTTCCGCGCTTCCGCCGCTGCCGTTGCCCGTATGAATTCGCTCCGCCAGACGCAAATTGCCGTCCGCCGTCAGTGTCGGAAAAAGATTAAAACGCTGGAAAACAAAACCGATTTTGCGACGGCGAATGTCGGTGCGCCGCGCGTCCGAAACCTGCGATAAATCTTCGCCGTCAATGATGATTTTCCCGCTTGTCGGTGAAAGAAGTCCACCCAAAAGATGCAGCAGTGTTGATTTTCCACAACCGGATTGTCCCATTACGGCGACGAATTCGCCCTGTTCGACTTCAAGCGAAACATCGCGCAAAGCGTGGGTTTCGACTTTTCCGACTTTGTAGATTTTTGTTAGATTTTCCGTTTTGAGAATTGTTTTCATCAAACAAGATTTGACGTTCGATACGGCAGACTGACAAGCATAAAAATTTTCTATGTGTCTTGTTCAGCATCGGCAGGCAAAAGTTCTTTACAAAATTATTTTTGTGTCCAAGCGTTTTGATTCTCGCCCATCGGTTTACGGCTTGCGGCTTCCTGCAATTTTTTATCCAAATCAACTTCCTGCAAACTCCAAGTATTTTTCAGCACAAAAGCGTCCTGTGGAAAAGTTTTACCGATTGTTACAGTTTCAGGTGTTTGATAAGTCAGCTTCATTTTGTATTTTTCTTTAGGGCGCGTAACTTCAATCTGCAACGGCAATTTGTTATATTCGCCCGTATCCGACAAATTTCCCGTGTTTCCGTAAACAATATCGGATTCGATTTCGCCTTTGTTATCAAAAATTTGCTGTCGCGCCAATCGAATCGTGCCGACCCGGTCGAACCAAAAACGGCGCAGAACGCTCGATGTTCCGTCATCGTTTTTGTGAATTTCATCGAGCAGATAATATCCGCGCAAAACTCTGAGAAGCGGCGATTTTTTCGCTACGTCTGTGTTTTCTTCTTCCTGCAAAATCGTGCTCTGAACGTAGAGATTATTTGCCATGTTGACGGGACGCATCAACATCGCGTCGGTAAAATGCTGCGGACGAAGATTGGAAAAGGCGTTGACGTTTTGCTTTATCATTTTTCCGTTCCCGTCCAAATCCATTTTCTGGACTTGCTCTTGCAAAACGGAATAATCGGCGTTGTTCGTGCCTAAAACAAACTTTTTGTATTTTCCGCCCGAACCGTCTTCCAAAATTGCCACGCGAAACTTTTCACCGTCCGAAGTCATCTGCACAACATCGGTTTTGAGAACCGGAACTTGAACTTTCAACAAAATATTTGCCGGACGCTGAACGACGATTTCGCCGTCCGCCGTTCTGTATTTTTCCGCAATACCGAGTTCGGCGAAAGAATTGTCTTCAAACTTTAAATCCATCTTCGCGCGCATCGAATTGACTTTTGAATAGCGATTTACTTCGCTTATCAAATCAGCTTCCGCGGCGTTTTCCGTCTTCAAAAGCGTCGGGCGTTTATTGTCTTTTGTTTTGACAAAACTGCCGCAGCCGCTGAAAAATAACGCGAATAAAAAAAGGGAGAATACGGATAATTTTAAAGAATTGCTTTTTATAAACATCAGTTTGAGATGTTTGGATAAATTTGCCTGTTGTCTCGAAAATACTCTCACAAAAATCTTTATAAAATAATGCACTATAATTTCAAAACGTTGATAATATCACGGCTTTGTGCATTGTCATAATAAGCAAAAGACGCGGCGGCGAAATAAATTTGTTTTTCGCCCCGCGTTTGTTAAGTGTCGAACCGTTCTAAATTACCTTGTAAAAACGCCAGCCGAGCGCGTCAAATAATCCTGCATCGTAAAGGCGAACATAATCGCCAGCCAGAAAAATCCGGCAATCGCCGTCAGCCAAATCAGTTTCGAGCTGTATTTGACGTGCATAAAAAACAATATGACAAACATCATTTTTGTAAAAGCGATTAAAAGGGCGAGCAATGTATTCGCTCCCGGAAAAATCCAGTCCAAATCCCACTGCGCCGTAAAATATGTCAGAATCGTGCCGACGACCAGAACGGCAAAGACCATCAAATACAGCGGAATCGAAACGATATGATGCTCGCCTTCCGTGTGGTGACTGTGTTCGTCGTGATTTTCAGAAATATGTTCCGCCATTTTTTAGTGTCCTCCGCCGCTGTGCAGAAAGTGTCTACCCAAAAGATAAAGAAGCGGAAAAAGAAAAATCCACACAATATCGACAAAGTGCCAGTAAAGTCCCGCCATTTCAACCGGCGCGTAGTATTCGGGCGTGAAAGTTCCGCGCCAGGCTTTCCACAAAAGCCACGCCATCACGCCTAGACCGATTATCATATGCAGCGCGTGAAGACCGGTCATCGCAAAATAAATCCAAAAAAAGATACGCACTTTGTCGCGGAATTTTTCGGCATTTATCTCACCGTTTTCAAAGTAACCGATTTTTTCAGCGTCGGTTAAATAATTTCCCTGCTGCGCCGCGACTACCAAACTCGTGTCTTCCCACAAAAAATTGCCGCGCCGGTTGACGTATTCTTTTTCCTCGCCGTGTTCGGTTACGGGTTTATTGCCTTTCGTGTCGTGCGCGCCTTCAGGAAAATCAAGAGAATTTTTTTCCTGCTCTTCGGGATTTTTAGATGTGTTTCTTGCCGAATCGACTTCGACGTTCGGAGTCCTCAAGTTCAAACCCGAAACCGGAACGATGCCTTCCTTGTATTTGTCCGTATATTCGACGGCTTTTACGCCCAAAAACGTGGCGCCCAAAATCATCGTCAGAATAATCAAAACAACTTGCAAATTTCGCTTTCCGAGCTGTGCGTAGTGAACTGCCAAAGCCATCGTCAAACTGCTGACAATAAGGACGAGTGTGTTTGCTGCGCCGAGCGCGACATTTAGATGATTACTTCCGGCAGCAAATGCCATCGGAAATTTGGAACGGAAAACAAGATAAACCGTGAATAACCCGCCGAAAAACATAATTTCCTGGACGAGAAACATCCACATCCCGATTGAATCGGATTCCTGCTGCTGCCTCATGTCTTCAAACTGATGCTGGAGACCGGGCTGATGATAATGCTCGTGTGTATCTAAATTTGTCGCCATTTGTTTAAAATTTCAATTTCAGATTCCAAATTTTTAGATTTCAAAATCAGCACTCCGCATTTTGAAAACCATAATTGATTATGCGAGCGGCGCGCGCAGTCTGTTTCGCGCATTTTCCAAATCCAACCCACTCTCTTCCGTAAAATCGTATGCTTCCCAAGTAACAATCGGGGTTTTCTCAAAATTCTCGGTCGGCGGCGGACTCGATGTTCGCCATTCGAGACCGGGAAGAAGCCACGGATTTGCCGGAGCCTTTGCGCCGAAAAAGATTGAATAAGTAAAATAAACGAGCGGCATCAGCAAACCGATTGCCAGTACAGACGCGCCTGCCGTCGAAAAGATATTCAATACCTGAAATTCAGCCGGGTAAGACGCATACCGGCGCGGCATTCCCATATAACCTAAAATAAATTGCGGAAAAAACGTTAAATTAAACCCGACGAAAATAATCATCGCGGCGATTTTGCTCCAAAATTCCGAATACATTTTGCCGGTAATCTTCGACCACCAGTAATGTAAACCGCCAAGGTAAGCCAAAACCTGTCCGCCGACCATCACGTAGTGAAAGTGAGCGACGATAAAATAAGTGTCGGTCAAGTGAACGTCCAAACCCATCGCGCCTAAGAAAAGTCCGGTCAAACCGCCGATAAGAAACAAGCCGATAAAAAACAAACCGTAAAGCATCGGCGTGTCGTAAGAAATTTGTCCTTTGTAGAGCGTCGCCGTCCAGTTAAAAACTTTTATCGCCGACGGAATCGCCACGACCATTGACAGAAACGAGAAAACTAAACTGGCGTAAATCGACTGACCGCTGACAAACATATGATGTCCCCAGACGAGAAAACCGAAAACGGCAATCGCAATCGAAGAGAAAGCAATAAATTCATAGCCGAAAATTTTCTTGCGCGAGAAATTGGAAATCAACTCGGACACAACGCCCATTCCGGGCAAAATCATAATATAAACTGCAGGATGCGAGTAAAACCAGAACAGATGCTGAAACAAAATCGGGTCGCCGCCGATTGCCGGGTCGAAAATTCCGATTTTTGCGACTCTTTCTAAAGCTAATAGCAGAACCGTAATGGCAATAACGGGTGTTCCCAATAGCATTACCAAACTTGTTGCGTAATGCGCCCAGACGAAGAGTGGCATTCTAAACCAAGTCATACCCGGCGCGCGCATCGTGTGAATAGTTACGATAAAATTCAATCCCGTGAGAATGGACGAAAAGCCGTTGATAAAAATTCCTAAACCGACAGCCATCACGTAACTGTTGGAAAACGTCGTCGAATACGGCGTGTAAAAAGTCCATCCCGTATCGACACCGCCTTGAAGTAATGCCCACAGCGTAAACGCTCCGCCGCAGATATAAATATACCAACTCAGCAGATTGATGCGCGGAAACGCTAGATCCTTTGCGCCAATCATAATCGGAATCAGAAAATTTCCTAAAATGGCGGGAATTGCCGGAATCAGAAAGAAGAAGACCATCAAAACTCCGTGTTGCGTAAAGACTCTGTTATACGTGCCTGATTCGAGCAAATCACTCTGCGGCGTCAGCAACTCCAAACGGATAAACGACGCATAGATTCCGCCCAACGCAAAGAACACGGACACCGACAAGAGATACAAAATCGCAATACGCTTGTGGTCTTTTGTCAGCAGCCAGGATTTCACGCTGGAACCGTTGTTCAAATAATTGAGTTCCGGTTCGTTTCCGACTCTGTCGATATTCGTTGCATCTACGTTTTGCATAACTACTTATTACCACCTCTATTTCTGTTTGTCGGCTCGGAACGATCGTCTGGCGCATTCGGATTGCTGCCCTGACTGTTGGCATCGCCTCGGTCGGCTCGCGGCGCGACTAAATTCGACGAATTTCCGTTATTTATCGAGATGCCGACGGTAGTCGAAGACGAAGTGCCGGTGCCGGTTGTTCCCGCTGAATTTCCACCCAAGGATTTGATATAAGCGACGAGCGAGACGAGTTGTTCTTCCGTAACCTGTCCTTTGAAAGTCGGCATAATCGGCTGAAATCCTTCGACAATTTCACCGGTCGGATTCAAAATCGAATTGCGGATGTATTGGTCATCGACCTTTACTGTCTGCCCGCTCGTAAGCTTTTGGTCTGTGCCGTATTTTCCGGCAAGTTTCGGACCCCTGCCCTGGTCATTCATTTGATGACACGAAGCGCAGCCCAGTTTATTTTCAAACAAATCTTTTCCGGCTTCGGCTGGCGTCTGTCCCGAAACGTTTCCCGAAAGCCAGTTATCGAAATCGCGCTGTTCCATTACATAAACCCAGCCGCCCATTCCCGAATGATTCAAGCCGCAGTATTCGGCACAAAATAAATGATACTTGCCCGGTTTTGTCGCTTCAAACCAAATTGTCGTATAACGTCCCGGAACGACATCCATTTTTGTGCGAAATGCCGGAATGGACAGGTCGTGCAGCACGTCTTCGGTCGTCATCGTCAGTTTTACGCGCTGTCCGACCGGAACGTGCAGTTCATTTATTTCGCGTTGTCCGGTTCCGTGCTGAAATTTCCACATCCACTGTTTGCCAACGACGTAAATTTCCGTTGCATCTGCCGGCGGACGATACTGATTGTAATAGACGACCGCGCCGCCGAGAAAAATCGTCATCGAAATGATGAAAGGAACAATCGACCAAAACGTTTCGAGCGGAACCGAGCCGTGAATTTCCGCGCCGGTCGCATATTTTTCCTTCTCGCGGTATTTGATGGTGAAAAAAATAATTACCAACACGATACCGATGGTGAAAAACGCGGTGATGCCGACCAGATAGAAATACAAATAATCTACCTGCGACGCAAAAGTCGAAGCCTGTTCTGGAAATAATGGAACCCACGAAGAATTCTGTTGCATAACCTTAAATTGGTGGAGAATGGTTAATGATGAACGGTGAATGAGAGAAAAATTCTTTAATTATTCACTCACCACTATCCGTTTTCCACTATCAAAAATCTATTTCAAATCCGCCGTTTTATTTTGGTTGTAACGCCGAAAGCCAATTAACAAACCGACCATCCCGATTAAAGTTGCTACGGCTGCCAGACGCAAAGCGCGCAAAATCGCAAAACCGTATTTTCCGCTTGCCGGATCGTAATGAAAACAATAGAGAAAAAGCTGCTCGGCTGGATTGCCAATTTTGCCCTCAGCCGAATCCATCAAACCGAATTTTATATCCTTCGGCGAATAATCAATGCCGTAAAGATAACGCGAAAGTTTGCCCTGCGGCGTCACAATCATAATTCCGCCGGCGTGGGCAAATTGATTAGTTTGTTCATCGAAACCGTAATTAAACCCGACTGCCTGCGTTACTTTATCAATCTCACTCTGCGTTCCGGTCAAAAAATGCCAGCCGTTTTCCGCGCCCGCGCGTCCGTAACGATTCAAATAATTTTCCTTTTTGTTTTTCGCCAAACCAGCCTTGTCGTTTTCGCGCGCGTCAAAACTGACGGCAATCACGTCAAACTCTTTTCCGGCGTCAAAAGAAATGCCTTTGAGCGAGCCGGTCATACCGTTCAAAACTTCGTTACAGAGCATCGGGCATTCATAATAAACAAGCGCGAGGATCACCGGTTTTTTTTGATTAAAAAAATCGCCGAGTTTTACGACCTTGCCGTTCTCATCCTTAAACTCCGCATCGAGCGGAAGCTGCGAGTCGAGTTTTTGGTCAATTCCAACTTTTTGCAACTGCGCGGGCAAACCATTGCTTACGCCCGCTTCATTCGGGTCATAAATCTTCGGCGAGTAAAGCGGCGAATTATAATGTTCGGTTTTTTGCGCCCAGATTCTCGTCGGCACCAAAAAGACTGCTAAACCGAACAAAAGTGTCAGCTTCAAAACTGCTGAAATAACTGAACTTTTTTTCATAAAATCCTATTTGTAAAAATACAAGCTCCGACTTTTTCCTTTTTACTTTGCCTTAACTATCTTCTTTTATCCGAAGCGGTTCTGCCCGCGCTCGAATATGAAACAATCGCTTGCGAATCGTCGTAAAGTTTTTGTCCTTCTTCGCCGTTTACAGTCGTGTTCGCGGCGTTTTGTTCTAAAAGTTTTTTTTCAGCTTCTTCGAGCGGCAAAGTAACAACCATTCCGTTGTGTGGGTCTTTTTGTCCTTCAGCCCACATTTTTTCCCACTGCGATTTCAATAGACGATACTCCGATTGCGGCGCGCGCAGTTCGAGATTAACCACACCCTTTTCAGACTCGACGCCATAACCGGGCGCGGCTTGAAGACGAGGTTCTGGCGGCAATCGTTCCACATCGGTCATCATCATCGGATTGGTTGCATCTTTGGTTTCCTTAGCCTGACTTTCCATTACATTTTCCAGAAAACGCATCAAGCCAAAAGTTACGACAATCAAAATAAACAATCCGACGCTGAAATAAATCACTCCGCGCAACCCGATGATATTCGTCTCATACGGTTTCTCGAAGTTTACAAATCCCCTTTCGTGTAAAGGTTTTTCGTGCTTTGCCATAAATTTATTTAATGATGAATGGTAAATGGTGAATGCCGGAAATTTGTCTTTTCATTCTCCGTTCACCACTTACCATTAACCATTGGTTCAATGTTCGTGTCCGTGTTTAATCGCATTCTCCAAATACGGGTCGTTGATCGGAACAAGCGGACGTTTCATCAGTTCGCCTAAAAACCACCACAGCCAGATTCCGCCGACCGCAAATGGAGCGACAATGTCCATCCAGGTAAAATAGAAAGGCACTTCGTGTCCGTGTTGTCCGATTCTCGGGTTCGGACCAATCAGATAAAACATATCAACCAGGCGCATTACCAAAATAAAAACGGCGAGAAGCGCAAGCCATTTGGCGTCGCGTTTGATGTCGCGCGAGAGAAGTACAAGAAACGGAAAGGCGAAGTGAAACAAAATCAAAAGAATTCCGATAATGCCCCAGGTTCCGTGCATTCTCGACAGATACCAGACGGTTTCTTCCGGCAAATTTCCCGACCAGATAATCAAAAATTGCGAGAAGTTGAAATATGCCCAAACCATCGTCAAAGCCAGCATCAATTTGCCGATGTCATGAAAATGTCTTTTCCCCAAAATACGGTTCATCGGAGCTTTGTCCGACAAGAATGCCAGAATTACTACTGAAAACGAAAAACAGCTTAAACCCCAACCGGCGACAAAAAGAAATCCCCAAATGGTTGAAAACCAATGCGGGTCGAGCGTCATCACCCAATCAATCGACGCAAAAGTAACGACCAGAATAAAGAAAACCAGCGTCGGACCGGAAAATTTTCCGGCGTCCGCCAGAGGTTTTGCCGCTTCATCATAAGTAGTCGCTTCGTCTTGCCGGCGCGACCAACTGTTGAGGAAGTAAGCCATCAAACCCCACAAAATGAAATATGCGATTGCACGAATTATCCACCATTCGACGCTTAAGTAAGGTTGACGATGATTTATAATTACGTCTTCTCCAGTTTGCGCCAAGCGCGTCCATTCATAGATATTTCTGACACCAAATATAATCGGGAGAAACAAAATCGCCAAAATCGGTATTGTCCGCGAACAGGCTTCGACGACGCGGCGAATTACCACGCCCCACGCGCCGCCGGTCAAATACTGCAAAATCAAAATGCCCAAACCGCCGACGCCGATGCCGCACCAGAAAATAAATCCTAACAGCCACGCCCGAAGCGCATTCTCACGCTGTTCGGGGAATAACAGCATCATTATCAACATAACGGCTGAGAGAATGCCGCCGATGCCGAGCGCAAGCGTTCGCCAGCGACCAATTTGTTCCGGCGCACGGAAATCCGAAGCGTCAAATCTGTTGTTTATCATCGGTTTTGACCTCCAGTGTTCTGATTTTGCGTCGTTGCAGAGTTACTCGGCGTCGTTTGATTTACCGCGTTTCCCGCGTTGTTTTGAGTCATCTGCACGTTTCCGTTCGGGTTTTGACTAATCTGCAAAGCCCGAATATACGCAACGATTGCCCAGCGGTCTGCCGCCGGAATTTGTGAGCCGTAGCTGTTCATCTTGCCCCAGCCGTTTGTAATCACATCGAAAAAATGTCCGTCAGGTGCGCCGCGCAGACGGTCGTCGTGATACGTCGGCGGCTTAGGATAACCGCGCCGCACAACCATTCCGTCACCGCTGCCGACCGGACCGTGGCAGACGATACAGAAAACTTTGTATCTCTGCTCGCCTCTGTCGAGTAATTCTTGCGTTACAGGAACAGGATTTTTTTCAATCGCATCGGGAAAACTCGTAACGACGGTATTACCTGAAGCATCGGTCGTCGTTGCTGCTACTGCTGCGGTAGCAGCGGTCGCATTATTGCTGCCGGCATTCTCCTTTTTGCCTTGATAAAATGCTTTGTTTTCACGCAAATAACCGCGCGCCACCGTTCCTTCCGGCAATTCTCTCATCGCTTTATTGTCGGCAAAAAAATCGTTTTTCTTAAATGCTTTATAACGCGGTTGGTCTTGCATATCGTAACGACAACCGAGAGAAAGTAAGCTGTATGCAGCAAGCAACAGCAAGCAAAAAATTGCTCGGTTGCTGATTAGTGGTTTTGGATTTTGGACTTTGAAATTACTCGTCAACATCAAAGACCTCCTGCGCGTTCAAACTTTGCATAAAACTTCTTGTTTCATCGTAATTAAATTTCGGGTCGACGGTTTCTATCAGTAAAAAGAATTTTTCTCTGGTTGCCAAAGCAAAGCGCGGAACGTTAAAAACCGGGTGATACGGCTGCGGCAAACCGTTGAGCAGCAGCATTCCGAAAACGGCTGCGAACGAAGCAAATAAAATCGTAAGTTCAAACATCGGCGGAATAAACGACGGCAAACTTAGAAACGGACGACCGCCGACGATAATCGGATAATCAATAACGTGAACGTAATATTGAAGAGCCAATCCGGTTAATAACCCCGCGACTCCTCCGGCGAAAACCAGATACGGCAGTATGCTTCGTTTGATGCCGAGCGCTCGATCCATTTCGTGAATCGGAAACGGCGAAAAAGCGTCGGTTCTCGTAAAACCGGCTTCACGAACTTTCTGCGCCGCTTCGACCAACTGCGTCGGCGTATCAAATTCGGCTAACAACCCGTAAATTTTCTTGTCCATAACCTTCGTTTTAACTTTCGGTTGCAACCGGTTCAGTTTGCTGGCAATTCAGCTTGGCACGGGTGAGTTGCCCTTATTATACTAAATCGCGGACAAGCCCAACCGGCTACAATTATAACTCTACAAAATTTTATGCTCTTTCGGTTGCTCCTTCTGATTCAAGTATATTTTCTTCAAAATCTTCTGAATGTCCGTGAACATTAGCCTGCGGCAAAAGCGTTCGGACTTCGAAAATCGAAATCACCGGCAAAAACCTGACAAACAGAAATATCAAAGTTACGAATAATCCGATTGTGCCGAGAAACATCGACCAGTCCCAAATTGTCGGTGAATACATACCCCAGGAAGACGGCAAAAAATCACGATTAAGACTTGTAACGATAATTACAAATCGCTCTAACCACATACCGACGCTGACGACCAGTGAAATAATAAATAGCCAAAACGCGCTTTCACGAAAACGCTTAAACCATAAAAATTGGATGGATATGCCGTTGCATAAAATCAGAAGCCAGTATGACCACCAGTAAGGACCTGTCCAAATACGGTTTTTAATCATAAACATCTCGAATTCGTTGGCGCTGTACCAGCCGAAAAAAGCTTCCATCGCGTAGCCGTAACAAACAATCAAACCGGTCGCCAGCATAACCTTGCCCATCAAAACAAGATGCCTGTCGGTTATCAAGTCTTTCATGTTGTACCAAACTCGAAGTGGGATACAAAGAATCAAGACCATCGCAAAACCGGCGAAAACGGCGCCGGCAACGAAGTATGGCGGAAAAATAGTAGCGTGCCAACCTGGAACTTGGGAAACCGAAAAGTCGAAACTAACGATTGAGTGAACCGAAAGCACGAGCGGCGTCGAAAGTCCGGCAAGCAGCAAATACGCGATTTCGTAACGATGCCAATGCCGCGCCGAGCCGCGCCAGCCCCACGAAAGAAGCCCGTAAATGATTCTAAAAAATTTGTTTTTCGCACGGTCACGCAAAGTTGCCAAGTCGGGAATCAAACCGATATACCAGAAAAGAAGCGAAACCGTCGCATAAGTTGAAACCGCGAAGACGTCCCAAATCAGAGGACTACGAAATTGGGGCCACATCCCCATTGTATTTGGATAAGGAAACATCCAGAATGCAAGCCACGGACGACCCGTGTGAAACAACGGATACATTCCAGCGCAAGCCACCGCAAAAAGCGTCATCGCTTCGGCAAAACGGTTAATTGATGTACGCCACTTTTGGTTTAAGAGCAGAAGAATGGCAGAAATGAGCGTTCCGGCGTGCCCAATACCAATCCACCAAACAAAGTTGATAATCGGAAATGCCCAGCCGACAGGTTGATTAGTTCCGAAAATTCCGATTCCAGCAAAAACCAGATAAGTTATCGTCAACATAAAAACCTGCAACAGGATAAAACCTATGCCGAACCCGACAAACCAGCCGAGCGGCGTTTTCCTTTTCAAAGTTTTATCACTGATTTTGTCGGTTACGGTCGCAAAACTGTGGTCGCCTTTAATCATCGGCGGAAAAAGTTCTCTTTGCACGACTTTTGAGTCTTTTACCTCTTGCATAGTATTAACTTACAGACACTTAATGTGTCGGCTCCGTCGGTTCTCCCGCATTCGTGTTTTTTACTTTATCCAAGTTGCTTACTTTTGTAAGTATCGGCTTGTAGTCCGGCATCTCTTTGTTTTGATTTTTTAGCCCAGCCAGATAAGTCGTTCGCGGCTGCGTATTCAATTCATTGAGCAGAATATAATTTCGGTGGTCTTTCTTTAATTTCGCAACTTGACTGTTTTGGTCGTTCAAATCACCGAAGACAATCGCATCCGCCGGACATACCGTCTGACACGCCGTCTGAACTTCGCCGTCGCGTACTTTTCGACTGTCTTTTTGCGCCTCGATTCTCGCCGATGCAATACGTTGCGTGCAGTATGTGCATTTTTCCATTACACCGCGACTGCGAACCGTAACTTCGGGGTTTCGCATCAATTTATATTGCGGCGTATCCCAATCTTGATAAAGCAGAAAATTAAACCGGCGCACTTTGTACGGACAGTTGTTTGAGCAATACCTGGTTCCAATACAGCGGTTGTAAACCATGTCATTTAATCCTTCCGCACTATGAACCGTAGCATGAACCGGGCAAACCGTTTCGCACGGCGCTTGCTCACACTGCTGACACAAAACCGGTTGAAAACTCAATGTGTCGGGACTATTTAGATCATCTCCCGAATAATATGCGTCAACCCGCATCCAGTGCATTTCGCGGCTTCGCTCCACTTGTTCCTTACCGACTACGGGAATATTATTTTCCGATTGACAGGCGATAACACAAGCGCTGCAGCCGACACAATTATTTAAATCAATCGTCATTCCCCAGCGATGATTTTCGTTATAATGCTGTTGAAATTCTCCGTTCTCATACTTAGACTCGGAATACATCGATTTGTCGTATTCGTTATGCTGGTGGTTTGCCTCCGGGTTTTTCTCAAATTCTTCCAAATCCCAAACACGCAAAATATCGCGCCCTTCCATATTAAAGTGCGTTTGCGTAGAAGCGATGGTCACCTGTGCGCCGCGCTTCGATAAATTGCCCGTGCCGAATGACGGCGCATCGGATTTGCAAACCTCGTAGGCATTGTAGCCCAAACCAGTGCCGATTCGTCCGGCTTTGGTTCGCCCGTATCCGGTAAAAATCGTTATGACATCGTCAGGTTGACCTGGCGTAACCCAGACCGGAACGCCGTTTTGAATTTCTGCTCCGTTGCAGCTGAGCGTAACTACGTCGGAAAAAAGATTTCCACCTTTTGCTTCAATAAAAGATGCGCCTTCGGCGCCTCCGGCTTGCTGTTTTGCGTCTCTATTGACGTTAAGTTCAAGTCGCTCCGCTGTTTTCGGACTTACCAGAGCAATGTTATCCCAAGTCGTCTTGGTAATTGGTTTCGGCAGTTCCTGAAGCCAGCCGTTATTGGAAAAGCGTCCGTCATAAATGCTTGGATCGGGCAGAATAGAAATTTCAAGCGCGCCGTTATTGGGCATTGCCGGCGTATCCTGTGCTAAAAATCCGGCATTTACGGAAACAGATTTTGGCGCCGCCGCCGAGTTCGGAATAAAACCGTCGTGGACAATTTTGCGCCACATATCGTCGAAATTTTTCGACGCGCCTGCGCTCGCATTCGTCACTTGTGCAGTGTTCGTTGTTTGACCACCGCTGCCTGCATTTTGGGCAATATTTGCCGTTTGCGCTGGCTGCAAATTCGCCGTTGATGAATTCGTTGTCGAGGAATTTGAGTTTGTCGAAGACTGCGACGTATTGGACGTTGAAGCGCTTCCGGCAACCGTCATCGAACTTATTGCAGGAACAGTGCCGGACGTATTTACATTTGTATCTGCCGCCATCGCCACGGCTTTCGGCGCGCCGCCGGCAAAACCTTGCTTTTGCCAAAAATTCTTAACAATATCGTAATCTTTTTGGTCGTAATTTTCTCGCGCGAAAACCTGCACGACTTCGTGCATACTTTTTCCTTCGTAAAGCGGTTCAATCAATGGCTGAACAATCGTGACCGTACCGTCGTAGGCGCGTGTGTCGCTCCACATCTCCAAAAAATGCTTGGCGTTAATATGCCAGTGACAAAGCTCTGCGGTTTCATCCGCATACAAACCCGAATGGATACGAAGCGGAATTTTGTTCATTCTGTCGGCATTTAATTTCAAATCAAACGGCGTGTTATAGACCGGATTCGCGTCCAAAACAACAAGCATTTTCACCGCGCCATTGTCGATTTCCTGGACAAGCTGGCGCAAGTTATCAATTTGCAGCGCGTCTGCATTCGGTTGAAAAGGTTCGGTGTAAGTTACTGTCGTTCCGACGTTTCCCAGAGCAGCGTTCATGGCATTAGCGAGTGCGTGAACAACAGGCGGCTGATTTCCGCCCGCGATAACGATTGATTTGCCTCTGTTTGCCTGCAAATCTTTAGCCATCGAATTAATCCACTGCGCGTTTTCCGTATAAGTCGAGGTCGCGCCCGGAACGCCCAACGCAGCCGCAACCGCGCGAGCAATTTCCGGCATCTGGCTTGGCTTGACCGCGAGGCGATGGTCGGCTTTTGCGCCTGTGGTGCTGACGGTTGTTTCAACCATATAAAGCCGGTTTATTTCCTTTTTTTCTTCGGAAAAGGTGCGTGCTTTGGCAAAATCTTTGATGTAGCGAACATTAAAACCCGACAGAAAATTAGCGTCGAGCGACAAAATTCTTGTCGCCTGGTCAAACTTATAAACGATATGCGCCGCAGAGCCGAAAGCCATTTTCGCGCCCGACGCTGCATTATCTTTATTGAGCGGTTCGTATTGATAAAGTTTGGCGTTCGGAAGTTCGGTGAAAATTTGCTTGAATTGAGAAATCAAAGTCGGCGACGTAATGGTTTCGGTCAAGAAACGAATTCCCGCGCCGCCATCCGCGCGGTTTTGGTCAATTGCGCCGCGCACTTGGGTCATAAAATTCTGCCAGGTCGATTGATTTCCCCGAAAGAGAACTTGCTGCGAGCGGTCAGGGTCATACATCTGCAAGAGCGATGCCTGCGCCAGAGTGTCGGTAGCGCCGAGACTTCCCGGATGGTCTGGATTGCCTTCGATTTTCGTCGGGCGCCCTTCGTTCGATTTGGCAAGCAAACCGGTTGCAACTCCGCCGAGCGTCATCGCTGTTGCATAAAATAAAGGCTTGCCCGGAACAAGTTCTTCCGGCTGGCGCACGTAAGGAATAATTTTCTCTGCCGGTTGAATAACGCAGCCCGTAAGTCCGGCGAACGCCAAAGATGCGCCCATCACTTTGATAAAGTTGCGGCGGCTCAAGCCGTCTTCCCATTCTTCGGCTTGCGCGGGATATTCGTGCTTGATGAACTCTTCAAATTCCGGCGCGTCAGCAAACTCTTCGACACTGCGCCAATAGTCTTTTCCGTTCTGCTCCAAAATTCTACTTCGCAACGATGCAAAATTAGTTTTACTGTCCTTAATGGGCATATTTTTTAGAGATGTCAGATGCTAGATGTCAGAGGTCGGTAAAGATAATGTTTTAACCGAGCGACATCTAAATCTAATATCTATTTCTAATCTCTCAAATTTTTAACCACTGACATCCGACATCTAATATCTGGCATCTACCTATGGCACGTCGAACAACTCGTCAACATTTGCGTGCTGCGGATTTTGTAATCAGCTTTTAATTGCTGTCGCTGCTCAACCGTCAAATCATTTCCGTCCCATTCCTGATTATAAATCTCCGACTGGGGACGAATAAAAGCCTCGGGGTTGCGATGGCAAGACAGACACCATTCCATCTGCAAACTACTTTCCTGGTAGACGGCGGGCATATTGTCAATCTGCCCGTGGCAGGTCGAGCAGCCGACGCCTTTGGCAACGTGTATGCTGTGATTAAAATAGGCGTATTCCGGCAAATCGTGAACTCGCTCCCACTCAATCGGCTTGTTATCGCGGAAACTAGCGCGCACAGGTTCCAAATACGGACTGTCCGCCCAAAGCTGATTATGGCAGTTCATACAAGTTTGCGTCGGAGGAATTCCCGCCGAATAAGACGTTTCGACCGAAGTATGACAATAGCGGCAATCAATTCCGTCGTCGCCCGTGTGGTGTTTATGGCTGAACTGCACGGGCTGCTGTTTTTCCAGAAATTGGTTGGTCAAATACGACGAGCGCGCGACCTGCGTATAAACGTAAAAGGCAACGCCGCCAAGAAGAACCGCAATCACAAGGCTCGCTTTTGCTACATTGTTCGCTCCGCGATGAAATAATTGTGCCATTTTATCTCTTAATCGTAATTTACAGTTTGCCCATTCTCAGATTTTTACATCTGAGTTCGAGCAAACGCGAATTTTCTATTTATAACAACCGAGCGGAAAATCTAAATGCTGGAAATCTTAAATTTAGATTTTACCCAATCTTACATAATCCGCAAATCATATAACAAAGATAATTTTTCCGCGTCGCTCGTGCAACTTTTCACTAAATAAGTTTTGCTGATAATCTTGATTAAATTTCCCGATTTTTGAAACAGGCGTTATCGGGCAGAAAGCAGCGCAACGCCAATTGCCGCCGCGTTTTCGCCGAGTTCACCCGCGAAAATCTTTGTGCCTCGAAAAGAAGGCGCGAAAGAAAGTTCCCTGGCTCGTCTAATAACCGCCTCTAAAATCAATTCTCCGGCTTGCATCGTCTCGCCGCCGATGACAATTGTTTCGATATTAAGCAAGTTAATAACTCCGGCAATCGCCGCACCGACGTAAGTTCCGGTTCGCTGCAGCATCATCTTGGCAAAATCGTCTTGATTCCGTGCCGCCTGCGCGACATCAGCCAGAGTTATTTTTTCCTCGCTGAATCTGCTCAAAGAAGAGGTATGATCCTGATGAAAACGATTGCGCGTACGGCGCACAATATTTTCCGCCGAAGCAACGTCTTCGAGTCTCATCGCTTCGGAGTTGATTGCGATATGTCCGAATTCACCCGCAAAACCCGATGCGCCGTGCCATATTTCGCCATCGAAGATGAGCGCGCCACCGACGCCCGCGCCTAAAGTTACATAAAACATATCGCGGCTTCCGACTGCGGCGCCGAGCGAAAATTCTCCGTAAGCAGCGGCGTTCGCATCGTTTTCGATGATTACTTTCAATCCGGTGGAATTTTCCAGTTCGCTTGCAAAATCAAGGTTTTCGTGTTCGGGAATGTTGGTGGAAAAAGCGACGCGCTTTGTTTGCCGGTTTAGCAAACCCGGCACGGCGACACCGATTTTATCAAAACTATCAAACCTATTTTTTGTCTCGTTGATAAAATTAGTTAGTTGGGAAATTGTGTTTTGTCCGCCATCCGCCGCAACTTTAATGTTATCGTTCAAAGTCCCGTTCGCGTCAATACAAACGGCAATAAACATCGTTTTGGAAACTTCGACGCCGACGAATCTAGCAGCTTGATTAACGGTTTCGCTCATTGATTCAAAACCCTTTCTATACTTCCCGGACAGGAAACTTATTTGTGGATTTTAGACATTCGCCCCTTAAACTGTCAAACAAAGGTTTGTAATAAAAAATCGAGCAGGTAAAATCGAAATGGTTTGACTCGAATGCTTTAAGAAAGTTACTCTTTTGTAGTTCTCGTAATTTACTCTCCCGCATCAGTTATGGAACATCTTTCACAGCTAATCGAACAATACGGTATTTACGGTGTTTTCGCGCTCTGCACGGTCGAAGGCGATATGACGCTGCTGCTGTCGGGCGTGATGGCGCACGGCGGTTTTTTCGGCAATTACAGTTTTTTGAAAGTTTTTCTCGCCGGAACACTAGGCGGTTTGGCGGGTGATACGTTTGCTTATTGGATGGGGCGCGTTTTCCGCGAATCAATAAAAGATTATCAATTCTACCGTATGGCACAGCCGCGTATCGAAAAACTAATTGGCAAATTCGGCGGTTTTGCCATTATTATTTCTAAATACATTTACGGTTTGCGTGCCGCAATGTGCATTTTTAACGGCATCGGCAAAATGCCCTTTTGGCGTTTTCTGCTGCTCGACGCGATTAGCTGCTCGATTTGGGTCTTCATCTTGGCAGGCGCGGGATATTTTTTCAGTGGCGCGATAACGAGCATTCTCGGCGATTTCAAGCGCATCGGCATCGCTTTGTTTTTCATCGTGCTGGTCGGCGTTATCGCCTTTTATTTGATTGAGCGTTACTGGCTTTCGGAAAAAGTCGAAGAAGTAAAACCGGAGACGGTTCACAAAATTGAAGAAAAATTTCACCATGTCGAACAAGTCGCGCAAGACAAACTCCAGGACATCGGCGAACGCCTGCATTTAACTAACTCGCCGAATAAGGAAGACGGCGAAGGCAAAAGGCAAAAGGTAAAAGTAAAAAGTAAAAACGAAGAACGGGAAAACTCTGCCGTCAAATAATGCAAATTAAAAAATTGTGAACCGGAAACCTTGAACCTTAAACTTTGAACCTTGAACTAACTTATGATAATCGAATCGAGCGCGCCGACGCGCGTTGACCTTGCAGGCGGAACGATTGATATTCCGCCGCTTTTTTTGTTTCACGAAGGCGCGGCAACCGTAAATTTCGCCGTCGATTTAATGGCGCGCTGCCGAATTGAGACGCGCGACGACGATAAAATCGTGCTTCAATCTATCGACCGCGGCGTCTCGCTCGAAACGTCGCTGGCAAATTTTCACGAACTTGCCCACGAGCCTCGTCTCGAACTACTAGCAAAGCTGGTTTATTTTTTCAAACCCGGAATTGGTTTCACGATGACGACCGACTCGGAAGCTCCGGCGGGCGCGGGACTTGCGGGTTCTTCGACATTAAATATTGCTTGCATCGGCGCACTGAATAGGTTAGTTGGAAATCGTTACACGCCCGAAAAATTTATCCCGATTGCGGCAAATGTCGAATGTCAGGTGATAAAAGTCCCGACTGGTTTTCAGGATTATTACTCAGCGCAGTACGGCGGCGTCGCCTCAATTCATTTTCGTCCCGACGGAATGCGGCGCGAACCACTGGACATTGACACCGAAACCCTTGAAAACAGAATTGTCGTTCTCTACACGGGCGAGCCGCGCAACTCCGGCACAAACAACTGGGAAATCACAAAACGCCACATTGACGGCGACAAGGAAACCTTCGATATTTTTGAAGGCATCCGTGACAGCTCGGTAAGTCTGCGGGCAGCATTGTTAGCAAATGATTGGAACGCGGTCGGCGAAATTATGAAAAACGCGCATCCGCACCGCAAACGACTTTCGCCCAATATAACAACCGCGCAAATGGATTTGCTCATCGAAAAGGCAATGACAAACGGCGCGATTGCCACAAAAGTCTGCGGCGCAGGCGGCGGCGGCTGCATCGCTTTCTTTTGCGAAGAAGGTCGCAAAGCGGACGTGGAAAACGCTTTGGCAGAAGAACCCGAAGCAGAAGTTTTGCAGTGGCATTTATCGAAAGAAGGCTTAACGGTTAAAGAATCTTAAAAACCAATTACAAATTACGAATACGAGCAGGTTTTCTTTAATTCGTAATTCCTAATTTTAAAATTCGTAATTTTATTGCCTTGCAATCGTATTTGTCAGCGAGCGGAAAATATCGCGTCCGTCGTTTGAACCCAAAAGTTCTTCGCAGGCGCGTTCCGGGTGCGGCATCATCCCTAAAACATTTCCCTGTTCGTTACAGATTCCGGCGATGTGCGAGCGCGCACCGTTTGGATTCGATTCGTCAGTGAGTGCGCCATTCTCGTCGCAGTAACGAAAAACGATTCGATTCTCACTTTCGAGTTCCGCAAAAGTCGCGTCGTCGCAGACGTAATTTCCTTCAGCGTGTGCAATCGGAACGGACAAAACTTCGCCGTTTTCAAGTTCGCTCGTGTAAGGCGTCTGATTATTTTCGACCTTGATGTGAACGTGGCGGCAGGCGAAATGTAAGTCTTTATTTCTAATCAACGCGCCGGGCAGAAGTCCGGCTTCGCACAAAATCTGAAAGCCGTTGCAGATGCCGAAAACAAATTTTCCCTGCGCGGCAAAATCTGTAACCGAATTCATCACTGGCGAAAAACTCGCCAATGCTCCGGCGCGCAGATAATCGCCGTAGGAAAAACCGCCCGGAATCAAAATCGCGTCGTAACCATCAAGATTCGTCTCCTTATGCCAGACGAAATCCACGGGCTGACCGATGTGTTTTGAAACAACGTGATAAGCGTCGTGGTCGCAGTTTGAACCGGGGAAAACTATTACTCCAAACTTCATAGGATAATGGTGAATGATAAATGGTGAATGGCGCTTTTCTTACATTCACCATTCACCACTATTTGATGATTTCAACTCTATAATCTTCAATTACCGGATTTGCCAAAACGTCTTTGGCAATTTGTTCAGCGGTTGCTTTGGCTTCGGCTTCCGGCAAATTTTTATCGAGCGCGATTTCAAAATATTTGCCTTGCCGCACGTCCGTAATCTGTCCGAAACCCAAAGACTCGACCGAATGATGAATCGCTTTTCCCTGCGGGTCAAGCACGCTCGGCTTTAAGGTTACATAAACTTTTGCCTTCATTTTCTCTCTCCAAAATTATTATTAAAATTCTTGCGCAAAATCTTGTTTTTCGCAACGCGCCGTGTTAAATTCACGTTCAAACGAGTTTCACCATCCACTTCAATTAAATTTCTATAATCCTAAAAGAAAGGAGATTCTTAAAATTATGCAAAATATGTCTGGCGGAAAAACCGCTCTAGGTTTAGATAATAATGTCGGTTCTATGCTCTGCTATCTAAATATCTGTCTGCCAATTGGATTAATTTACAGCATTATCGTGCTGGTTACGGACAAAACTAATAAATTACCCAGATTTCACGCTTTTCAATCGCTTTTACTAACGGCGGCATTGGTTATCATCGGTATTGCTTTGGGAGTCGTTATGGGTATTTTTTCAGCAGCTACCAATTCTTTTGGACCTTCTTTCGGTTTTAACGGGTTGCTTTCGCTGGTTATTCTAGGATTAAGTATTTTCCTGGCTATGAAAGCCTATCAAGGTGAAATGCTAAAACTTCCAGTTATCGGCGATATGGCTGATAAATGGTCTAACTAATCAAAGTGAAAACCTAAAACGCAAAAGGCAGGAATTTCTTGCCTTTCACTTTTGATTGCCGAAAACTCGCGCAAAAATTTTGTCCACATTTCGCAAATAATGTTTTACGTCGAAAACTCCTTCGATTTCCTCGTTCGACAATTTCGCGCGAACATCTTCGTCTTTCATAATCAAATCTTTGAATTCACCGCCTTTATCCCAAACTCGCATCGCATTTCTCTGCGCCCAAACATAAGCGTCTTCGCGCGAGACGCCTTTTTGCGTCAGAGCTAAAAGCAGTTGTCCACTAAAAACCAAACCGCGCGTGGCGTTTAGATTTTCAATCATTCTTTCGGGATAAACTATTAATGTATCGAGAAGCGACGTTGTTTTTGCCAAAATATAATCGAGCGCCGAGGACGAATCCGGCAAAACAATTCTTTCAGCCGATGAGTGTGAAATATCTCGCTCATGCCAGAGCGCTACGTTTTCAAGTCCGACAATCGAATTAGCGCGAATCGTTCGTGCCATTCCGCAAATTCTTTCCGATAAAATCGGGTTGCGTTTGTGCGGCATAGCACTCGAACCTTTTTGCCCAACTTTAAATTTTTCCTGCGCTTCTCTGACTTCCGTGCGCTGCCAATGCCGAACTTGAAGCGCGAATTTCTCTAATGAAGAAGCGATGATAGCGAGCGTGCAAAGATATTCGGCATATCGGTCGCGCTGAATAATCTGCGTTGAAACGGGCGCGAAACCGATTTCCAATTTCGCGCAGACTCTTTCTTCGACTTCCGGCGCAAGATGAGCAAACGCGCCGACTGCGCCGGAAATTTTACCGACGGAAACTGTCTCTTTTGCCTTCTCCAAACGCGCTCTATTTCTCTGCGTTTCCGAAAACCACAGGGCGAAAGTCATACCGAAACTCGTCGGCTCGGCGTGGATTCCGTGCGTTCTGCCGATTTGCGGCGTGTCTTTGAATTCAAATGCGCGGCGTTTCAGAACTTCTAAAAGCGTATCAACTTTTTTCAGCAAAACTTCACAGGATTCCTTCAAGAGCAGAGCGTTTGCCGTATCAACAACATCCGACGACGTTAAACCGTAATGCACAAAACGCGCCGCCTCGCCGATATTTTCCGCCAGATTCGTAGTAAAAGCGATAACGTCGTGGTCGGTCATCTTCTCGATTTCGCGGATTCGCTCGGGCGTAAATGCCGCTTTCGCTTTGATTTCCTCAACCGCACCTGCGGGAACGGTTCCCATCTCCGCGTGAACTTCGCAGACAGCAATTTCCACGTCTAACCATTTTTGAAACTTGTTCTGCTCAGACCAGAGCGCACCCATTTCGGGCATTGTGTAGCGTTGAATCATAAATTATTGATTGCGGCGGAAGTACAAAAATTTGCGGCAAAATTCGTCGTCACGCACGCGAGCCGACGGGCAAAATCTCATCCGATTTTTCTGCCGCATCATTGTCTTCTGGCAAACTGTCCGGCTTATCGCCCAAAATATCCTGAATGTAAATCGTTTGCACTAAAACCATTACAACCGCCAAAATCGGTGTTGCCAAAACCAAACCGACCGCGCCGACCAGAACGGTTAAAGCGAGTTGCGCGAAAATTGTCAGCACTGGCGGCAATTCGACCGTGCGGCGTTCAATAAGCGGCGTAACCAGATTTGACTCGACAAGCTGCACGACGACGAACAAAATCAAAACATATAAAGCACTCGTCGGACTATCAATAAACGCCAGCAGAATCGCAGGAACGGCGGACAGAATCGGTCCGAAATTCGGCACAAAGGAAAACAATCCGGCAATCAGCCCAAGCGTCAAGGCAAGCGGAACGCCGATAACGGAAAGACCAATCCACGTTAAAACGCCGATAAACAGCATCGAAGCACCTTTGCCGATGAGCCACCAGCTCAAGGTCTCGCCGATTTCATATAAAATCTCGCGCACCCGTTTGCGCCGCTCCTGCGGAAAAAGTTTGGCAAAACCTCTGGTATAAATTTTCGGCTCGCTCGCCAGATAAATTGACAGCAGAAGCATCAGCGCGAGGTTGGTAATCGCTTCGACAGTGCTTGAAAAAAAACTGCCGATGCGCGACCAAACCGAGGAATTACTAAATCTCTCGACGACCTCGCCAGTGCTTGGCATCTGTTCGATAATTAATCTGCCCCAACTGTAATTTGATAAAAACGCGCTGACTTTTTCCGCCGATTGCGGTAATTCCTCACGCAAATTTTTGACTTGTTCGCCGACATTCGGCGCGAGCAGCCACGCGCCCAACGCCAAAACCGTAATTAGCAACGCCGAAACCAGCAAAACCGAATATCCTTCGGATAACCGCAAATAACGCCTGGCGATATTTGCCAAACCGTGCAGAAAAATCGCCAGCAAAATTGCACCAAAAAGTAATAAAATAACGTCTATTACATAAATCGTTCCCAGGATAAGCAAAATTATCAGCGTCACGACGGCGCAGATTATCAGCACACGATACGTAAAATTTTGATGTTCGTTTCCGGTTAAATTCATTTGATTGACTAAATTTACTGGGCGTAATTTCGATTATCGAAAGCGAAAATTTTATCCGACAAAAATCTTTTTTCAGCGATGTTACTAGCCGATTGCGCTTTGCGTTTCAGTTACGAAAGAAACGTTTTCGGCAATTTCGTTTTGTTCGGCTAAAACATTTGCCGACAGCAATATAAATGCAATCCACACTAAATCCGCAAGAAGCAGGTGAATCAGTTGCAGCACAATCGGCGCAAGCATCAACAGCGTCAGCGCGCCGGACGCAAATTGGATCAAAATTAAAATGCTCAAAACATTCGCCCAGCGATTCGTCCAAACACTTCCTCTTGCCTGCGACTTTAACCAGCCGGCTAGAAAAAATAAAAAAACACCGACCGAAATGGACAAAATCGGGTGGCTAACACGAAGGCGCAGCAAAATATGCGAAGTTTCGCCAAAATCTTTTGCCACGCCTTCCGCCAGCGTTGGCGAAGGAAAAAGCATACTGCTCAAAGCCGCAATCGAACCACTCATCCCGACAAGCAGCAATCCGAAAACCGATAAACCGAGAAGAAGCAAAATTTTCGGTTTCGATTTGAAATTAAACGGCTTTCCGCCAACGCCAAACCAAACGGTTAAAGTAAGTACAGCAAGCAGGGAGAAAGTCGTAATCAAATGCGCCGACATCCAGAACGGGCGCGAAGGCGTCCAATTCCCGGCTGTGTTCCCCGTCAAAACAAGTCCCGCGCCGATAAGCGCTTCAACGACTATAAAAAGAAACGACGCAAAAGCCGTTTTTCGCAAACGATGGTTTTTTTCAAACTTGCGAAAAGCCCAAACGAAAAGCAATGCGACTGCCAAAAATGTCAGCCCGGTCGAAAGTCGGTGCGTAAATTCGATAATTGTTTTAAACTGCGGTGCCGTCGGGATGACTTCTCCGCCGCAAGTTAGCCAATGCTGTCCGCAACCGTCGCCTGAAAGCGACGCGCGAAGAAATGCGCCCCAAAGTATAACGACAATGTTTAGAGCCAAAACGAAAAAAGCATATTTGGCAAACTTCGACAATTTTATTTCCTCGTTCATTTTTGTTAAATTCAAAACTTAGAATATCACTAAAAATTGGAAACCAAAAAGACATGGAAAATTAAATTAACTCAATGAAAAATTAACTATTTTTTATTTTTGTTCAAAAATTTTCTATTTAACCGTTCTAGAAAATCTATCTTGTTAATGAAAAAACAACGCATAGACGAACTGCTCGTCGAACTCGGTTTTGCCGAATCAATTACTAAAGCTCAGGCATATGTAATGTCCGGCAAAGTTTTAGCAAACGAGGTGCGCGTTGAAAAACCTTCACAACTTTTTTCACCCGACGATAAAATCAGACTAAAAAACAAGTTCGGTGAAATAAATTACGTCAGTCGCGGCGGCTTAAAACTTGAAAAGGCATTACACGAATTTCATATTCACGCAGGCGAATATGTTTGTTTGGATATTGGTTCCTCAACCGGCGGTTTCACCGATTGTCTTCTACAAAACGGAGCGAAAAAAATCTATGCACTTGATGTGGGAACAAACCAAATAGCTTGGAAGCTGCGAACTGACGCGCGTGTCGAAGTTCGTGAAAACACTAATGCAAGGTATCTGAAGTTTGAAGATTTTAACGAGCAATTTGATTTAATCGTGATGGACGTTTCATTTATTTCGGTCACGAAAATTTTTCCGGCTCTTTTACCGCTATTAAAAGAAAATGGAAAAATTATAACGCTCGTCAAACCTCAGTTTGAAGTTGCAAAAGGAGAAGTCGGACAAGGCGGAATTGTACGCAGCCGTGAGACTCAGGAACGAGTTGTTGCAAAAGTAAATGGCAAAGCACAGGAAATAGGACTATGTATTTTAGATGTAATCGAGTCGCCGATTTTAGGCTCGGAAGGAAACAGAGAGTTTTTGGTTTTATATGAAAAGCAAAGCGAATAATAAATTGTTAGAAAAACAAGAAGAATTTATTGAAAACGTAGATTATTATTTTGAAAACAGTTTGATGGTATTGACCGCTCATTTTTTGCTCAAGCGCGGTTTTTGTTGCCGCAACAATTGTCGAAATTGTCCTTACACAATAGATACAGACAAAAACCTACAACAGAAAAGTTTCTAATTCACGATTACTTTCACTCGTATCTGTCTTAGCAAATACATTAGATTTAACCGTGTGGTTTATTGTTACTAAGGTTTCGGGTGAACAACAAACCTTAACCAAGTTTTTGTATTCAATTTTCATTTTCTCTTGTGAATCGAGCCAAACGAGCGTATCGCGTAAAACCCGGGCGGCAAAATCATTTTCAGGTTCGACGATTTTGTAATACATCCATTTGCCGTCGCGTCTGGTTTCGACAACACCGGCATTACGTAAATATGCTAGATGTCGTGAGATTTTCGGTTGAGCTTCCTTTAAAACTTCAACAAAAAAGCAGACGCAAATTTCTCCATTGCGCATTAGATTCAGCAGTCGAAGCCGGGTTTTATCAGCTAGCGCCATAAAAAAAGTTTCCATTTCGGTTAATTTCTTTTCAGTGTTCATAAAATAAAATTAACACAAAATGATATTTTTGTCTTGACATATTTTTTTGTTCAATATAAATTTGCAATTATATATTCGTTAAAGCGAATATGAAGGAGATAAAAAAATATGAAAAACAATCCAATAGCGCTTAAAGCGCACATTTCATTAAACGTAAAAGACGTTTCAAAAAGCGTTGAGTTTTACAAAAGTTTCTTTGGTATTGAGCCATTGAAAGTCAGGCAAGGTTATGCGAAATTCGATGTTCAAAATCCACCGCTGAATTTAGCATTGAACGAACATTCTTTTGGAGAATGGCGTGGAGCATTGTCGCATTTGGGGATACAAGTCGCTTCAACCGAAGATGTTCTGGAAATAAAAAAACGTCTTCAAGAAGTCGGTTTAAAGACAAACGACGAAATGCAAACTAATTGCTGTTACGCACTGCAAGATAAAACCTGGGCGAGCGACCCGGACGGAAACGAATGGGAAGTTTTCGTGGTTTTAGAAGACAATTTACCTGAAACGAATGAGTGCTGCGTCAGCAATAATTTCGACGTAAACCAATCACAAAATACGAATGATTTTGTAGCTGAATGTTGCAGCTCAGAGGTTACACCGGTTAGCATCAATCGCGTGGCATAAAACTAAAATAATTTTGTTCTCTACCAAAAAAGGCAACAAATTAAATATGAATTTAGGGCGAAAATTGACTGCCGAATTTTTAGGAACGGCGTTTTTATTGGCAGTCGTCGTCGGGTCGGGAATAATGGGCGAAAAACTTGCGGAAGGAAATAACGCCGTCACATTGCTTGCAAATTCAATCGCTACGGGTGCGGGTTTGATTTTTTTAATACTAAGTTTTGGCAGTATTTCAGGCGCGCACTTTAATCCGGTTGTTACTCTAACCGAATTTTTTCGGGGAAATTTTAGTTTGCGAACCGGTCTTTTTTATGTTCTTGTGCAATTTACCGGTGCTTTTTTCGGTGTGGGAATTGCAAATTTGATGTTTGATTTGCCCGTTTATTTTGCCTCGACAAAAATCAGAACCGGAAATTCTCTGTTTTTGAGCGAATTCTTAGCTGCCTTCGGTTTGATTGCGGTTATTCGCACGGGTGTGAAATTTAATCCGAATCTGGTTTTTTTAATGGTTTCAAGTTATATCACAGCAGCCTACTGGTTTACTGCTTCAACGTCTTTTGCCAATCCCGCCGTAACTTTGGCTCGTTCGGCTTCCAACACTTTTGCCGGTATAAATCTATCGAGTGTGCCAATGTTTATTATTGCCCAATTGCTCGGCGCAATTTCGGCGACATTTATTTTTAATTGGCTTTTAGAGGAAAACAAAAATGGGTGAAAAGAAAAAAGTCTTAATTTTATGCACGGGAAATTCGGCGCGAAGCCAAATGGCGGAAGGATTATTAAAACATATTACAAAAGGTGAATATGAAGTTTTTAGCGCCGGAACAAAACCGAGTATCGTGCGTTCCGAAGCGATAAAAGTTTTGGCAGAAATCGACATTGATATTAAGGGAAATCACTCAAAATCAGTTGACGAAATTGGCGGGCAAAAAATGGATTTCGTCTTAACCGTTTGTGATAACGCAAAAGAAAACTGTCCCTTTTTTCCGGCAGACGTTAGACTTGTTCACCATTCGTTTGAAGACCCGGCAAGTGTTGAAGAAGGCAGCGACGAAACAAAAGTCGCCGAATTTCGTCGTGTGCGAGATGAAATTCAAGACTATTTGAAAAATGAATTCGTTCAAATTCTGAGGCAAGAGGAAACCACAAGAAAATTTTGAATAATATAAAACTAAATACCTCCGGCAAAAGAATAAAAATTGAAAGTATCACTAAAAAAGAGGAACAAATTTATGTTCCTCTTTTAATTTTTAGCAAAAAACCGGTTTAGTTTTTTTTTACAATTAATTTACCTTTTTTCGGTAAATGCTTGAACCTGCGGTAAGGGCAAGCCGACGGCGTCGGATTTTATTTCCGGTTCGTCTTCAAACAAATTTTCTTCCGAATCGTTGACAATCATCTTGCCTGATTGTTTCGAGAACAAGAGTTTGTTCTGCTCGGCGTCGAAATCAACTGTTACAAGGTCTCCGGTTTCGACCTGCTGCGTCGCAACCAGATTTGAGAGCGGATAAACCAGAAAGCGTTCGATTGCGCGTTTTAGATGGCGCGCGCCATATTTCAAATCTATGCCTTCACCGAGCAAAAACTCTTTTGCCTCGTCGGTACATTCAAAGATGAATTTCGTTCCGGCAGATTCTGTGATTCGCTCTTGCACGCTACCGAGTTCGATGTCTAAGATTTGGCGCAGGTGATGTTCTTTCAAACTGCGAAAGACGATGACCTTATCGATACGGTTCATAAATTCGGGCGAGAATTTACGTTTCGCGGCTTCGAGCGCAGTGCGATAAATCTTTGTGTCGATTTCGTTATCATCCGGATTTTTTCCGCTTTTTGCCGGAGCAAAACCGATGCCGCCCGAAATCATATCGCTCATTTCGCGCGCGCCGAGATTAGAAGTCATAATAACGACCGTGCGGGAAAAATCGACGCGGCGATTGTCGCCCAAAGTCAGCGTCGCTTTATCCAGAATTCCGAGAAGAAGCTGCCAGAGCGCGTCCGAAGCCTTTTCAATTTCGTCGAAAAGAACGAACGTCAGTTTTGTGTCTTCCGTGTGCGCTTTATCGAGGTTTTCCTGCGTTAGCATCGGCGAAGTTTCACGATGTCCTAAATATCCCGGAGGCGAACCGATAAGTTTGGCGATTTCGTGTGAATGCTGAAATTCGGCGCAGTCAATTTTGACGACAGCGTGCGGCTCGCCAAACAAAACCGCTGCTGCCGCTTCGACGACGCGCGTTTTTCCCGAACCGGTCGGACCGAGAAAAAGCATCGTTCCGACGGGACGCGCCGGATTGTTCATTCCCGCCAGATAAATTTGAAAAAGACCGCTCATTCGGCGTACGGCGCGTTCCTGTCCGACGATAAAACCCAAAAGCTTGTCTTCGAAATCTTTGGCGCGCGGACTTTTTCTGTCCGGGTCGAGCAAAACTAATTTCTCGGTTGTTTCTTTCTTTTTAGCCGTTTCGTTCTTCATTTTCGTTTTTCTTTCTCCTTACCTCTCGAAAACGCTTTTTCCTTTTGGCGTTTTGCTTGAATTGAAGGCGAATTTTCAAAGCCGAATTTTCCGATAATTTTTCGGAAAATTCCAATCTACATTGATGATTTCAAAAGTTTTTTCGTTGGCTGGACTTTGGGATTTGAAAGACTTGGGTCTTTCTCTGGAATGCAAATCGGATTCGCGCGAATCCGAATATGTTTATTGTTTAGCACAAACAAGTTATTTTGTGCAAGATAAATTTTTGCGAAAACGATTTTTTTTGCAGCGATTTCAAGCGGAATAAACCTTACATTTAATTTATTCGACTTTTATCGCCGTAACTTTCCATTTTACATTGGCGCGGTCGTCGTCGCGGCTAAAACCTTCAATTGTCGCCACAACCGGAATCGTCTGATTGGGCAACAGTTTTTCTTCCTGACTCGGAACGACCAGAAGTTTTTTCTCTCTGACGGTTTTACCCAAAAGGTCAACGACGGCGGCTTTTACTTCCAAACCGTTGATGGTTTTCTGACCTTTGTTTCGGATACTGCCGTGAATCGTCATCATAATAGTTCCCATTGCGGTAGGCGACTGCATTATATTGTTCATATCAGTTTGAATGATGATGTCTTTTGTGTATTGGTTAAATTCAGGCGAACCTTCCTGAAATGAATCAGCAAGTAGCTGTTGCTTTTTCTGATCCAACGAAGGACTAAGTGATAAAAGCCAAACCGCGACCGCAACCAGTAAAGTCGCTGCAAGCAGCGCAATCAATAATATTTTATTTATGCCTTTCTTTTTTTCGGTATTCAAAAGTGTATCCATAATTCACCCCAAAAAATTTGACTCGCCTTTTCGCAAAAAGTTTCTTTAGGTTATCATTTTATCGAAGAAACTTAAAAAATAACTGGAAGCGCGAATACCCTTGTTCGCGTTCTGACAAATGCCAAATATAGCCGCTAAAAGTTTTCCCGCCGCAGACGCACCACGCCCGAAGTATGTCGAAGTTGCGCTGCCGCTGCCGCTTCGCCAAACTTTTACATACGTTTTACCCATTGGTTTGCAGGAAAATGTCAAAACGGGAGCGCGTCTTATCGTGCCGTTTGGCAAACGACAATTGACAGGTTATGCGGTTGCGCTTCACGCGGAACTTGACCCGGAACTGGAAATCGAAGCGTCTGCGCTCAAAGAAGCCGTCGAACTGATAGACGCCGAGCCGCTACTGACCGAGGAAATTGTTCGCCTAACGCAGTGGACAGCCGATTATTACACATCTTCGTGGGGCGAAGTTTTGAAGGCTTCGCTTCCCGCCGGAATCAACGCGACTACCGAGCAGATTTATACAATCACGGCGAAAGGACGCGACGAACTGATAAAACTTTCAACGGCAAAGACGGCGAAAGTGCAAATCCTGCAGTCTTTAAATGAAACGGGCGAAACTGCCGCCAGAGAAATCACCAAGAAATTCGGCGCGTCCGCAGCGCAGCGCGGTTTGCGCGAACTGGTCAAGGAAAATTGGGCAAGCACATTTCATAGAACTTTGACGACACAGGTCAAACCGAAACGGCGCAAAGCAGTTCGGCTTTTGCCGCCGGAATTTCATAAGCCGAATCAAAAAAATTTGACCCAAGTGCAGGAAAGAATCGTCGAGTTTTTACTAAAGGAAAACGGCGAAATCGTTTTTACGGATTTGATTGAACGAGCCGACGCGAGCGCCTCTTCTATTCAAACTCTGGCGAAACACGGCTTGGTTGAAATTTTCGTGCAGGAAATTTTCCGCGACCCTTTGCAGGACGCAACATTGCCGGAAATTACTGATTTAGTTTTGACCGAAGAACAAAACACGGTTTTGACTGAAATTGAAAAGGCACTCGAAGTCGAAAGGTATAAGGCGTTTCTTCTTCACGGAGTTACGGGAAGCGGTAAGACCGAAATTTATATTCGCGCAATGAAATCCACGCTCGAACGAGGCAAATCGGCTTTGATGCTTGTGCCGGAAATCGCGCTGACGCCGGTTTTTTCGAGAAGACTGCGCGCTGTTTTCGGCAATGAAGTGGCAATTCTGCACTCAAACCTTTCGACCGGCGAGCGCTTTGACGAATGGCGGCGGCTGAAAAGCGGCACGGCGCGAATCGTTATCGGAACGCGCTCGGCGGTTTTCGCGCCGCTCGGAAACGTCGGTTTGATAATCGTTGACGAAGAACACGACGGCTCTTATCGCCAGCACGAATCGCCGTTTTATCACGGACGCGACGTGGCGATTGTCCGCGCAAATTTTGCAAATGCAGTAGTCGTTCTCGGCTCGGCGACGCCCGCGCTCGAAACTTTTCACAATTCGCACGTCGGGAAATATGGATATTTAAGTTTGCCGAACCGCATCGGAAATCGACCGATGGCGCGCGCCGAACTCGTTGATATGCGCGAAGTTTTCAAAACAGACGGCAAAAATACGATTTTTTCGCCGCAGCTTCTAGAAGCCATCGAAGAGACACACGCCCGACGCGAGCAATCAATAATTCTCTTAAACCGTCGCGGATTTTCGAGCTTCGTTTTGTGCCGGACGTGCGGCGAAGCGATTCGGTGCAATAACTGCGATATTACTTTGACGTATCACAAACGCGAAGCAAAACTCGTCTGTCATTACTGCAATCACCGCGAGCGTGCGCCGCATAAGTGTCCGGCTTGCGCGAGTAAATTTATTTATTTCGTCGGCGAAGGCACCGAACAAATCGAAGATATTCTGGTGAGAAAATTTTCAAACTTAAAAATCGCGCGGATTGACCGCGACACGACTTCGCGCCGCAAATCGTTTGAAGAAACTTTAATGCAGTTCAGCCGCGGCGAGATTGACATGCTTGTCGGAACGCAAATGCTGGCGAAAGGACACGATTTTCCGAACGTAACGCTTGTCGGCGTAATTACGGTTGACGCGGGTCTTGCAATGCCGGATTTTCGCGCTGCCGAGAGAACTTTTCAGCTTTTGACGCAAGTTGCCGGACGCGCCGGACGCGGGACTTTGCAGGGTCGCGTTTTGATTCAAACTTATCATCCCGAACATTACGCTCTGCGCCACGCTCAAACACAAAACTACGAAAATTTCTACGCCGAAGAAATCAATTTTCGCCGGAATTTAAATTATCCTCCGTTTGTCGCGCTGGCTTCGATTTTAGTAAAACATTCAAATTATAATTACGCCTTCGACAACGCCGAAATTCTACGCCAGTGTCTGCAAAAAGCCGACGGCGAACGAGCGTGCCACATTCTCGGCGTTGCGCCCGCGCCGCTTGCGCGTCTGAAAGGCGAACATCGTCTGCAAATTTTAATAAAAGCGCGAAACCGCACAAAACTGCGCGAAACCCTTGATTTTGCGCTTGCCGACGCGCAGGAAAAGTTTTGCGATTTGCGGATTGTAAATGTGGAAATTGATCCAGTGAATTTGATGTAAATTGCTAGAAGCCGTTCTATTCTTTTTAATTTCTTCGATTCATTTTTTTCGCTTTTTAGAAACGTTTTCAAACTGAACTTCGTTGTAAATATCCGTCAGAGAAACCGTACAATTGATTGAATCTAAAATCAGATTCGGTGAATTTCCATTCACCAGTCGCAATTTCCAATCTTCCGCGTCAATCCGCGAAAAATGCTCGATTCGCATCGTGTCCTGCTCAACTAAAACATAATCGCTCAAACTTTCCAGTGATAGATACGATTCTAGTTTTTCGTTACGGTCTTTTAATTTTGTGGATTTTGAAAGAACTTCGATAATCACCGCCGGATTAAGCAGCCCATCTTTTTTGCCGTCTTCAAATTTTCTTTCGCCGCAAGTTACGACAATATCCGGGTAATAATAATTACTCTTTTTAACATTAGCAGCTTTGACGCGCATATCACTGGCGAAAGCGCGGCATTTTGTATTTTTTAACTGCACAAAAAGTTCTCCGAAAACATTGCTGGCAATGACGTTATGCGTTTCGCTCGCGCCTGCCATCGCCACAATTTCGCCGTCTATAAACTCGTGCTTTTCACGTGCTTCACGCTCGAAAGCGAGATAATCCTCTGTTGAAATGTATTTGTCTCTGGCAAATGCTAAATTGCTTCGGCTCATAATTTCCTCATAAAAGACTCGATTGCGTAGCCGGATTTTTGCTTTTAAGCTCCGGCTTGTCTGCCGGCATTCTCGAAGTTAATCTGCGCGTAGATTTCTGAAAGCGAAACTTTACAATTGACCGATTCGAGCGAGATTATTTCCTCGCGGTCATTGTAGATGCGGTAAATCCATTGTTTGGCGTTTTGTTTGGCGTAATGTTCGACGCGCATTTCGTCTTCTTTGACTAGCAGATATTCGCGGATGCTGTCCATTGCCAGATAGGATTCGAGCTTTTCGGTTTTGTCGAGCGAGTTTGTGTTTTTTGAATAAATTTCCAGGACAATCGTCGGATTCTGTAAAACGTCGAACTGATTATCAGTAAAGCTCGGTTTGCTGCTGACAACGATGACATCGGGATAAGTAAATCGAGTCGGACTCATTTGCACGAGCATATTGCCCGCGTAAATTTCGTTTTTTTGCCCGTGAATACGATTGCCGATTGCAATTGTCGCGTTGCTTCCGATTAAGCTGCGCGTTCGATTTGAACTGGCAAGCGACAAAACCTTGCCGCCGATGTATTCGTCATTGCTGGCAATGACGTTATGCGTTTCGCTCGCGCCTGCCATCGCCACAATTTCGCCGTCTATAAACTCGTGCTTTTCACGTGCTTCACGCTCGAAAGCGAGATAATCCTCTGTTGAAATGTATTTGTCTCTGGCAAATGCTAAATTGCTTCGGCTCATAATTTCCTCATAAAAGACTCGATTGCGTAGCCGGATTTTTGCTTTTAAGCTCCGGCTTGTCTGCCGGCATTCTCGAAGTTAATCTGCGCGTAGATTTCTGAAAGCGAAACTTTACAATTGACCGATTCGAGCGAGATTATTTCCTCGCGGTCATTGTAGATGCGGTAAATCCATTGTTTGGCGTTTTGTTTGGCGTAATGTTCGACGCGCATTTCGTCTTCTTTGACTAGCAGATATTCGCGGATGCTGTCCATTGCCAGATAGGATTCGAGCTTTTCGGTTTTGTCGAGCGAGTTTGTGTTTTTTGAATAAATTTCCAGGACAATCGTCGGATTCTGTAAAACGTCGAACTGATTATCAGTAAAGCTCGGTTTGCTGCTGACAACGATGACATCGGGATAAGTAAATCGAGTCGGACTCATTTGCACGAGCATATTGCCCGCGTAAATTTCGTTTTTTTGCCCGTGAATACGATTGCCGATTGCAATTGTCGCGTTGCTTCCGATTAAGCTGCGCGTTCGATTTGAACTGGCAAGCGACAAAACCTTGCCGCCGATGTATTCGTGTTTGGCTGAACTTTTGCGTTCCATATTTAAATATTCTTCCGAAGTGTAATTTTTCTCGGCTTGCGGCGTTGCTTTTTCACTCATAATAATTCCTTTTTATTATTTTTTAGTCCGGGTTGGATTTTTCCAATTAAAAAATTCATTATCTAGGTTGACATAAATTTTCCCTATTTTAAAGCAGCTTGTTTTTAAACTTAAATATTATTTCTATCAATCGTATGAAACTAAAAATTTTAGCCGAAAAAACATTTGCCATTGTGGAACAAGGAAATGCTGACCTGGAAATAGCGGGCGCGGCTGGATTGGACATTGCCGAAAGCGGACAGGTCACGTTTTTGGCAAACCCGAAATACACGCCGCAGACGAAGCAAACAAAAGCAAGCGCGATTTTTTTGGGCGAAAAGGAAAAAATCGAACGCACAGATATTGCCGTTCTGCGCACGAAAGACCCGTATTTGGCTTACACACGCGCTTTACGTTTATTTTTACCCGACACGGAAGCTGTAAAAATTATTGACCCAACCGCTTCAATTGACGAAACCGCCCAAATCGCAGAAGACATTTCAATCGGAGCTTTTGTTTCGATTGGAAAAAATTGCGTCATCGAAAGCGGCGTGAAAATTTTCCCGAACGTTACGATTTATGACAATGTAAAGATTGGCACATACTCGACAATTCATTCGGGCGTCGCCGTTCGTGAAAACTGCGAAATCGGCGCAAACTGCATCGTTCACAATAATTGCGTCATCGGTTCGGACGGCTTCGGCTACGCAAAAACAGAAGAAAAACACTGGTTGAAAATTCCGCAAACCGGACGAGTCGTTGTCGAAGACGATGTAGAAATTGGCGCCGGAACTTGTATTGACTGCGCTTCGGTTGGTGAAACCCGCATCAAAAGCGGCGCGAAAATTGATAATCTCGTCCAAATCGGACATTCCTGCACCATAGAAGAAGACGCTTTGATTTGCGCTCAAACTGGACTTGCGGGCAGTTCCGTCATCGGCAAGCGCGTAATTTTAGCCGGACAAGTCGGCATCGCCGGACATTTGCGAATTGGCGACGACGTGGTAATTACGGCGAAATCGGCAACCAGCCACGATGTCGAACCGGGCAAAATCTTATCGGGAATTCCGGCGTTTGAAAACCGTGATTGGCTGCGCTCAATCTCGGCATTTCGGCGTTTGGGCGAAATGGCGCGGACAATTCGGGAATTGGAAAAACGAATTGCAAAAATGGTAAAAGACGAGTCAACTTAATTGTTTCTCAATTTGCGTTTAGTAAAAGTAAGCAGCGATTTCAAATCGCCTGTAAAAGAAAAGACAAAAGCCGTTTTGACTGTCAAAAAATTCTACAAAGTTATCGAGGGGATTTGCGGTATATCTGGATTGTTTTCTTTTTACCTCAATTCCTTTATGTGAATTTGAATATTTCTCATAGACAGCAGATTTTACTCAAGTCTTATCCGATACCGCTTGAATACTATTTGTGTCAAATCCCCGCGTAAAGCAAAAGCTTTTCTCTTCTTAACTGCCTTAGTTAAAATTTGTCGGACACCATGTCCTGCAAGAACAAACCTATTTTTGCAAATAATATGCCAACATAGAAAAATAATTTACTTCAATACAAAGCCCCGTTTCTTGAGAAAAGCTAAAATGGAGCGGGCATTTTGTTCAGGAGAAGCGAAATCGGTTTCTATTACAATCTCAGGGTTTTGCGGCGATTCATAAGGATCGTTAATGCCGGTTAGGTTTTTAATCTCGCCGCGGCGCGCTTTTTCATAAATACCCTTTGCATCTCGTTGCTCACACACTTCTAAAGGCGTATCTACAAAGACTTCGATGAAACAGTCCGCTCCAACCATATTGCGAACCTCATTGCGCATAGCTCGGTAAGGGCTTACGGCTGCACACACTGCTACACCACCGTGATGTGCTATTTCCGCAGCCACAAATCCTATACGTCTAACATTAATGTCTCGATCTATTTTAGTGAAGCCTAGACCGGCAGAAAGATAGTTACGCACGACATCTCCATCCAATAATGTAACTCGCCGTCCGTGCGCCAGTAATGTTTCTGTCAGTATCTCGGCTGTTGTTGATTTACCTGAGCCACTTAATCCCGTAAACCAAACACAGACGCCCTGTTGGTGTCGCGGCGGGTGTGACCGGGCAAGAATTGTTGCAGCCTCATAACGCATAAACCAATCGGGCAGCCTTCGACCTTTATTTAAATATTCCTCACGCAATTCCGTTCCTGAAATCGAACGGGTAACAGCGTCAGCAGGCGCCTGGTCTACTTCGACATAACTATCTTGCTCAGGTAAATAAATTAACTCACGAAAAGGAATTACTTCGACAGCCAGTTCCTCACTAAACTGTCGCGCTAAGTCTTGCGCTGCGTATGGCTGATAAAAAGGCTGCCCTTTAGAATCTTTACCGGGGCTGGCGTGGTCGCGCCCGACAATTAAGTGGGTTGCGCCGTAATTGCGACGTATCAGAGCGTGCCATAAAGCCTCTCTCGGACCTGCCATACGCATTGCCAGCGGAATTAAGGATAGAAGAAGACGTTCTCGGTCATAGTAACGTTCGGCTAAAATTTTGTATGTGCGGACGCGGCTGTAATGATCAATATCTCCCGGTTTTGTCATACCGACAACCGGATGCAGTAACAACACCGCGTCTTTGTCTTCAATAGCCTTTTTTGTTAATTCTTCATGAGCGCGGTGGAGAGGATTGCGCGTCTGGAATGCAACAACATTTTCCCGACCCAATTTCTTGAGTCGGGCGCGTGTCTGTGTCGGCGTTAATCTCAAATCGGAAAAATCGAAATGGCGAGGCAGTTGTAATACTTTCAAACGACCGGAAATATTAAATTTGCCCCAACTATGCATTTCCGCTATTAACGGATGTCGCAAATCCAGAGTATCGAAAACCTTCCGGGCTGCCTCATCTAACTCCCACTCGTATATTTCTTCGACAGTCAGTATTGCAAGCAGTTCGTTTTTTGTATTACGAAGGGCTATATCCTGACCTAATTTTGGACATATTTTTTTTTCAACGGGCAAGGTAATCGGGATTGGGAAGATATAGCCGTTTGTTAAGCGCATCTCATCTAATACGCAGTCGTAATCTGCTTTGCCCATGAATTGGTCGAGAGGCGAGAATGCTCCGGTAGCAAGCAGTTCCAAATCACATTCGATACGTTCTGAAATTTGTATGGAAGCAAGCGTGTTTGCATACCGCTTGGATTCAATTATCTCTTCGGGCGGAATCATTAGATCAACTAGAATACCGCCATACGGAGATTGTATAATTCTATTGTTTGTCGCCAAATGTTTTTCAATTACTTCCATATTAAAATTCAAGATAGATATAAGCCTTGATTTCTATCAAACTATATCTATCTTGAATTACAAACTGCGCTTGTTCTGTCTGAAGCGCGCTACCGATAGCTCTGATAACCTATCCCGTAGCAAAAAATGAAACAAGCAATGAAATTCGTTTCATATTTTAAACCATTATTGATTTGTTGTTCGTGTTTATTTCTTCTCCATTTGATTAAGGCAAATAAGCAGACGGAACGGGTTTATCGCTCGCCAAACCAAATGGTATAGCCGCAAACCCGTTTGTGCTTTGCAGCAGATACCAAATCCCTTCCCGATACACGGCTAAATCGGCTTTACCATCGCCGTCATAGTCGGCTGGCGCAGGCACATCCGCTGCTAAACCAAACTGAAACGCCGCAAAACCCGATTGCGAACGAAGCTGATACCAAATACCGTCTCGATATACGGCAATATCCGTTACGCCGTCATTGTCGTAATCTGCCGGAACAAGTTTGTCGGTTGGCAAACCAAACTGAATTGCAGTAAAGCCTCGCTGACTTCTGGACAAACGCCAAACACCGTCACGATAGACGGCAAAATCCGCAAGTTTGTCGCCATCGTAATCTCCGACGACGGGTTTATCGGTTGCATTGCCGAACTGCACGGCTCGAGATTGACTGTTCGCCAGATTCAGCGTGTACCAATTGCCGCCGCGATAAACGGCAAGTTCGGCGCGTCCGTCGCCCGTAAAGTCAGCGGGAACGGGAATGTCGTTCGCCAAGCCGAATTGAACAGCGTTGAAACTGCCGTTTGAGCTGTTGAGCCAATACCAAACACCGTCACGATAAACGGCGATGTCGGTTTTGCCGTCGCCGTCAAAATCGGCAGGCGTGATTTTATCGGTTGAAAGACCGAACTGCGTCGCGGAAAAACCCTGCGTCGAGCGATTCAGATACCAAACTCTGTCGGACGGGCGAAAGACGGAAATATCCGCTTTGGAATCTCCGTCAAAGTCAAACTTCGTTCTCGGCGGCGGCGGCGGCGAGAGAGCAATGCTTACGTCCTGCATTCGGAGCCTATAGGGACCGGAGTCGTTAGCTCCGCTGACAGGCGAGTCAACGAACAGGTAAAGAGGAACATTCAATGGAAGATGATTAATCAGTTGACTGTTAAGAAATGCGGCGGCGCCGGGAAAAGGGGCATACGAAATACTCAGCAAGTTGGATGCAAAATTATTCGTTCCGGCAGGACATCTTTCATCGAATCTGCTGTCCAAAATATAAATCATCGGTCTGTAAGTGGCGGAGGTTGCGGAGACCTGTATCTCTGGATTTGAACCACGACCTGTTAGTGTAAACGAGTAAATTTGGTCGGGACCGTCGGCACTAGTAGAGTAAGAGTAATAATAATAATAGCTGATAAGGCGATCAACCGTATTATTTGCGCCCGTCGTGTTGCCGGTGTCAGTATAAGGCGCGGCGGCAGTGTAAGTTCCTGCCGGGATAGGGTTGCCGGGACAGTTATCGCCGCCGGCAAGCACGGACGTTATATCGAAGTTACCCTTTTGATGAGGTAAGAGAAAGTTGCTCCGGCGACGCAGAAATTCCGGTTTGCCGCTTCTTTTATTGACCCTCTCAAGAAGCCGCGTGGTCTGCCCGGCGACGCTCACTTCCGGTTTTTTCGCTTCGTCAGCCTGCGCCTCTTGCGCGAACGAGGTCAGAATCGCAGGAAATGCCGCAAAGATTGAGTAATAACCCAATTTCTGTCGGAACTGTTTTAGGAATGCGGTTAAGATTTCTCGATTTGACAATGAATCACCGTTTCCAAGAATATTCAGATGCTTTGTGTTTGTTATTTCAGTTTTCATTTTTTTTCTCCTTAAATTAAATTACAATCCTAACCGGCTAAAGTCCGTTGCCGGATAATATCTGGCGAGGCGACGGATGCGCTCCTTTTGTCGAACACTAAGACCCGATTCGCCGCGTCCGGCGACTCCTTTGTTAAAGCGCGTCTTTCGTGCTTCCGATTCAGTTTCCTTGATCTTTTGCTCGACGCCTCGCCGCGCGGCGCCGAGACCGTAAAACCTGAGAACATTTTGAATAGCAGAGGGTTTGTCAGCGATTAAGTCTTCGTAGCTGAGCCAAAAAATCTCAAGGCTCTTTTGCTTTTCGACAAGACTCCACGATGCCGCAAATTGGAAATACCAGGGAATCACATTGTCTATCAGCAGATCAATTTTCGTTTCTTCATCCAGAGATTGATAATCGGCTCGGAAAAATGAATTGTAAGACGCGCCTTTGTTATAAAAATCAAGCAGACTCATTACCGAGTCGAAAATATTGCGAACGAGCACAACCGGCTTGATATTGAATGCTTGCATCATCTGGACATTCGCGTCCGAAGCCCGACAATGCTGCTGGGTTACCGTATCGAGATGGGCGGCTTCACGAAGCGTCGGCAGATAAAGCTCGTGTTCGCTTTGTCCCGCCGCATAAACCATAAAAACATCTCTATAACCCGTCAAACTCACGAGCAGATTTTTCAGAAAGGTTGACGCGCTTTTCGGCACACAGGCGATAAATATATGCGTGCCAAGTTGTTCCTCTGTTATGTCGGTCGTAAAGTCGGCGAGTTCGGCACGCTGACCGGACGCTGCTAGCGAGTTAGTCAAATTGACGTAAGAACTCGGACGCGAATAAATCGCTATCGCTTTTCGGCAGCACAAAACACTCGCCTCATAATGTTTATATTTGAAGAATACAAGTCCGAGGTCTTGAAATGCGCCTGCGAACCTCTTTCGAAAATCGCTGTCTTCAGCCATTTCTCCGCGAATCTCAAGGTTCAGCGCGGATTGTAAAAAATCGTTCGCTGAGACGGCGTCACCGGTTTTAAACAATTGTTCAATCAGCAGTTTGTAACTTAAAAGCAGGTTATGAACGAGATGGTCATAGAACGGCTGCCGAACCGTCAACTTCTGAAGAGCGCTTTGAAACAGCGTAACTGCCAGGCTTCACGAAGCGTCGGCAGATAAAGCTCGTGTTCGCTTTGTCCCGCCGCATAAACCATAAAAACATCTCTATAACCCGTCAAACTCACGAGCAGATTTTTCAGAAAGGTTGACGCGCTTTTCGGCACACAGGCGATAAATATATGCGTGCCAAGTTGTTCCTCTGTTATGTCGGTCGTAAAGTCGGCGAGTTCGGCACGCTGACCGGACGCTGCTAGCGAGTTAGTCAAATTGACGTAAGAACTCGGACGCGAATAAATCGCTATCGCTTTTCGGCAGCACAAAACACTCGCCTCATAATGTTTATATTTGAAGAATACAAGTCCGAGGTCTTGAAATGCGCCTGCGAACCTCTTTCGAAAATCGCTGTCTTCAGCCATTTCTCCGCGAATCTCAAGGTTCAGCGCGGATTGTAAAAAATCGTTCGCTGAGACGGCGTCACCGGTTTTAAACAATTGTTCAATCAGCAGTTTGTAACTTAAAAGCAGGTTATGAACGAGATGGTCATAGAACGGCTGCCGAACCGTCAACTTCTGAAGAGCGCTTTGAAACAGCGTAACTGCCAGGTCGGCGCTTTCACGTTTTAATGCCTTAACGCCAAGATCAACCTCCTGCTGCACAATGCTGTAAAGGTTTAAGTTGGATTTGTCGTCTGCCAAGCCGATTGAATAGTTAAGTCGTTTCATCTCTTTAATTTCTCCTTTTGATTACGGCAAATAAGCCGCCGGAGCAGGACGGTCTCCGTTTGTTCCGAACTGCACGGTTGAAAATCCGGCAGTGCTTTGCCGCAAATACCAATAGTCGTTTTCAGGACGGAAAACCGCTTCGTCCGTTCGTCCGTCACCGTCATAATCCGCCGGTACGGGAATGTCGCCCATTGTGCCAAACTGGACGGCGAAAAATTGATTGTTTGAACTGTTGAGTCTGTACCAGACACCATCTGAAGGGCGATAAACCGCGATGTCGCGTCGCCCGTCCCCGTCAAAATCTCCAGCCGCCGGCACGTCACCTAATGCGCCGAACTGAGTAGCAGAAAAGCCCGTTTGCGAACGATTCAAATACCACACGCCGTCTGACGGGCGAAACACAACCTGGTCGGCTCGCCCGTCGCCGTCGAAATCACCCGGCACTGGAACGTCGCCTTGCGTACCGAACTGCACGGCACTAAAACCTGCGGTCGAGCCGAGCATAAACCAAGTGCCTGAAGACGGACGGAATACGGCGATGTCATCCTTCCCGTCGTTATCGTAATCAGCCGCGACCGGAATATCGCCGGTTGTACCGAATTGCGCGGCGGAAAAACCCGCTTGCGATTGCAGGAGATACCAAGTACTGTTTGATGGACGAAAAACGGCGAGGTCTGTTTTGCCATCGCCGTCAAAGTCCGCGGCAGCGGGTTTGTCTTCCGCCGAGCCGAATTGCGTGGCGGAAAATCCGGCTTGCGATTGAAGGAGATACCAAACTCCGTCAGACGGGCGAAAGACGGATACGTCCGCTTTGCCGTCGCCGTCAAAGTCGAATGGTGTGCGCCGGGCAACAACCGAATCGCCGAGATAGCGGACGATTGCAATATCGCCATTGCCGTTGGGTGTTTTAGTCCAGCCGAAAGCGAGAATTTTGCCGTCCGACTGCACCGCGCCACCAGCAGCCCCGCTGTTTGAGTTGATTGGCGTAATCACTCTGCCGTTAGTGCCGAAACTCGTGTCCGGCGTGCCGTTCGGATTCAGACGCGCAACTGCAAACCTGCTGTTAAAGGTGAAGTCGGTGCGCGCAGAGCCGAAAGCAACGAGTTTGCCGTCCGATTGCAGGGCAATACCGCGGCTGACATCAAAATTGCCTTCCGTTGTAAAAATTCCGTTTTGGGCAAAGCTCGTATCTACCGAACCGTTCGCATTGTAACGGACAATCACCGACACAGGCAGATTTGCGAATCCCCTTCCAACGACAACAATTCTGCCGTCCGGCTGTAAGACGGCATCATTTAAAATAGCGCTGCCGTTTGGCAACGTGTGAACAACTTTGCCGCCCACGCCAAAACCGGAATCGAGCGAGCCGTTCGCGTTGTAGCGGGCGAGCGCGAAACTGTAAGTTTCATTTACGCTACTAATATTTAAACCGGCGGCAACGATTTTTCCGTCAGGCTGAAGCATAACCGCATTGGCTCCGTCAATATTGGTACTAAAGCGGGTGTGGACTTTCCCGCCCCTGCCGAAACTCGTATCGAGCGAGCCGTTCGTGTTATAACGAATTACGGCGAAACCTGTACCCAGTCCGTCGAAAGAACCAAATCCGACAACGACGATTTTGCCGTCCGCCTGCACCGCGACTTCATTCGCATAGCCTTCGGGCGTAACAACTCTGCCGCCCGTTCCGAACGAAGCGTCGAGCGTGCCGTCCGAATTGTACCGATTAATGGCAAAATTAATGGCAAAACCAATATTCGAATGTCCGACGGGGACGATTTTGCCGTCCGGCTGCAAAGCAATGTCTTCGCTGACAATTTCACCGCCGGGAGTGATGGGAGCGACGATTTTACCGTTTGTCCCGAACGAAGCGTCGAGCGTTCCGTTCGGATGGTAGCGAGCGAGGAAAAATGAAACGGTGAAAGGGTTGCCGTCAAAGTCTTCTTCACCCTTAATCCTACCGCCCACGACGATTTTGCCGTCGGGCTGCACCTGCATTGAAGTGGTTTCTGCATAATAAGGCGCGTTAATGATTGGCGTAACGACAATGCCGCCGTTGCCAAAACTCAAATCGAGGTCGCCCGGCGCGGCTGAAACCGAAGCGGATAACGCTAGAAATAATCCGATTACCAAAATAATTGATTTGTAATTTGCGTTCATTTTCTTTCTCCTTTTTGATTACGGCTGTAGATAAGCCGCCGGAACGGGCTTGTCGGTTGCCAAGCCGAACTGCACCGCAGAAAATCCGTTTGTGCTTTGCTGCAGATACCAGGTTCCGTCACGATAAACCGCCGCATCCGCTCGTCCGTCGCCGTCATAATCGGCGGGCGCGGGAATGTCCGAAGCGAAGCCGAACTGAAATGCCGTAAAGCCCTGATTGCTCCGCAATAAATACCAAATGCCATCCCGATAAACGGCTAAATCCGTCTT
>MWVX01000021.1_pt1 | contig 53022 bp, 51 predicted proteins | sample 1047311 | NCBI WGS metagenome assembly MWVX01 (sample SAMN06349984, study PRJNA376086) | soil metagenome | isolation source: MtG-4 sample Antarctic (ecotone) soil | place: Antarctica | collected 2015-01-13 | reverse complement strand
TCTGCCGACGCTGGCGCAGAGACAAGGCATTTTGAGTATCGCCGTGCGAAATCCGCTGACCGGAATCGTTTATCCGGCGGGAACGCCGATTCCGATGACGGCGTTCGCGCAGAAAGTTTTAAACGATGCGGAATTTAAAGTGCAAACCAACACCTACAGCGCGGAGTTCGGACGAAGCGGCGGCGCGGTCATCAACGCATCGTATCGCAGCGGCACGAATGGATTTCACGGCTCGGCGTGGGCGTTCAACCGAAACACGGTTTTAAATGCGGTCGGCTTTTTCAAACCGCTCGGCGGCGTGAAACCGCCTTTGAACCGCAACCAATTCGGCTTTACCTTCGGCGGTCCGATTATCAAAGACCGCACGTTTTTCTTCGGCGATTACGAAGGTTTTCGGCAGATTCAGAAAAACCTGGTTTATTCCAATCTGCCGACGCTGGCGCAGAGACAAGGCATTTTGAGTATCGCCGTGCGAAATCCGCTGACCGGAATCGTTTATCCGGCGGGAACGCCGATTCCGATGACGGCGTTCGCGCAGAAAGTTTTAAACGATTTGCCCGCGCCGAATCTGACCGGAATTCCGGGCGCGAATTATCAGGAGTTGGTTTTAAATCGCAATTTTAACAACAAATACAACGTCCGCCTCGACCACAAATTAAACGATAATTTCAGCATTTTCGGACGCTGGAGTTACCGGAAATCAAACGCTTTTGAAGCTCCGAATATTCCGGGCGCATCGGGCAGCAATCAAAACGGTTTCGTGGATATTTTAAACAAACAATTCGTCGTCGGCACAACTTACGCATTTAAAAACGCTTCGGTTTTGGACGTGCGATTTTCGCGCTCGATAATTGACGCGGGAAAACGTCCGCCGCTCATCGGCGGGCAAAGTCCGTTCGAGCTTTACGGAATCACCGGCTTGCCGAACGACCCGGAAGTCAACGGCGGTTTGACGACGCAAACCATCAGCGGTTTTTCGCAGCTCGGACGACAGGCGACGAATCCGCAGTATCAAAATCCGACGAACAACGACATCCGCGCCAGCTACGGATTTTTGCGCGGTCGCCACAGCTTGAAAATCGGCTATGAATATCTCGCCGTCAACACCGAAGTTCAGGACACGAATCCGCTTCTCGGACTCGACACTTACAGCGGACAATTCAGCACGACGGGCGCGGCGAACAATCTGAATAATCTGGCGGATTTCTTTTTCGGTTTGCGAAGCCAATACGAATTGGCGAATCTGACCGTCGCCCAGATGCGCCAGCGGTTTCATTTCGCTTACGTTCAGGACGATTTCAAAGTCAACCGAAAACTAACGCTCAATCTCGGTCTTCGATACGAATTCGGCACGCCGTATTACGAAAAGGATAATCGTTTGTCGAATTACGACCCGGTTTCCAATTCGATTCTTCTGGCAAGCGACGGCTCGCTTTACAATCGCACGCTGGTTGACCCGGATTACAACAATTTCGGACCGCGCCTCGGATTCGCCTACAACGTCTTTGAAAAAACCGTCATTCGCGGCGGCTACGGCGTTGGTTATAATTACCTGAATCGTTTGGGAAGCGCGGACGTTTTGGGAACGAATTTTCCGATTATCACCCGCGCCGCCGTCGCGCAAACCGCTCCGAACGCGACGACCAATCCGCTGTGCGTCGGCGATGCGTTTGCCGCCAACTGTTTCCGCGCCACCCAGCAAGGCTATCCGACGAGCGGACTTCCGAACAACGTAACTTTGTATATTCCGCGCGATATTAAAACGGCGAGCGTCCAAAACTGGCAGCTTTCGGTTCAGCAGGAAATTTTCGGAAATATGGTTCTCGATGTCGCTTATGTCGGCAACCGCGCGAAAAATTTGGTAATTCTCGCCGACCTCAATCAAGCGCGTCCGTTGACCGAAACCGAATTCGCCCTGCCAGCCGCCCAGCGTCCTTCTTTGCAGGCGCGTCGCCCGATTACGGGTTTCGGAACGATTTCGGCGGTTCTGCCCGAAGGTTTTTCAAATTACAACGCTCTGCAAATCAAACTCGAACGCCGTTTTGCCAGCGGCTTGTATTTTCTGAATTCGTTCACCTGGTCAAAGGCTCTGGACAACGCTTCGCAGGTTTTGGAAGAACCGAACGGCAACACCGGAACGCCGCAGAATGTTTATGACATCGCGCGTGATAAAGGAATTGGGGCTTACGACCAGCCGTTTAACAACACGACGAGCTTCGTTTTTGAAGTTCCCTTTGGACGCGGACGCTGGCTCGGCAGCAATTTGAATCCGGTTCTCGATTCAATTTTCGGCGGCTGGACATTGAGCGGCGTGAATACGATGACGAGCGGGCAGCCGATAAATTTCCGTTACGGACCTTCGCCGGTAACGAATAATCTGCCGTCGTTTTTGGGCGGCGTTGCGCTTCGTCCGAATGTCGTTTGCGACCCGACGAATCGCGGCGACCGACCGAATCCGACGCGAGATTATTTTGTGCCTTCGTGTTTGTCCCGCCCGGCGGTGACCGCGCCGTTCGGCAACGCCGGACGCAACATCGCCCGCAGCGACAGTTATTTTAATTTCGATTTGGGCGTGCATAAACAGTTTAAATTGCCGATTAACGAACAGACGCGGCTCGAATTTCGCGCCGAGTTTTTCAATTTATTCAATCGCACGAATTTTCAAGCTGCCAATTCAGACATCAATAGCGCGGCTTTCGGCACAATCAATAGCACGTTTCCGGCTCGGCAAATTCAGCTTGCATTGAAGTTTTACTTCTAAAGAGCAGGAATCGAGTTGATAATTTTTGAACTTTAATAAACGGCGGTGATTTCAAAGATTGCCGCCGTTTATCAACAAGTTCAATTCTGTTATCAAAGTTTGATTTCAAAAACGCTATGATAAAAATTATTCTTTTTATTCTTTTCCTTCCTTTCATGGCGGCAATCAATATCTTTTCTCAAACGTCGCCGGACTTCGACATTCAAGGTCATCGCGGCGCGCGCGGTTTGATGCCGGAAAACACAATTCCGGCGTTTCTCAAGGCGTTGGATGTGGGCGTTGACACTTTGGAATTGGATACGGTTGTCAGTCGGGACGGAAAACTGGTGGTTTCACACGAACCGTGGTTTTCATCGGAAATTTCGCTCGACAAAAACGGTCAACCGATTCCGTCAGAAAAGCAAAAAGAGTTCAATTTATACAAGATGAATTATGCGGAAATCAAATTGTTCGATGTCGGAAGCCTCGGCAACCGGCGGTTTCCCGAACAGCAGAAAATCAAAACTTATAAACCGCTGCTTGCCGATGTTTTCAAGGAAACACAAAAATACATTCGCAGCAATCGCTTAAAGCCGACGATGTATAACATCGAAACCAAATCAACCGTGCAAGGTGATATGACTTATCATCCCGCGCCCGCCGTTTTCGCCCGCCTGCTTTACGACGAAATTATCAAAAGCAAAATGCAAAAGCGGGTTACGATTCAATCGTTCGACGTGCGAACCTTACAGGAATTCAAGAAATTTCCGGTAAAAATGCCGCTTGTCCTGCTCGTGGAAAACAAAGACGGCATCGAGAAAAACATTGAAAAACTAGGTTTTCAGCCGGACGTTTACAGCCCGCATTTTTCGCTGGTTGACGAGTTGACCGTCAAATACTGCCGCGAAAGGCGAATCAAAATAATTCCCTGGACGGTTAATGAAATCTCCGACCTGGAGCGTATGAAAAAGCTCGCTTTGGACGGAATCATCACGGATTATCCAGACCGGGCGATAAAAGTTTTTAGAAACTAAATTGTCGTGTCGGTTTTGTTTTGCCTTTGGTGGCTGCAAACATCCGATTAATCGAATTCTCTATAAAAAGAAAATCCGGTTGTTTGATTTTACATGCCGGTAATTGCTTCTCTCGGAAAGAATTTGTTAAGTTCCTTCACTAAATCCGGCTTCGCGCCGACCGAATGGTAAAGTTTTATTTCCGCACTCGCTCGGTTGCGGTGAACTTTTACGTCATAAACCAGCCATTGCGCCATCAGGTTATTTAATGCTTTTTGGTCGTCAACATTTATTGCCCTGTCGGGAGCAATTACGATTGGGGATTCCGCAGTCATAATATTTAATACACCCCTTTAACCGTTGCTTAACGGAAGTCGGTAATATAATCTTTTTGAAGTTTGAAGTGGTTCAATAAAAGTGGAGAGAAAACTGTCTTTGGTAGAATATCAAAGATATGTGGAAAAAATACGACAATGAATTTAAGCGCAATGCCTTGCAAAAGGTTTTTGACGGGCAATCGGTCAGATCGGTCGCCGAAGAATTAGGGTCAATGAATCATTGATTCATAAGTGGAAACGTGCCGCTTTAACGAAAGGCGATGGCGAACGGAGCGGAAATGAATTAGCCGAAACAGAAGTCCTGAAAAAGCGAATTCGAGAATTGGAAATGGAGGTCGAAATCCTAAAAAAGTCGACGCTTATCTTCGGGCGCGGAAGTTAAAACGCTATGCTTTTATTGACCGTGAAAAGCGGACTTATCCGTTTTATCTTTTATGCCGGGTGATGAAGGTTTCCACGAGCGGCTATTATGCGTGGCGGAAAAGATTAACGAAACCGCCGTGTTTGAAAAGAAAGAAGTTAGCCTATTTAGTGAGGAATTGTTATTTTGAAAATCGAAGACGCTACGGCTCGCGGCGGATTCAAAAGGCGTTAGGTAAAAACGGAATCAGCGTCGGGCGGTGCAAAGTTCGCCGATTGATGAAAGAGGAAGGCTTAAAAGCAATTCAAACGAAAGCATTTAAGCCGCGCACAACAAATTCCAAAGGAGTTTTGCCCGCGCCGAATTTGTTAGCCGGAAACCAGCCGGAAGAATGCGCTGCCGGTAAAATTATCATTGGCGACATCACTTACATTCGCTTGCGCGGCGGGAAGTTTTGTTATTTGGCAATGTGGCAGGATAAGATCACGAGAAGAATCATCGGGTGGAGTTTGGCACAGGCGATGACCGCAGAATTAGTCATTTCCGCTTTGCAGAAAGCCGTTCGCAAAGGATTGGTGAAACCGGGAGCGATCATTCATTTGGATCGCGGCAGTCAATATGCGGCAAACGGCTTTCGCCGACTTTTACAAGAGAACGGCTGTCGGCAAAGTGTGAGCGGCAAAGGCAATTGTTACGATAATGCCCAAGCCGAAAGCTTCTTTTCACGGTTTAAGACAGAGTTGATGGAGGGTGGAGTTTTTGAAGACCTCGAACAAGCCCGGTCGGAGATTTTCAGCTACATTGAAGGTTATTACAATCGAACGAGATTACATTCAAGTTTGGGTTACAAAAGTCCAATGGAATTCGAGATGGAATTGAAATCAAAAAATGGAGGATTAGTTGACAGTTTTTTGTCTAAAATAACTTGACCAACTCACCTTCTCTCTATAATCAAGATTAATGGCTGCTTCGTAAACCGAGGTGCAAAGCCAGAAACAACACTAATAGGCTGATAATACCAAGCAGTATATACCGTCCCCAGCGTTCTCTAGTGGATATAATGCGATTGGACGACAATCCCTCATTCTGTTCGTGTTGCTTACGCAGTCCGTATCGAGTTCTGCCCCACGGCTTATACACTGAGAGCGTTGTGTTCACGAGCAAGACCAGCAAGCCGCCACCCGAATGAATGACTGGCGATTGGGACAGATTGCGTAACTCGTCAATGGGAATTGTCGTGTTTGCTGCCAAGATTCCTATGGAGCTAAGTGTCTGCGTGAACCCGAACAGAATAAGGGTGGAAACGATGGTTAGAAGGAATTTCACCGTAACCCAATAGTGCCGGAACAAGCCCCACTTAGTACCGAGGGACATCACAAGTCCGGTTAGCAACGAGGCAAGGCATAAAGGCACGATGACATACCAGCCGGCCACATTCATGGCGAGAAAGGCGGCACGCACCATTTGAATATCTTGGCTGGTTAGACCGGCGACGGCGAGAGCTAGGAAGCCAGCAACAGCGCCTAACCAACCGACCGAGAAAGCGATATGCGTGGTGAGCGCGAACTTGCGGACGGCAGGTGTCATATTCATAGTTTTAATGGTCGAAGTTTTCGACGAAATCGTTCATCATTTGTTTGGCTTGTTCGCGCTGCTCGGATGTCAGAACGGCAAAAAGCGCGGCTTTTGTCTTTTCTTTTTCGACGAGAAGCTGCTTGACAATTTCAGCTTGTCGAGCGGCGACTTCCTGCGCCTTTTGCTCATCGAAAACTCCGTTTGCGCCTAAATCCATAGACGTTCGATGAGTTTCTTTGAGCCGCTCCAGCAAAAGCTGAAAGCGCGATTTGGAATCGGCTAAAATTTGTTTTGCCTGTGTTTTCTGCGCGTCGGTAAGTTTTAATTTATTCGATACGCGGTCAATATGTTGTTCGTGATGCTTCATCAAGCCTTCAAAATGCTGCCCGAAGCCGCCTTTATGCGATATTTGAGCGACGGCAATAATTGCTCCGATGGTTGATACCGCGACGATAGCGGCGGCGATGGTTATACTTTTCATTTTTTTCATTTTTTTACTCCTATTATTTCTAATCAAAATTTGAACGTGGACAAATGTCCGTTTTTATTTATAAGATAAAAAATCACGGGTTGGAAGAACACGCGAAAGCCATTTGTTCGGAATCGAACAAATTTCTTTTTTTGTCCGTAAATTTTCGCCTGAAACCAATTCAAATGGATAAAAATATGCAATTCCGAGCGTTTAAAAATGTGCCGCATCGTCCGATTCAAAAGTCGCGCAGACTTCTGCATCAAGCCTTAATCTCGTTAATTCTGGAAAAGAAGTATGAAGCCATTACCGTGCAACAAATCCTCGACCGTGCGGGTGTCGGGCGGTCAACCTTTTATATGCACTTTCGGGATAAAGACGAACTGCTCATAATGGGATTCGAGCATCTGCGCAAGATGCTTCACAATATTCAAATGAGGGCGCGGGCGACAGCCGCCGAATCTTATGAAAAGGTTATCGGATTTAGTCTGGCGATGTTTGAGCATAATTATGAATATCGTAATGAGTGGAAGGCATTGAGCGGCTCGCAGGCAGGCGTTATCGTTCGGCAAAGCGTTCAGGAGATGATTGGCAATCTCATCAAAGAAGAATTTAAAGCCGAGTTTCAAAAACGAAAAAAATCCGACTCCGAAATTCCTTTCGAGCTTTTCGTTCATTATTTGGCATCAACTTTTATGTCGGTTACATCGTGGTGGCTTGATTCTAAAAATCCTCTTCCGCCGAACGCGGTTAATGACATCTATCGCGCACTGGTTGTGCCAAGTCTCAAGTCAAATTTTGACTAAATTTTCTTTGAGGCTCATTGATTTTCCTTTGTGAGACAAATTTACTGATTAAAACAAAATAAGGCGTCAGGGTCATAATTTTAATATTTTAACTGACATTGTTTCGACACGCAAAGCGGGCTAACGGCGGAGTTGACGTGGGCAAAAACCAATAACGCGCAACTCCGGGTTAAAGAGGCAAGATTTTAAAGAGAAGCTGTTTTTGCCTCACATCCAATGACTTGTTCGGCGGCGCGAATATTTCACGATGCTTTTGCATTTTCTGCACGCTCCTTTAAGGCGACGTTCATTTCATTGAAACCCCGTCGCGTATCTGTATCCAAACTCCGCCAGAATAACGGCACAAGTAAGCCGCTAAACTGTTCACGCTGCACAAATTTCACTTTCTCTTCAGCAACTGGCTCAATGTTAAAAATATGCTCGCCCTCGAACAATCCACGCACAAACAAACTTCCTAACCAGCGCAATTCTTTCTGTGGCTCGGCTTTGAGTATGGTTGGGCTGAATTTCATTCCACGAGAACCTGACGGCTGAACGAAGATTTGCAGTTTGGCATTTGATTCAGGCTTTCCGTTTACGCTGCGGATAAATGGATTCCATTGCGGGTAAGCGGCAAAGTCGGTAAGCAATTGCCAAACTTTTTCGGCAGAAGCGTTAATTTCAATTTCGGTATTTATCTCTTTCATCTTACAACCTTACCATAACAAAGGAAGCTGCCGAACGGCTGAGATGACGTGGGGCGAAACCGCCACACGCAAGTTTATATGAAAGAAGAACGTCAAAACAAAGTCGCTGTTTCGCCCTCACGTCCATTGAATTGTTGGGCGTGTCTTTCGATAGAAAACATTGTATTTTCATTCCTCAGATTCTTCTCCCGTTTTGCGTTTTTTCTGCGAATAAAATATCCAAAACACTAAAAAAATATTGAATTGCATAAATAACTGCGTAAAACTCAGCGAATTAGCAAGCAAGCTAGTGTTAAATGTTGATTGGTTTTGAACGTAAATAATATGTTCTTTGATATTAGATGGAACATTATCGCTGAACATTAGCTTATCTAAAGTTCCATAATTTTGGTCAGCATATTCTTGATACCTTTGCAAACTCTGTTGTGTGTAAAGAAACTGCATAACAGACAAGGCGATTAAAGCTATAAGAGGAATAAATTCTATAAGAGGAATAAATTTAGAATTTCTCGAAAACAACTTGTTTTTCATCTTTTCTCTCCTGATATATTGCCGCGTCGAATTTATCACGAAACGCCCAACTATTGAATTGACGCGGGCGAAACCGAATTCGCGCAACTCCGAGTTAACCACGCAAGTTTTAAAAGAGAAGCTGTTTCGCCTCGCGTCCAATGACTTGTTGTGCGCGTGTTACGGCTCAAAGCGACATTTCACGAATGCAATGTCATAGCTAAACACAAAAGCACGAAACCAATCAACAGCAGCCAAGACCGCAAGCCCTGAAAGAACTCCCAACGGTTTCTTGTTTCCTTCCAATTCTCCGGTGGATTCTCCACACTCCATTTTCCGGTTGCCGAGTTAATCGGAACATTAAAAATGATTGTCGAAACTAAAGCGGCGATAAACGACACTACCGCCGCCCACCGAATAATCCGTGCCGTTTCTTTGATCCCATTGAGATTTAATGCGTAAGAGATTGATAAAATCACGCACAGCGTCATTAGCACAGGCATCACGCGCCCGAAGGTTTTGAGTAATCCCTTTTCAACCTGCACATGCTGTTCTCGCGGAAGTCCACGAATTACCGGATGCACGAAGGCGTAAGAACCGAACTCCGCGCAAGACGTAAATCCGGTCACGGTCAGAGCGACAAAGCCTAAAATATCCATAGCGCACTCCTTAATCTTAGACAGGTTCTTTCCTTTGACCTTCCTGCATTTTAGCTCCGATAGCCTTTGAGAGCGCAGTTATTGCCTTAAGCGGGCGCATCGTCACGCTGAATTCCGTAACCAGCCCGTTATCATCCGTTCGCAGGTAGTCAACGCCTTCAAGCGGAATCCCGCTAACTTCTGCGCGAAAGATAAGAGCGTGTGTTTGTTGCCCGGTGAAAACATCCGGGTAATGAAAATTATTGAAAAGCGAAAAGACCATTGGCAAAATCTGGCAAGCGGCTTGCTTGCCCACAGTCGGCTCTTCGTGAATCGGAGTGTAAAGCCGCATATCATCAGCAAACCATTGCGAGTATCTGTCTAAATCTTTTGATGCTAGCGCATCAGCGAACTCCTGCATATTCATAAATGTTGTTCCTCTGCACATCTTTTACTCTTGAAATTAGCACTTTTCCGGTTTCAGGCGAAGCGCGCCACGTCCCAAATTGGAAGCGGCGAGGGAATCATCGGCTATTTTTTCTTCAGAGCTTTTAGCAATGCCTGACGATTTAAACTGTAAAATTTAAACATTTAAGCAAAGAATATGAAAATTTAATTACAAACTAAACGCTTTTCGGAACTCTTTTATATGGCTTCGGCTGACAACCGCTTGACGACCACAACTAAGCGTAAGTCGTGCGGAATTCTTGTCGTAGGAAGAAACTTCGCGGACATGATTTAGATTAACAATAGTCTGACGATGAAAACGCCGGAAGATTTGCGGGTCGAGCAACTCCTCAAGCTCTGTGAATATTGTATATTTAGTCCAATACTCGCCATTGACAGTCGTGGCGTAAACCAAGCCGTCATTTAATCTTAAAGAAGTGACTTCTTCGAGAGTGAGAATTAGAATCCGATTCTGAGAACGCACCGGCAGGCGTTGTAAGTATTTCGTCAGAGGATATACGGTATTTTTCAACAAAGTCTGTAATTCAACATCGGTTGTCTGACGGAATGCCAAATTTTCATGGGCTTTAGCTATGGCTTTTTCCAAGCGGTCGTGGTGAATTGGTTTGAGCAAATAATCCACAGCATTGACTTCAAAGGCTTTGATAGCATATTCATCGTAAGCAGTGACAAAAACGACTAACGGCAGTTTGTCCACTTGAAGCATTCGCAACACGCCAAAGCCATCAATGTCAGGCATTTGAATATCCAGGAAAACCAGGTCGGGATTGTGTGTTTCTATCTGATGAATGGCATCTCTTCCGCTGTCAGCTTCGCCGACGATTTGGACGGTTTGCCACTCTGCAAGCAAATCCCGCAGCCGTTGTCGCGCCAAAGGTTCGTCGTCAACAATAAGCGAGTTGATTACTAAAGACATCTTTTATTGCTCCGCATAAGTCTCTCGGACTTGGATGGTTTTGTGAACTGCCTGCCCAGCGAGCGGAATCGTGAACGAAACCGTTGTGCCGCGCATCGCCGAGCTGTCAATTTGCAAACGGACTTTTTCGCCATAGATGCGCTGCAATCGCTCGTTCACGTTACGCAATCCGACACCCTGCGAAAAGATGTTTGATAAAACGGTTGGTGAAATTCCGATGCCCGTGTCTGAAACGCTAATGTGCAGATGCCCGCCCGCGAATGTTGCGGATAACGTGACTGAGCCGCCGCCCGCGGAATTGCCGAGTCCGTGTTTGACGGCATTTTCAATTAGCGGCTGGATACATAACGCCGGAATTTTTATCGGCAGCGCGTCCGCGTCAACGGCATTGTGAAAACTCAATTTTTCTCCGAGCCTGATTTGTTCTACTTTCATATAAATATTGACCAGATAAACTTCTTCGCTCAAGGCGATGAAATCTTTTCGCTCTTTGAATGAATGACGAAACAGGTCGGACAAGTCTTCCAGCAATTCTTCGGCGCGGCGCGGCGCGCGATGAATCAACGCGGCGACAGAGTTCAGGGAGTTGAAAAAGAAATGCGGGTCAATTTGCGCTCGCAGGGCTTTCAGTTCCGCTTGAGAAACGAGTTTTCTCAATTCCTCTTCGGCAATCGCGTGTTGGCGTTTTGCTTCGTGCAGGCGCAAGTTTTCAATCGCTTGGCTAATTTGCCTTGCAACGGCACGCAATACGCTCAACTCCTCGCTCAAATAACCTTGTCCGTAAGCGCGTTGTCCAAACAGGAAAAAGCCGCTCGCGCCTTCCGGCTCTCGAATAATTAACAAGAGTTCCGCTCTGTGTTTAGCAAACTCCGTTTCCAGCGATTCATCTTTCACCTGTTGGCGAAGAACAATATCCGCTGCCGTTGAAAGTTTCGCCTTCAATTCATCCGAAGCCTCGACAAAGCGAACCGACTCGGCATAAAAAGCCTTTTGCAAATAATCTTCGGATGTTGCGAGCAGCGATTGTTCGTCCGTTACAGAGCGCAGCTTCTCATTAAACTTGTCGAGAACGCGGGCGTAGTCGCGGCGTTTGAAAAGATGCCTGTCAATCATCAGATAAATCCAATTGCGTAAAGTCGGAAACGACAACAAGAAGCCGACCCAGACGCTGGCGAAAAAAAATGAACGCAAAGTCGGGTTGGAAACTCTGAGCAGCGTCCAAAATAATTGAGCCTCGATGAGCGATGAATCAACGCGGCGACAGAGTTCAGGGAGTTGAAAAAGAAATGCGGGTCAATTTGCGCTCGCAGGGCTTTCAGTTCCGCTTGAGAAACGAGTTTTCTCAATTCCTCTTCGGCAATCGCGTGTTGGCGTTTTGCTTCGTGCAGGCGCAAGTTTTCAATCGCTTGGCTAATTTGCCTTGCAACGGCACGCAATACGCTCAACTCCTCGCTCAAATAACCTTGTCCGTAAGCGCGTTGTCCAAACAGGAAAAAGCCGCTCGCGCCTTCCGGCTCTCGAATAATTAACAAGAGTTCCGCTCTGTGTTTAGCAAACTCCGTTTCCAGCGATTCATCTTTCACCTGTTGGCGAAGAACAATATCCGCTGCCGTTGAAAGTTTCGCCTTCAATTCATCCGAAGCCTCGACAAAGCGAACCGACTCGGCATAAAAAGCCTTTTGCAAATAATCTTCGGATGTTGCGAGCAGCGATTGTTCGTCCGTTACAGAGCGCAGCTTCTCATTAAACTTGTCGAGAACGCGGGCGTAGTCGCGGCGTTTGAAAAGATGCCTGTCAATCATCAGATAAATCCAATTGCGTAAAGTCGGAAACGACAACAAGAAGCCGACCCAGACGCTGGCGAAAAAAAATGAACGCAAAGTCGGGTTGGAAACTCTGAGCAGCGTCCAAAATAATTGAGCCTCGATGAGCTGCGTATAAAGAAATGCGAAAACGAGAATCGCCAAAACAGCCGCGCCGCGTTTGATGACAATATCCATAAAGGTCGCTTTATACAAACGCCACGCGGCAAGCAATCCGAACGGAATCGGCGCAAACGCGAGAGCCAACAGAAAAGGGTTCTGAGTCCACGCAATTAACGGTTTCGCTTTTTCATTGCCTAAAGCCTGAGCGATGACAAATGTCAAGCTCGCGGCATTCCAAATCAATAAAATGCCTGAAACCGTTAAAGACAAAAACATCGCTCGCCGCCGCCGCAAACGTATCACGTCGCGTGTTATCAACACCGTCAGCAGCCCGAATAACAAAGTGCCGATTGAAAAACCGAAGAACGCAACTAAATCTATTAAGTTTGTTTCGTCAGTCTCTTTTTGTTTTCCCTGATTCGACAAACGCGACTTTGCTGTTTCGGCGGTCGCCGTTTCGGGGGCGATTTCGATTGCGCGTTGCCAATTGGCGCGGGCGTTCGATTGGTCGTTCCTTTTGCGGTGAACATCGCCGAGGATTAAATAAATTTTTGCGCGTTGATGTTTGGTGTCGGGCGATTGAGCGAGCAATGCGATCAGGTGATTGAAATCTTCTATTGCGATAGATTCACGTCCGGCACTAGCGGGCATAAAAAAGTTTGCATAACCGCGTATCTGGCGCACTTCAATTGAATCCGGTGAAAGTTTAACCGCACGGTCAAGATCGAATAGCGATTGCTGTCCTAGCTGGACAGTTTCGTTTTCAGGCACGGCTTGAGACCCGATTTTGAGACCGAGAAGCGAACCTCGATAGGCAAGCGCGACGGCGTTATCGGGATTTTGCTCTAAGAGTTTGTTGAAAAACGTTTCAGCCTGTTGTCGTGCCTCGTCGTCTTGTTCCAACGCCAACAAAAAAAGTGTGCGACCCAGGTTGAGTTGCGTATCAAGATTATCGGGTGTAGCGTTCGTCTGGCGTTTTAGCTGCTCTGCGTGTTCACGCAGCAACTTGCGCGATTGTTCAAAGACAAAGAACGGGTTCTCGTTTTTGCTTTGCGCCGAGACGGAAGCGCAGCCACTCGCCAATAACAATGCGAAAAGTGACACGAGCAGATTCCGATAACGCTTTCTCATTTTCCTTTAGGTTACTATTGCCGCGACGACAAATATGAAAACAATCGCAGCGGCTAAAGATTTCTGCGACCATGAAAGCCGTTCAAATGTTTCCCAACGAAATAATCTCGCCGCAATTAATAAAGACGCTGCAAAAGTCAGAAGCAATACGACCAGCGGCACAACGATGTTTGATAATCCTTCGCCATTTACAATCACCTGACTTAACCCTTCGACCAGATAAGTTGATGGCAGCAAGCCCGAAATTGTTTGCAGCGTGGGCGACAACATAGACTTAGGAAGTGCCGCGCCTCCTAGAAACATCAAAGGGAAGAAAAACAAATTAGCCGCGACGAAAGCAACTTTGACGCTTTCGGCTACGCTTGCCAGCACAAACCCGAGAGAGAGAAAAGCAAGCACGCCCACGCTCAACATCAAAAACAAATTCGCATAGCTGCCCGCTATCGTGATGCCATAAAAGAGATGTGCCAACGCAATCTGCAATATAAGCGTTGAAAGAGAAATCAGAAAGTGCGTTACCAATTGGCTGCTAATTAGCAGCGATGGATTTATCGGAGCGATTTTATAGCGTCGCAAAATGCCGCGTTCACGCGCAGCCACCAAGCCGATACTCAATCCGAAAAAACCGCTCGCCATCGCACTGATGCAGAGCATTCCCGGCAACAGTGCGGTTACTGTTTTTGACTCGCCGCGTCCGAAGACGGTGCTGAACAAAAACAGAAAGAAAAGCGGAAAGAGATACGTTAAAAGCAAAGTTTGCCTGTCCCGAAAAATAAGTTTTAATTCTATAAGTAGGTTACTCAACCAAGCTCTCATTCTCGCAGCCTCCTGCCCGTCAGTTCTATGAATACATCTTCCAGCGAAGGACGCTTAACATGCAGGTCAACAAGCTCTTGTTTCTCTGTTTCCAGCCACTTGATTAACTCCATAATTGTGTGCGGAGAGTTTGTCGTTTGCAGCACGTAACCTTCTGAATTTATCTCCAAGCCTTCACTGAACGGGATTTGCCGCAGCAAAGCCGGAGTGAGAGGCGTGGCTGTATTGAATGCGATGCGCGAACTTTTATGTGTCCATAATTGTGTGCGGAGAGTTTGTCGTTTGCAGCACGTAACCTTCTGAATTTATCTCCAAGCCTTCACTGAACGGGATTTGCCGCAGCAAAGCCGGAGTGAGAGGCGTGGCTGTATTGAATGCGATGCGCGAACTTTTATGTGAATGGGCAATCAAGTGTTGCGGGCTGTCTATGTCTATGATTTTTCCTTCATCAATAATTGCTACCCGGTCGCAAAGTTTTTCAGCATCTTCCATATAGTGCGTGGTGAAGATGATAGTTCGTCCTTGCTCGCGCAAAGTTTTTATCAATTCTAGCACATTTAACCGCGCCTGCGGGTCAAGCCCTGCCGTCGGCTCATCGAGAATAACAATTGTCGGGTCATTGACGATTGCCAGTCCGATTGCCAGCCGTTGCTGTTGTCCGCCAGATAGCGTATGGAAAAAACTCTCGGCTTTTTCTTCCAATGAAACTAACTGCAACAACTCATCAACATTCACACGCCAACGATAAAAACTAGCGAACAAATGCAAAGCTTCGCGCACTTTGAGTCGGTCGGGAAGCGCGGTCAATTGCATACTCACGCCGATATGCTGTTTTAATTCTTGTGTCTGCGTCGCCGGATTAAAGCCACAAACTTGCACCAGCCCGTTATCAGATTGGCGCAACCCTTCGATTATCTCGACGGTTGTCGTCTTCCCCGCGCCGTTCGGTCCAAGCAACCCGAAAATCTCTCCGCGCTTGACCTCGAAACTAATCCCGTCAACCGCGTATAAATCCCCGTAATTTTTGTAGAGATTTTCAACTATCACAATTGCATTGTCATCAATCGCGTCGGTTGGTTTCGGATTCGGTTCAGCCAATTTTGCCAACAAAGAGATAGGTTTTCCTCTCATCGCGTTATCCTTATTGATGAATTCAAGACGCGGGACTTAGCCCAATCGGGCGACTTAGGCTGCCAGCGTAGATTCACAACATCATCCTTTTTCTCAACTGATACGCTGCCGTGCAGGATTTTGTTGTGACCGTTTTGGTTAATTTGAAATGCAACCGTCGCGGGAGTTGAGGCGTTAAAGTCTAAATCTGATGAAAAGTTCAATTGCATTGTTTTGTTTTTGCTGGTCAGCGTTACGGAACGCAAAAGCAGCCCCTTGGCAGATTGTTTTAATTTCATAACAGTTTCGACAGGTGAAGATTGCTGCGAACCGATTTCTTTGACGGTTAGTTCGTCGCCGCTCGCTTCGGTTACTTGAAAGTTTTTCGTTTGTCCGCGCTCGTTTTCAAACGTCCATTTCGCGCCGGTTTTTAGGTCGGCGGGCGACGCGGCGACGCGCCATTTTTCCTCGACGGGCAAGATGACCGCGATGCCTATGCCGTCGGCATAGACTCCGCGATAAGCGATGAAATAAGGCGGCGAGCTGATTTCCGTCCACGCATCTGCGGTGATGGTTTGATCGCCGATTTGGACGGCTGTGCCGGCTCCCGCCGCAGTTCCCAAGTCACGATAAATCAAAACCCAACCCGCGCCGTTTTCTTGCGGTGTCAGTCCGGCTCCCTGTTCGGACACCGGCGCAGCCATCGTAAAACGCCAGCGCACAGGTTGATTTTGTTCGTCCGTAAAAGCGAATTCGTGCGCGGGCAGTTGACCGAGTTTGTTTGACGTTCGGTAATCAATCTTTGCAATTCGCGCCGCCTCTCCCGCGTTCGTCAATGCTTTTACCCGCGCCTCAGAGTTGCAATAATTCACACGCCGCCCGGAAGTTTTCTCTGTCAAAACTAAAGTGATAATTTGAGCTTCAGCGTCGCTGAAAGACGCTTCAATCTGGGAATATTTTGAGTGTCCGGGAAGCCATTGCATAAAGTAGGACGGCACATACTCATATTCAATCTGCAATGGCAGCAACGGCAGCAGATTCTGAGCCGTTTGCCTTATCGCTGTCGGCGAATCTGACGGCTGCTGCAGCTCCGCATTCGTCGAAGGCTGATTAGTGTTTTGGATAGTCAAATTTGGTTGAGATGTCGGTTCAACCACGGGCGCGGCTGGCGCGTTAATCTCCTCTTGAGATTGCTGCGCGTTGGTTTTCTTATTCGCATACCAAACAGCGCACAAGCCGAACGCTAAAATAATAAAAGTCAGCGCGTAATTTTCGAGTTGTTTGTTTATCTTTAACATAAAATTATTGCCTCCCTGACGGGCGTAAATTCTCTGCGAGAAACTTTAATATCTTGAGCCACGAATCAGCCTGCGCCTGCGCGTCGCCTTGCGGCGTTCCGCCCAACAACAGTTTCCCGCTATTGGCACGCATCGTTGAAAAGTATGGTCGCCGTATGCCGTGTCCGGCTGATTCGTAGGACAGATGTTCGTAGCGGAATTTATGCTTGTGTTGTTTCAATCGCTCGACAATCATCTCCGACATCAACGACGATTGCCAAAGTTGGTCGTCTTTGCCGGAAACCAGCAGAATAGAACCATTGATTTTTTCAACCTGAATAACTGATTTCTCAACCGCCTCTTTGTTCTTCAATCCTTCTTTGTATATCAACCCGACATTGATGGCTTTGCTGAAATCCTGTTTCATAAATTCATCCGTGATGACGGGCTTGGCAAAAGGGATTTGTTTGTTTTGGTAAGTCCACGACGAACCCGTTCCCGGTCCCATATCTCCGATGCCTTCCCACACGACGCTGCTCGGCGCGACGGCGATAACAGCCTTTAGTTCGGGAAACATTGAAGCCAATAGCAACCCCAACTCCGCTCCCTTCGAGCTTCCCATCACAGCCAATCTCGCGCGGTCAACGCCGTCTTTCGCCGCCATCCAATCAATCCCTTTTTTTAAATACTCGATTGGAATTTGGTCAAGAGCTTTCGGCAAATCTTCCGCGCCGAAATAGGCGAGAGCAAATGCGGCATATCCATGCGAAGCGAGCAATGCCGCATCAACTTCCGCGCTTTGTAATCCGCCTTCCGAACCGCCAAGCACGAGAACACAAGGAAGTTTGCCGGAAGCGGTCGGAGCGTAAAACTTTCCGACTAATCCGTTGTCGCGCACCTCTTGCGCTTTCACATCCTTCGCCAGATGATGCCGTATAAGATTTGCCGACGCGACTATTTTATCGTCTGCGACTACCTCAAACTTTGTTGTCGTCGGTTTAGTCAGAGGTTTTAACTGCTGCGAAGGTTTGTTCGGTTGATTCGGAGTTAAATCCATAGACCAAAAAAGCCCCATCGGGTCAACGCCGCTGTAACTGCCTTTTGTCGGGGCTTGTTTGTTTAAATCAACTTCACCCGTTTGTGACACTGTGAAAGAGGCTTGCGAAATCCACTCGCGTTCTCTGCGGTCAATCATCGTGGCTTTGATTGTTACAGCTTGCAGCGGCTTGAGATTCGTGACGCGAATGCTGATGACTTCATCCACCAAAGCAGTTTGCGGTTGGATTTGAATCGTCGGCGTTTCATCCTTCTTTGCTTTATCTTTTGAGCCGGTATTCGTCTCCTGACCAAAACTCAAAATTGAAAAACTCAGTATGATTAGAGTTAATAACAACGCATATTTTTTCATTATCTTTTTCTCCATTAAATAAAAACTAAAATGTGAACCTCGCTCCGATTTCAATACGTCTTGCCAAGCCCGCGCTGTTAGCCGAACCAAAAGATGGCGATGTGAGAAATCCGTCCACATCCGACAGATTTGCCCGATTGAGCAAATTATTGGCGCGGATGTTCAGCGTCAGTTGATATTTTTGTTCCGACTTGCCGTTCTTGCCGCCAAATCCGAATGTGCGGCTGAGATTGAAATCCAAGGTCGCGTTGAAAGGATTCGTCCCGATGTTGCGTCCGAGCGAGCCGTTAAGAACAGTCGGGTCGAGCAAGCCGAATCGAGTTTGAATCGCATTCGGGTTTCCCGTTTGAGCCAATCCCGGACGGTCATTGAAATTTCCGTCCCCGTTATTGTCACGTCCCGTCGTGATGTCGAAAGGCGTGCCTGAAGCGATGTTGAGTTCCGCGGAAACTTTTAATTTCCGGGGAAGATTGAAAAGCCCGACGAGAAAAGCCCTGTGTCGCGCTTGCCAGATTGGGCGAGCCAATTCAGCTTGTAGGTTGTAACTCGATTGCGGCTGCAAAAACGGCTTATCCGCATTTGTGCGAAAGTTAAACCACAGATAGCCGGAAAAGAGATTAAAATGCCGGCTTCGCGTTTGACTGATGCCGACATAAAGAACCTGTCCCTTTAGACTCCCGCTTGACTCGAATTGCGTGATGTTCTTCTTGATACCGAACGGGCGCGGCGCGGTGTCGGGGTCATCATTTGCTCCGATAATCGGAGCGTTGATATTTCTGGATAACAACATTCCCCAACTTCTCGATATGTAGTAACTCGTATCAAGTTTCCAGCCGCGCGGCAATTGTCGCTCAAAACCGAGTTGAAACTGAAAGGAAGTCGGCGGCTTCAGTTGCGGATTGATTTGACGCGCCGATGTGATAACATCTTCCGCGTTGCCGCTTTGAAAAGGGTTCGGGAAAGACGGAGCATCAATCAAAATCTGCTGGACGCGCACGCCGTCCGAACGCTGTGTTTCGAGTGAAAGCGGAAGTGTCAGGCGATCAAAAAAAAGTCCGGCGCGGGCGCGAAAAACCCAGAGGCGTTTTTTATCGGGCGAATAGCCGATGCCGATACGCGGAGCAAAACTGATTTTGTCCGTCGGATTTGTTTGGGCTTCGTAACGCAGCCCCAAACTCAACAAGACATTATTCCGCACGGTCCATTCGTCTTGGATAAAACCCGCGAAAGTCCACTGCTTTATTTTCAATGACGGGTTGCCGCGAGCGATTGAAAATCTCGTCGGCGTTCCGCCCGAAAGACCCAATAACGTGCGACGGTATTGCTCAAGCCCTGATATATTGACGAGAACCGCCGCGCCGTTTGTCCCGACAACGACTTGACCGTTTTCATTTAACTGTGGCGCAAACGCGCCGCCGAAATAGAAACTGCCGTTGAAGTTCTCAGCTTGTGCATCGTCAACTTTCTGCCCGCGAATCTGTATTCCGATTTTCAAACTGTGATTGTCTGTGGCAAGAGAGTAATTGTCGGTCAACTCCATACGCCATTCTTTCTGCGTCAATGATTGAAGCGTCGCCCCGCCGCTGTTGAAAGCTCCGGGAATGATAACGGCAACGGCGTTGGATGCGGCGCGTTGTCTGATGAAAGAGTAAGTCATTCCAAAGCGGAATTCATTAAAGCCCGCTTGCCCGATATTTGCCGTATCGGTGAAACGGAAGCTGTGATTTGCGCTGCGACTGTTGACGGCGCGTGATGACAAATCGTCGCCGCCAACATTTTGATTCTTTGATTGATTTAAATCCGTATCGTAACGAAATATCAAAGTGTGATTTTGATTCGTCTGCCAATCTGCGCGTAGAGAGCCAAATAAAAGACTCTTTGGCGTTGGCACGTTCCCGGCTAGAGAAGTTTTTTGAAAATTGTTATCGAGTACGATTGCATTGATTGTTGTAGATTCGTCAATATCCCGCGCCTCGAAGTCAAAAAGAAAACCCGACTTTCCGCGTGTGATTGGTCCGCCAAATTGCAATCCGTATCGCTTGGTTGTAATCGGCGCGCGCTGCGGAGCAAAAACATCACGCGCATTGAGGACAGAGTTGTTAAAGTTAAAGAATCCCGTTCCGTGAAACGCGCTTGCTCCGGGTTTGGTGTAGATGTCTATTCTCCCGCCGCGATAGGGAGGCTTGTCATACTCTGCCGAAAAAATGTTGTTGTTAATGCGAACTTCACGGATGGATGATTTTGGCGGCAACCGCCCTTCGATAGTGAAGCCGTCAACGGAAACAGTAGCTTCACCCGGCACGCCGCCTGACGAGGTGGCTAATAACTGCAATAAATCTCTAAACTGGTCAGGATCATCGGGCAAAGACTTCAACATTTGCTCCGACAAAACCTGCGCTCCGGCTGCCCGCGCCGGGTCAAGCGCGACTTCAAAATTGTTGTCACTGCTGCTGACCGTTTCTTTGATTGAAGGATAAAGTATGATAGCCGAACGAAAGGGTGCGGCTGAAGAATCTAATTTCAAAATCTCCTCATATACGCCAAAACCTTCGGCAACAATACGCAAAGTGTAAGAGCCTTGCTTTAATCTTTTTATGTGAAAACGACCTTCACCGTCGCTCACATAATTATCGGCAACACCGTCACCACCTATCAGAATGATTTTCGCGCCGACGATAACGGCATCGCGCTGGTCTTTTACTTCACCGCGCACCTCTATTGTTTGCGCCACGGCTTTAATAGAAAACAGCGATGCCGCAATGAAAAAAATTATAATTGCTGCAATGGATACAAAACTTCTCATCACCGACTACTCCCATAAATCTGCCAACCCGCATTGAATCGAACAACCGGCTAACTTCACCTGTTGTTTATAAATTGTTTATAAAACACTATTAATTTGCATTCAATAACTTTTCGGGGAGTGGTATCTTTTTCGTGCTGGATGGGCGGCAAACTATGTCCAAGAAGTGCTACGTCTATATCTGTTCTTGGCACGTTATAATGAGAGCGATGACGCTGCCGGGAACGGCAGAGTTTTTCGCTGCCCATGGATTTCCGGGCTGGACGGCATATCCGGTCTTTGCCGGTGAACCTCTCGGCGGCATCGCTTTGATTTTCGGCGTGCTGACCAAATTGGTTTCAATTCTGCTCGTGCCAATTATTTTCGGCGCGATTTTGACGCATTATCCAAACGGCTGGTTATATGCCGCGCCGGGCGGCGGTTACGAATATGTGGCGTTTCTGCTGGTTGCGCTCGTCGCGCAGGCGTTGCTCGGTAATGGCGCAATGGCGGCGCAGAATCTGCTCAAAACAAAAGCCTCTCACAGAAATCCGATTTAGAATACGCTTCCATCCTTGACGAAAATTTACAACAGTTAGATTTATAGTTAATTATACTTGACTAATCAACTATTGACAGGTAAGGTAGATTTCAATGGTAAAGGTTAATCCAAAAAACGATAAAAAGAAATGCTTTCAACCCACACCGGGCGGAATCGCTTACGTTGCTTTGCTTCGGACGACGGATAAGGTGAAAAATTATTTTGAAACTCTTGTCGCGCCGTTCGACATTACTGGACAGCAATACAATGTGCTGCGGATTTTGCGCGGCGCAGAACCGGACGGGTTGCCGACTTTGACGATTGCCGAGCGAATGATTGAACGCGCACCCGGCATTACGCGGATGATTGACCGTTTGGAAGCCAAAGGATTGGTCGCGCGAGAGATTCGCCCGGAAGACCGCCGTTGTGTTCACTGCCGGATCACTGAAAAAGGATTGAATCTTTTGGAACTGCTCGATGCGCCGGTTGAAGAAGCCAATCAAGCCGCGTTTCGCGGTCTAAACGAAGGAGAGATTGAACAGATAATCGAACTTCTGGAGAAAACGAGAGAAGCTCACGAAGGGGAATACACAAATGAGAAACAAAACTAAAATTTTGGCTTTTGCGGGAAGTCTCCGCAAAGATTCTTACAGCAAACGAGTTGTTCAAACAGCAATTCGAGGCGCGGAAAAAGCGGGCGCGGAAGTAACTTTTGTTGATTTGCGCGATTACCCAATGCCGATTTACAACCCGGATGACCACGCGCAAAAAGGCTTTGACGAAAACGCGCTTCGTTTTCAGAGGCTCTTAACCGAACACGACGGGTTATTAATAGCCTCGCCCGAATACAACGGCTCGCTTCCGGCGGCACTAAAAAATGCGATTGATTGGGCTTCGCGCGAGAGCGACAGATATGAATGGAGCGATGTTTTTCAGGGAAAGCTGGCGGCGATAATAACGGCTTCGCCCGGCTCTTTCGGCGGCATACGCTCTCTGTCACATTTGCGCGGCGTGCTGATGAGCGTTGGCGTAAACGTTCTGTCTTCGGAAATCGCGGTTTCGTTTGTCGGCGATAAGTTTGACGGCGATGGCGAGAAAATGACGGATGAAAAGATGAAGGAATTGCTGGAAAAATTAGGCGTATCTTTGGCGGAGATGCTAAAGAAGACGCTCTACAAACCTGAACTCAAATTAGGAACAAGCAAGAAATAGTCTTGTGGACAGTTTCAGAATACTGTCGAAAATTTACTTTTTTCAAAGCAATGAGCAGAATTTAGATTTAACAAATGATAAGGAGTAAGTTCTATGAGCGTGAAACATTTTACGATTAAAGACCCGGCAACGTGGCATCAGTCGGGCGACCAACAGATATTTCTCGGTGATGTCGTTGATGCGTCTAACAGCGATACGATGAGCGTCGGCTTCGCCCGTTATGACAAAGGCGAGAATAATGAATGGACTGTTACATATGACGAAGTTCTCGTCGTTACTAAAGGTGTTTTTACCGTCTCCTCGGCAGATGGAGCGAAAACGGCGAAGGCAGGCGAGCTTATTTTCCTAACCAACGGCTCGAAAGTCGTCTATCAGGCAGAGGAGGATACGGAGTTGGTTTACGTGACTTATCCGCATTGGTTCGACGCGCAGCGTGATTCGGAACATGCTGACTTACTCGACAGGTTTCATCCTGCGTAAAATATTATGATTAACAACAATTTTGATTGGTCAACACTGTCTTTGTTTATTGCAGCCGCTTCGATTCTCGTTTTCATTCCGGGACCGAACACGCTTTACATTATCGCTCGAAGCGTTCAGCAAGGTCGCGCGGCAGGAATCGTTTCGAGTTTGGGTGTTCAGCTTGGCACATTGTTTCACGTTGCGGCAGCGGCTTTCGGCATGTCGGCTCTGCTGTTGTCATCGGCGTTAGCGTTTGACATCGTAAAATACGCGGGCGCGGCATATTTAATTTATCTTGGTATCAAAACTTTGCTCACGAAAGAAAAAATCGAACCGACCGAGGAAATTAAAAGAACAAGTTTGAGCCGCGTCTTTTTTCAGGGCGCGATAGTGAATGTGCTTAATCCGAAAACAGCTTTGTTCTTTTTCGCATTTTTACCGCAGTTTATTGACGCGACTCGCGGCGCGGTGGCAATGCAAATCGTTTTGTTAGGGATGATTTTAGTTTTTCTTGGAATTTTGAGCGATACGGTCTATGCGCTGGCGGCGGGAAGCATCGGCAACCGGCTGCGCGGGAGTATCAGATTTTTACGCGCCCAGCGTTATTTTGCCGGAAGCGTTTATATCGGGCTTGGCGCGGCGACGGCTTTGACCGGAACGCACAAAAAATAGTCTTGAGGAAAATTAAAGATGTTACTAACGAAAGGTGTTAGAGCATAACGATTGAATTGACGTGGGGCGAAACCGAATTCACGCAAGCTGAAAGTAACCGCGCAACGTGAAAAGAAAGTCGCTGTTTCGCCCTCACGTCCAATGGTAGGATGAAAGACGGGCTTGCGACTTCGATTGAAGTTGAGCCTCCATCGTCGTAAAATACTTACGTCCCGGAGCGTTCGTTTGTTTGATAAAGAACCGATTGATTAACCATTTGTCGCCAAAAGGTGAATGCTTGGCGGGTGGCGGTTAGTCTCCAAACCAAAGTCATAAACCGCTCGGCGTTTTCAACAAAGCCGAATGAGTTTCGTCCAATGGATAGGCGACCGTCATTCTATGCCACTACCCGATACGACCATAGACCGCTCTTTAACGAGCGAAGTCTCCAATAGCTGACTGGAACAGTGAAGCTAGTTCAAATTTTGAAAGAGGTCACTGCAAATAGGCATCATCGGCAACTTTTTGGGTTCAATTCAACGCTCTTTCTCGCCAAACCCGAAACGCCATCCGGCGAATATCAACATAGCCCGCCGCAGAAAGCAAAATCGGCGAGCAGGTCAGACTCTGTGCTTGACTGCTTCTTTCATAGCTGACTTGTTAGCCCGCCCGTAAAATAAGACCTCGCGTCGTTTTACGGTTCTTCAATTTCAATCAAATAACCATTTGGGTCGCGGGCGAACGCTCGCCAACCGCCCCACGAAGGTTGTTGCGGCGGCGTAAGAAATTGCACTCCGAGCTTGGATAATTCGGTGTATGCCGCCCGACAATCTTTAACACGAAACACCAGATTAACCGATGTTCGTTCAGTTGTATTCGTTATGCCAAGCGTAACAGACGGTTTGTCAGGTGTCGGCGGACTCTCAGGAATAAGATAAAGCAACATTGAATCACGAGCCAACAACGCAATGTGCGCGTCGTGTTCACGCACGTCAAAACCAAGTTTGTTTTGGTAAAAAGCTACGGATTCGCCAATATCTGCAACTACCAGCATAGTTGCCGTGTGAACAAGCTGACCGCCTAAAGGCTTGTTAGTTGTCTCCACCGAATTATTCTCCTCTGTCTGTTTTGTCAGATTAACAACATTATGCTGACAAGCCGAAAGCAAAATAATAAAAGATAAAAGACAAAATCTCAATTTTTGCTGACTCATATTACTGCATTTTCAGCGAAACGGTCGGCTGGAGCGCCTTGTTAGGCATATGCCAAGCCAGCCGCAACAATGAAGCAAACCAAACCGATGGTTGAACCGATTACTGGCTTGAAGAAAAAAAACTTTAGAGATAGAACCAAATAGATTGCGGATACCAGCACAGCGACAGCCTGAATTAGTAGCGATGACGCGAAGGCATTTGGCTCAAAGATGCCGACATGCAAGAATGCAGCACCAAAGAGGACTAGTCCCAAGCTATGAGTCAGATTAAAGCCGAGCCACGCTCTCCAGAGGTTGATACTTGGGTGAAGACGAATGCTCGACTGCTCCATTGCCTGACGTAACGCGGGGTCTGGCGGCGTGAAAGCCCTTGGATGCTTTAGGTCTCTCAACGTGAGCGCGCCATGTCCTGCCCCCATGAGTAGAAAGATAGATGCAGCGATGGTAATCAGAAGCTGAGCCATGTGACCTCTTTATGCCTAACGTCCGAATTGACGCGGGCGACGTTCATATTACGCAATAATCTGTATGTTATCAACTTTTTATTTTTTGCAAGAATTATCCGGCGGTGAAGAATCCGATTTATCTTCGGCAATCTCAGCATCAGACTTGAAACCAAAAATAAAAAAGCGCGGAATTACCCGCGCACAGGTGTCTTTGCTGACACAAAATTTTAGTTTGCCGCAATTTCCTGAGCTATCGCAGGCATTTCAGCCCACGGCTGCCAGCGTAATTCAAATTCGAGTTCGGTTACCGGGTTTCCCTGTTCATCTTCGTGGTCGGCTTCGATTTTGAAACTGACCGCTTCCGGCAACGCTACTTCGTGGTCGCCGAGCAGAAAAGTTGTGTCCTCAATCTTGTCCGCCAATTCGCGCAAGCGACTCGCAACTTTATCCCGACTCGTGATGTGATGTTCTTGAAATAAAATTAATTCTTTCGCCATAATTCCTCCTTTTTAGTAGTCCGCCAAAACGACGGGAAAAACGATTTCGACTTCGATTTCAAAATTAATCGGCGCGATGTCGCCGTTGTGTTCTTCTTCGAGTTCCAATTTGAAAGCGACATTTTCGGGAATCTCGAATGTTTTATCACCGAGCGTAACCGTGCCTTTCTCCAGCATATCGGCAATTTCCCGCAGGCGTTCCGCAATGTCTTCGGGAGTATGATTTTCCTCGTATAAATACGCTTCGACTTCATCAGTTTCAGGTGCAACTGCTTGTTCTTGCATTGTAAAACTTCTCCTTGTCTAAATTTTTCTTTAGACATCAAGTATGAGAAAGCGTTGTTAAGAAGTGTTGAATTCGACATTAAGTATTGATTAAATTTTATTAAAACTTTGAATAATCCAAACAATTCATCGAAGCGAAAAAAGAAATAGACGCAAAGTTTTGCGTCCGTTGAAAATCTTAACCGAATGTTAATGCAAGTGTAACTCTTCGGTTACCGCCGCCTGTTAAAAATTGATTTACTCCATTGTTTAACTATTTTATGGTCATCAACAATGAGCTAATTGGTTTTACAAGAACACTGCCTGTTTCCCGGGTAGTGAGAAAAGTCATCACCTCGGAAATCGCAGAAGGTCGCTATCTGGCGAAATTAGCCCAAACACCGGCTGAAGTTGAATCTGCGCTGCGCCTCAGATATGAAGTTTTCAACGTCGAACTTTCCGCCGCGCCGAACAAGAAAATGGCGCTCGGACTTGATTTTGACGAGTATGATGCCGGTTGTAAACACCTTATTATCGTTGACAAAGCAACCGGTCAAACAATCGGCACTTATCGAATAAACTCGATTGAAGCCGCCGGAAATGTTAGCGGTTTTTACGCCTCCAACGAATTCAGCCTCGAAGATTTACCGCCCGAAATTTTGCCGCAGGCGTTCGAAGTCGGCAGAGCCTGTATCAAGCGCGAACACCGCAACTCAAAAGTTCTCTTTTTGTTATTGAAAGCTCTGCTGCATTACCTAAAACAATCAAACAAACGTTATTTTTTCGGCTGCTGCTCGGTTTTCACGCAGGACTCGACAATCGGAGCAAAAGTTTTTCAGCAGATCGAGCGCGAAGGACATCTTCATCCGACAATTTGTGTCCGACCGCGCCCGAAACGCGCCTTTCCAATCAACAAATTTTTTGCCGCAACCGACCGTATCGAACTGCCGAGCCTTTTCAATATTTATCTGAAAATGGGCGTAAAAATCTGCGGCGCACCGGCAATCGACCGGGAATTCGGAACCGTTGATTTTTTCGTGATTTTCCATTTGCGGGCGATGAGCGAGAAATATAAACGGATGTTTTTCGCCACATAAATTTACTGCTGCTGAATAGTCGCATCCGTCGCTGAATTCAAAATTAGGAATTTTATTTCGCGTCAATTTTTCCGGCGGAAAAATTGACGCTTGTTAGATGGAGAAATTTTATGAACTCAAAACAGACGCGCTTACATATTTTGGACAAGGCTAAGGACTTGGGGAGAGAAGCAAAAACCGGAGTTTCTCTCCACTGTCACACCGAACATTCTAAAGAGATGCTGGATTTCGTGCCGCATTACGCGGCTAAAATTCCCATCGTTTCTTATTTTTGGGAAAAAGAATGTCTGAGCTATTTCGGGCGTAAAGGAAAAGAGCCGGATTTTTCAACCGGCTACTGGTCGCCGCCTTTGACCGGAAATGAAGTCTACCGTTTGGAAAAAGAACAAATAAACGGAATGAATTTGGAAGCCGTCGTTTCCATTACCGACCACGATTGTATCGACGCGAATCTGCAAGTCGGCGAACAAAACAACCACGCTCAAGCCCCAATTTCGATGGAATGGACAGTGCCGTTTGAATACGCCTACCTGCACGTCGGCGTTCACAATTTGCCGCCGGAACGGACTGTCGAAATTACCGAGCAACTGCTTGATTACACTTTTAGCGAAGAAAGTCCGAACAATGAAAAACTCCGCGAGGTTTTTGCGCTGCTCGATGAAATACCGGAAGTTTTGATTGTCTTAAATCATCCGCTCTGGGACATTGAAATCGTCGGGCAGCAACGCCACGACGATTTGCTCGAACATTTCCTACACGAACACGGAAAATGGATTCACGCCTTTGAAATAAACGGTTTTCGTTCGTGGTCGGAAAACAAAGCCGTCATCGAGTTGGCGGAATCTTTGAATATGCCGATTGTGACGGGCGGCGACCGTCACTGCGGAAAAGCGAACACGGTTCTTAATTTGACCAACGCTAAAACTTTTGCCGAATTCGCCGAAGAAATTCGCGTTGACCGGCGGAGCGAAGTCGTTTTAATGCCAGAATACCGGCAGCCGCTTCATTCGCGGCAACTCGCCTCGATTGTCGAAATCCTAAAACATTACCCCGAATTTCCCGAAGGCAGACGGCGTTGGTTTGACCGTGTGCATTTTGACACCGGCGACGGCTTTGGCGTGCAGCCACTCTCGGCGCATTGGAAGGGCGGCGGTCCGAAGTGGCTTCGCCGGGCAGTGTGGCTGTGCGGCATTCTCGGTCATAAAAGTATGCGCCCGGCGTTTCGTCTGGCAATGAAACGCGAAGACCGTGTTCCGAGACAGGCAACCACCGGCAGACGGCGGTCAACAGTCATCGGCGAACCGCTGACCACAAATGTCCATTAGGTTTCCGGTTTGGTCGGCGATTCTTTCGACCGAAGCCCGCGCCGGAATATCTCTACTGACGTTGATTTTCAGATTCTTCTGCAAAAATATCAGTTTGAAAAGTTGATGAGGCGATACGAAAAATTGACAACAGCGCGGAAATTAAATTGGTTGAGCCGCTTCGTGTAGTTTCGGTTTTTCCTGCGCTTTGTCGGGAAGCAGACGATTTAAAACCTTTTCAAAAAATGGAACGAAAGCGACAAATGCCAGAACTCCCAAAACATTAAATAATAAATGAGCGTTAGCAATTTGATTTTTAATATCGCTCTCGCCCGAAATTTGTTTGACCAAAGCTACGAACGGAACAAACAGAAGTAGTCCAAGCGTGACTGTTACAAAATTAAAAAACAGATGAAATATACCTGTTTTAAGTGCCTGCCGATTGGAACGGATGGTCGCCAGGAGCGTATCGGCGCAAGTTCCGAGTTCCGCGCCGAGCATTACGGCAATGCCCGCCGGAAGAGTTATCAAAGATTGTTTTGCCAGCGTAATCACCATTCCGACCGTTGCCGACGACGATTGAATAATCACCGTTACAAGACCTCCGACTAACGCGCCGTAAAGCGGATTTTCCAGACCGCTCATCCACTCGGAGAACTGCGGCTCGCCTTTGAGCGGCTCGACGGCGTTTTCCATTGTGTAAAGTCCGAAAAAGAGCATTCCGAAATAAAGCAGAATTTTTCCCGTGCGGTTGATTTTCGGATTGTGGCTGATTATCAAAAGGATCAAACCGATTATTAAAGCAATCGGCGAATATTTCCCAACATCCATCGCAATAATCTGGCTCGAAACGGTCGTGCCGATATTCGCGCCCATTACGATTCCGATTGCCTGCTTGAAGGTTAAAGTTCCGGCATTGACCAGCACAATCGTCAAAATAATTACCGCCGAAGAAGAATCCAAAATGGTCGTTACGACAATTCCGACGATTATCGCCGTAAAAACATTGCGCGTAAAACGGGCGATAAAATCACGCGCCCGGTCGCCTGCCCAGTCTTTGATGGTTTCAGACAAATTTCCGACGGCATATAAAAAAAGGACAAGACCGCCGGCTAAAGTTAAAATGATTTCCAACATAAAAAGTTAGAACCCCGCGCTTAATTTTTGGTTTAGCACTCTAATTTATCAGTTCGGATGTTACATTTTTGCTAAATTTCTGTTAATTAGATGTCTTTTGCGAAATGCCGGTGATGTTCCTTTTCAAAAGATGAACGGAATTGACGGCTATTTTCGTAACCACAACTCGACTCGCCGATTTTTCTCGCGTCCTTCTTCGGTCGAGCCGGACGCCACCGGAAGACTGGAGCCGAATCCCGTTACGACCGTCGGCATGACTCCGCGCCGCGTAAGCTGATCGGCGACGACCATCGCGCGTTCCTGTGAAAGATTTAGATTCGTATTGCTGTTCTGACCGTCGTCGGCAAAGCCGAAAAGTAAAAGATTTTGACCGTTTAATTTAAGCTCGGTGATAAAATTTACAACGCGGTCGAGGTCTGTCAGCGCTTTATTATCGAGTTCCTTGCCGCCTTTCCGATGAGCAATGGAAATTGCTTGAAACCATGTTACCACCGCCCGAACGATTCGGGCGAAAACGTTGCGTTAATTTACGCGAAATTTTCAATGCTCTTTGTTATTTGGCACGCAGTGGTTGTCAGTGGCGAATGCTGCCGCGTGAGTATCCGAAATGGCAAACCGTTTATTATTACTTTCGCCTGTGGCGTGAATCGGAATGCTTTGTTGCCATCAATGACAAACTGCGACAAAAGACTCGACTTGCTGTTGGAAAACAAGCCGCTCCGAGCGCGGCGATCATTGATTCGCAATCAGTCAAAACCGATGAACAAGCCGCCTCAAAGGGGTATGATGCCGGCAAGCGTGTTAAAGGCAGGAAGCGTCATTATTCTGGTTGACACGCTTGGCTTGCTGCTCAAAGCCAAAGTCTTAACCGCCAATGTTCAAGACCGCGACGGGGCGAAAATGTTATTTTCAGAAATCAAAGAACAGATGCCGCCTCTGCGACTGATTTGGGCAGACGGCGGTTATCGCGGCAAATTGATTGTGTGGGTTGCCGCGCAATGTTTATGGATACTTGAAATTGTCAAAAGGAACGACCAATTGAAGGGCTTTGTCATAGTTCCGAAACGCTGGATTGTTGAGCGAACCTTCTCCTGGTTGAATCGAAACCGGCGACTGAGCAAGGATTATGTGTATTAAGTAGTCAGGCAGAAATAGGCTGACATTTTTGCTCTTTGAAATTGATTCGATATTTCGTGCCGATATTTGTAAAAATTTCAGTTAATTTTTCTTTGTATTTCTCAAATGAAAAATAATCCGAAGGCTTCAGCCATTCATATTTTGCTTTACGCCAAAAAGTTTCGGCTAAATTCAAATGCGGCGAATATTTCGGCAGTTAAAAGACAAACAAACCTTTTGCTTGCCAATTTACCGATTTTTCCCGAAACAACCGGCTATGATGCATTGCGGCGTTATCCAGAACTAAAACCGCCGGTTTGTCAGGTGTCAGGTTTTGAGCAAATTCCTCGATTGCCGAAATGATGAACTCGGCGTTAATATTCTGGTCGGAAAATTTAGTAAAGCCGAAATTATCTGAGCTGAAGATGCCGAAAACATTGATTTTTCGGTTTCCCTGCGGAACGATACCAATGGTTTCACCTTTTGCCTGCCAGCCGTAAGGCAGACACGGATTCATCGAAAACGCGGATTCGTCCGAATAATAAAGGTCAAGATGACCGTCAGCGCATAGTTGCCGCAAACGCCGGAGATTCATTTTGCCTTCATTGTAGAGATTTGCGTCCTGACTTTTCTTGAGGCATTTGCGGAATCGGCGGAAAGTGTAGCCAAGTTTTTTAAAAAGCGTTTCAGCGTATCGGGATGCATCTCAATGTCGAGTTCAGCCGATAGTTTAGCAACGACGGCTTTCAGATTTTGCCTTTCGTTTTCCACTAATGCCCGCGCTCGCTCGACGTGTTGCGGGTTGGCGGGCGAAAGTTTCGGACGACGACCTTGCCCCGGCTTTTTATGTAGGGCTTCGATGCCGCCCGATTCCCACAGGTTAAACCATTCATAAATGGTGACGCGATGAACTTTGAACAGCTCGGTTAATTGCGGAATCGTCTGTCCCTGATGGGATAGAATCAGGCATTGGCAACGATCTCGAAAGAGAAAATGTTTGCCGTAGCGTTGACCTTGCTGCAAACTTTTCAATTCAGATTCTGATAATTTGATGAATCGCATTTCTGAATTTTAGCGAAAAAACGATAAAATGTCAGAGTAATTTTGCACGACTACTTACTACAGCTTATACCGGCGAAGTTTTCGACCATCCTGCGTTTTAGCTTTTTGTCGGTTGCCTTTATGCAGCGCAATCAATTCAATGCCTTGTTCAGCCAACTCGGCATCCAATGGATCCGAATCATATGCCTTATCACCAATCAATCGCGCAGGCGATTGGCTGGTAAAAACTTCGGCGAGAGTTTTTCCAACAAGGCGGACTTCATGCGGCGAAGCAGAATCAGTGTAGACGGCGAGAGGAAAACCAGCGCGGTCTGCTACTGCCATGATCTTCGTACCTTTGCCCCGCTTGGTCGCTCCCACCTGGAAGCCCCTTTTTTAGCCGAAACAAATGTTCCGTCAATAAAACATTCTGATAAATCCAGTTCTCCGCGCGTCCGCAGATCTTCCGCCAAATTCTCCAACACACTTTTCAAAGTGCCGTCCTTAACCCACATTTGGAAACGACGATGGCAAGTCTGGTATGGCGGAAATCTATCAGGCAAATCCTGCCATCGCGCACCGGTTCGCAATATCCAGAGAATTCCGTCAAGCACTTCGCGGTTTTCTCGCCACGGTCTGCCGCGTCCGTCGTCGCGGCGGATAGGTTCGGCAATGAGCGGCTCAAGTATCGCCCATTGCTCATCCGTTAATTGTTCACTTTTTGCCATGCTTTAAATTTAGCATGACTATTTATGAGACTGTTTCAAGTAAATTTCAGGTTGGCACACTATAGGCACACAAAGCAAAAAAGGCAAGCGTTTAAGGCTTGCCTTTTTTTCTCGTAAATCATTGTAAAATACCAAGAAATCAAGATGTTTTGGTGGAGTCGAGGGGGATCGAACCCCTGACCTCATGACTGCCAGTCATGCGCTCTCCCAGCTGAGCTACGACCCCGAAAACAATTACGAATTATAAATTACGAATTGCGAATGAGCAAACGCTCTTCTTGAATTACTAATCATAAATTTTCGATTGTGCAAAAACAATGGATTAATTCGTTATTTGAAATTCGTAATTGTTTTTACCTTCCTTTGAAAACCGGTAATTACGAATTATAAATTACGAATTGCGAATGAGCAAACGCTCTTCTTGAATTACTAATCATAAATTTTCGATTGTGCAAAAACAATGGATTAATTCGTTATTTGAAATTCGTAATTGTTTTTACCTTCCTTTGAAAACCGGTTTGCGCTTTTCCAGAAACGCCGCAACTCCTTCTTCCTTGTCTTCGGTTGAAAAACAGACGGCGAAAAGGTCAACTTCGCGACGCAAGCCTTCGTCTAAGTTTGAGCGTGAAGCGAGTTTGACGGCTTCTTTCGCCATTTGCAGCGCAATCGGCGCTTTTTCAGCGATTTTATTTGCCAGCGCAAACGTCTTTTCTTCCAATTCTTCCGCCGGAAAAACATCATTGACCAAGCCGAGATTATACGCTGTTTGCGCGTCAATCATATCGCCGGTCAAAATCATTTCCATCGCTTTCGTTTCGCCGATTAAACGGGTTAGACGTTGCGTTCCGCCACCTCCTGGAATTATGCCTAAATTTATTTCCGGTTGTCCGAAGCGCGCCTTTTCGCTCGCCGTGCGCAAATCACACGCCAAAGCTAGTTCGCAGCCGCCGCCCAAACAAAAACCGTTTATCATTGCAATCACAGGTTTTGGAAACGTATCAAGCGAATTAAAAAGCGAACGCTCTTGAAAAACGTTTCTTTGCGTTACGGAAGTTTTTCCGGCAAACTCGCCGATGTCCGCGCCCGCAATAAAAGATTTTTCACCCGCGCCGGTAATTACCAAGACTCTGACAGAATCGTCTTTTCTTAATTCGTCGAGTGCGGCGACACCTTCAGCGTGAACTTTTGAATTCAGGGCGTTAAGTTTATCAGGACGGTTTATCGTTAAAACGGCAATGCCTTCATCGCGTTTTTCAACTGAGATTGTTTCGTAATCGGGCATAATATTCAAATGTCGGATGTTAGTTGTAGAAGTTAGTAAAATCAAGTTGCTCACTTCTAACATCATAAAGCGAAATAAAGCGTTTGACTGCAAATTCGACTAATTTATTATTTGATAGTTATACTGTAAAAACACTGTTACAGCAAACATCTTTAAATACGGAGAACGGTAAATTTTTATGGCGCAGACGGAAATCAATCGCAAAGTGGTTATTTTGGGTTCGGGTCCCGCAGGACTGACGGCGGCAATTTACGCTTCGCGCGCGCAGCTTGAACCGATTGTCATTGATGGTCCGCAGCCGGGCGGACAACTTACAATCACGACGGACGTTGAAAATTATCCCGGATTTGCAGATGGAATTATGGGACCGGAGTTGATGAACCAGTTTAGGGCGCAAGCCGAACGCTTCGGCACGGAAATCTTAAACGTCTGGATTGATTCGGTCGATTTATCCGAAAGACCGTTCACGCTCAATGCAAAGGAAAGCGCCGACAGCGACGATATTACGACTGTTATAAAAGCGGAAACTTTAATAATCTCAACGGGCGCTTCCGCCAAATGGATTGGCGTTCCGGGCGAAGAACCCGCGCCCGTCGGTTTGGGCGGCAACGGCGTTTCGGCGTGTGCCACCTGCGACGGTTTCTTTTTTCGAGGCAAACCGGTCGTCATCGTCGGCGGCGGCGACACGGCGATGGAAGAAGCGATGTTTCTGACGCGCTTTGCCTCGAAAGTGAGCTTAATGCACCGCCGCGGTTCGTTCCGGGCTTCGAAAATTATGCAGGAGCGCGTTTTTAACAACGAGAAAATAGACGTTGTGTGGAATACGGAAATCCGCGAAATTCTCGGCACGAAAGACGAAGGCGTAACGGGCGTGAAAATCTTCAACAATCAGAAAAACGAAGAGTCAATTTTTCCGACGCAAGGCGTTTTTGTCGCTATCGGACACAAACCGAACACAGACCTTTTCAAAGGCGTTCTCGAGATGGACGAAACCGGATATTTAAAAACCGAAGGTCGCACGATGAAAACCAACATTCCCGGCGTTTTCGCCTGCGGTGACGCGCAAGACCATTATTATCGCCAGGCAATAACGGCGGCAGGTTCGGGCTGTATGGCGGCGATTGACGCCGAAAGATTTCTTGTCGAACACGGCGAAGCGGAGAAAAACACGGAAACGAATTGGTAAAAATTTAAAAATATTTTACTAAGCGCCGCCGATTAAATTCTTCTGAAAATTAATCAGCGGCGTTTATTTGTGATAATTTATTGTTTGTCATTGTAAATTTTCACAATCTACAAAAAGTTTTCCACCTGTGGAAAACTTTTTGCAAAAATTTCTCAAAACAAATCCGAACAGTTTTATTAATTCCAATCTCTTAATAAGTAGATGGCGAAAATAATCAATCCAAAGCAGGAGATTTTTCGGGTATTGCGCGCGCAGTCAGGCGACAAACGGGCATTTGATGAACTTCTGCAAACGGTTCAAGCGCCACTTTTTCGCTATATTTACCGGCTCGTCAGCGAACGCGCTCTGGCGGAAGATATCTTGCAGGAAGTTTTTATCATCATCTACCGCAAACTCGTCTGGTTGGAGAATCCGAAACTTTTTCGGGCTTGGACATATCGCATCGCGTCGCGTGAAGCATTTCGATACTTGAAAAAAGAAAAGCGATGGACGGAGCAAATCCGCGACGAAACAGTTCTGGAAACGCTCTCAGCCGAATCGGCGGAAGAAATTTACGCACCCGAGTTAATCGCGCAAATTCCGAAATTGATTTCAGAAGTTTCGCCCGCGAGCCGTGCCGTTTTGATTCTGCATTATTTAGATGAAATGTCTCTGAGCGAAGCGGCTGAAATTTTGGATATTTCTCTCGGAACTGCCAAATCGCGGCTTGCTTACGGACTGGCGAGTTTGCGGCAGAAAATAAAAAAGGAGCAATAAACTTGTGAAAGACATAAGCACGAAAAAAATAATCATCACTTTGGCAATTCTCGAAGCGCTGGTTATAGTTTCCGCAGTGGTTTACAACATTATTCACAAATAAAAAGGAGAATTTTATGTCAGAAAAAATCAATAAGATTCGTGAAAATGCGCTCAATCGAATCGAATATAACGAACGCAATTATAACCTTGCTTTCGTCGGCGCGGCTCTTGTCGAAATGCTTTTTATCGGCGCATTTCTGCTGCTCGCGGATTTTTCCAACCGCGTTCATCTGCTTTTGTTTATCGCGTCGTTTTCCGTTTATACGATTTTGATATTCGGTTTGATGGCGCTCGGTCTGCACGTTAACCGAAACACTCTGCGTATGTTAAAAGCGATTGAAATGCTCGGAAAAAACGATTAATGCCGTTTAAAGAATTCTTGGAAGTTTTAGAAAACTTTCTTTCGATTTATCCTGTAATGAAGATTGCAGCGTTTACTCTAAATCTTCGCTAACAAATTTGTAACAATTTCCGCTTCCGAATGATCGAAAACCGCGTCCAACTCTTTTTCGACGCTGCCGTGGAGTGGCTTTAACTCTTTAACGAGCGGCGCGAAATTCTCGAAATCGTAAAGCTCCGTGTCGAGCAGATGCGAGCCGGTAACATTAGTAAGCGCCGTCATTATTGACGAGCGAACATGCGGAATCTCTTTTGCCAATTCGTTTATCAATCGTTTGACACGCGCGCGTTTCAGATTCGGCTGCGAGCCGCATAAATTGCACGGAATAATAGGAAACTGTTTTTCATCAGCAAACTTTGCGATGTCTTTTTCCTGTGCGTATGCGAGCGGTCGAATGACCGTATTTCTTCCGTCATCGGAACGCAGAATCGGCGGCATCGCTTTTAATTGTCCGACGAAAAATAAATTTAATAAAAAGGTGTTGATTATATCGTCGGCGTGATGACCGAGCGCGATTTTTGTGCAGTTCTCTTCAATCGCAACGTTGTAAAGAATCCCGCGCCTTAAGCGCGAACAGACCGAGCAGAAAGTTTTGCCTTCGGGAACAAGGCGCGTAACGATTGAGTATGTATCTTCTTGAACAATGCGATACGGAACACCGATTTCTTCCAAATAATCAGGCAAAATATGTTCGGGAAAATCGGGCTGTTTCTGGTCTAAATTGACAGCGAGAATTTCAAATCGGACGGGTGCGCGCTTCTGTACGTCGAGCAGCAAATCGAGCATTGTGTAGCTGTCTTTTCCACCCGACAGACAGACCATCACGCGGTCGCCGTCTCGAATCATCGAAAAATCGCGGATAGCCTCGCCCATTCTTTTGAGCAGTTTTGTTTTCGTTTTACTCTCTACAAACAATTTTTTTACCTCACCTTCAAACCTAAAAGTTTGACACGCCGCGAGAAAATTGACAAATGCACAAAAAATTGTTGGACACGAATTGAAAAAGTCTTTTATTATTAGATACAAATTTGATTTGATAAGTTTTGGGCGCGTCCATCGGTTTTGCTCTCGACCTTTTTCCATAACTGATGCTCCCTAATAAATTTTCCTTTGTAAACGAAGAATTTTACGCTCCAAAGATTTCGCCGCAGCAATTAGACGCACTTTTGGCAGACGGCTGGCGCCATTTCGGCACGCACTTTTTTCGTTACAATCTCGGGTTTTACACGGGCAAAATTCGCCCCGTCATTCCACTTCGCATTCGACTTTCAGATTTTTCCTTTTCTAAAAGTCAGCGTCGAATTTTAAGGAAAAATCAGGATTTGCAAACGGTCATTCGCTCGATTGAGATAACGCCTGACAAAGAAATTCTTTTCAATCGACACAAACGCCGGTTCAAGCGCGACGCTCCGTTTTCAATTTATGATTTTCTCGATTCCGACGCCGCCGACACGCCTTGCAAAGCGTTAGAAATTTGTGTTTTCGACGATGAAAGGCTGCTTGCCGCAAGTTTTTTTGATGTCGGAGAAACTGCAACATCAAGCGTTTACGCGATTTTCTCACCGGAAGACGGCGCGCGCAGCTTAGGCATTTTCACGATGCTGATTGAAATTGACTTTGCTCGCGCGCGCGGCAAAAAGTTTTATTATTCGGGTTACGCTTACGAGGGAAATTCGTTTTACGATTACAAAAAACGCTTTCGCACACTCGAACAATTCGATTGGCGCGGAAATTGGAAAAATTTTCAAGTCGAGTAAAATAGCGAAAGGAAACACGGAAAAATGAGAGACAAGCGTTTTGGCTTTGTGTATATTTGAATTGGTATCGAGCAAAAATCGAATAATAAAAAGGAGAAAAATAATGAGTGAAAAAAATCAATCGAACGAAAACGAAACAGAAAATAAACTTAAAAATTCTTCAAACGAAAACGGCGAGGCAAAAGACAAAGCGTCGTCGTCAGCAATAACCGGAGACCCGGGAAGAACGCCCGGCTCGGCGGAAGGCGATGAAGAAACGATTGACGAAGACATTCGTCAGAAGGAAGCGGAAGGAAAGTTATAAAGCGGTAAATAAAATGAAGAAAAGTGAAAAGGTGTTTGCTGTAATACCAAAAACCTTTCCACCTTTTCACTTTCCGTTTTCACTTGCGGCTAGATAATTTTCATCAAAACTTTTCTTTCACGCGCCCCGTCAAATTCGCACAGATAAATTCCCTGCCAGCGACCGAGAAGCAATTTGCCGTTTTCAAACGGAACTGTTACGCTCGAACCCACGAAAGAGGATTTGATATGAGCGTCGGAATTTTGTTCAGAATGACGAAAACCTTCGTAGAATTGCGGAATTAAATTTTTTAAAAACAAAAGCATATCGCTTTTCACGTCCGGGTCGGCGTTTTCGTTTATCGTCAAACCGCAGGTTGTATGCTGTATGAAAAGAACGCACACGCCTTCTTTTGTTTCGGATTCGCGCAATGTGTTTTCAACTTCCGAAGTGATTTCAATCATTTCCTCGCGCTTGTTTGATTTGATATTAATTGTTTTCATAAGAAAATTTACGACAAAAATAAAGAAAAACTAACCGCAGATAAACGCAGATAAATCATTTCTTATATCTGCGTTTATCTACGGTTAGTTTTCTTCCTGTTATTTCTGCGCCGAAGTTGCGCCGAGATATTTTTCGAACCAATCGAGATTTGACTGCATCGCGGCAATCTGCATTTTCGGCTCGGTTAAACCGTGCGGCTGACGGGGAAATACGACCATTCGCACGGGCACGTTTTGCGCTTTCAAAGCATTGTAAAATTCGTAGCCTTGAGAAATCGGAACGCGCACGTCGGCTTCGCCGTGCTGAATCAAAGTCGGCGTAGCGACGCCTTTGACATTGAACATCGGCGAATGCTTTTGATAAATCTCCATATTTTCCCACGATTGCCCGCCGAAATAATCCGGCACAAAATTCGGAATATCAGCCGTGCCGTTAAAACTCATTAAGTTCGTAACAGGCGCACCTGCCGAAGCCGCTTTAAAACGCTTGGTTTGCGTAACAATCCACGAAGTCATAAAACCGCCGTAGCTCCAACCCATTACGCCCAATCTTTCCGGGTCGGCGACGCCCATTTCAATAATTTTATCGACGCCGCTCATCAAATCCTGAAAATCCGCCCCGCCCCAATCTTTCTCGTTGGCATAGCGAAATTCCCTGCCGTAACCGCTCGAGCCGCGCGGGTTCGGGCGCAAAATCGCGTAGCCGCGAGAAGCAAAAGTCGCCAGGGGATATGAACCGCGTCCGCCGATAAAAGTCTGTTGGAAAACTCCGGTCGGTCCTCCGTGAACATTTAAAAGGAGCGGAACTTTCGTCCCGGCTTGATAATTGACTGGATAAGTCAAAAGACCTTCAATTTCCTTGCCGTCCTTGCTTTTCCATTTGACGATTTCTGTTCTGCCAATCGGCATTTTCGGCGTGTCGGAATTAGCGCGGCTGATTTGGACGGGCGCGAATTTATCAATCTTCGACACAAATGCTTCAGGCGGATTTTCGGGATTCTGCTTGACGAAACCGAGCATTGTTCCTGTTCGATTCAGATTGACGGCGGTCAAAACTTCGTCGGTTTCGTTGATTTCCGCGATTTTATTCGCCTCGACATCGACCGCGTAGATTCGTGTTCGCGTGCCTTTCGCTTCTGTAAAATAAATGCGTTTCCCGTCGGGCGACCAGCCAGCGATGTTCGGTTGACCGTCAAAAGAAGAGGCGAGAGCTTTCGGCGCGCCGCCCGTCGCCGGATAGACGTTTATCGTTTCGTTGGAAGCCCAGCGAGCCGGAATATCGCTGACCGAAATGGCAAGCCATTTGCCGTCGGGCGAAAAACGCGGGCTGATTTCGGCGGCGGCAGTTTTAGCAAATGGCTTGACTTTACCGCTTGAAACTTCAACCAGAGAAACATCAGAAGTCGTCCAATCGTTAGCGACGGGCGAGCGCGAATGACTGAAAGCAATCTTTGAGCCGTCGGGCGACCAATCGAAATCGCCGCTGACGTTGTAATTTTCCGTCGACAACTGTCGGGGCTCGCGTTTGCCGCTTGCATCTTTCATCACCGAAACGACGAACAGGCGCGACATTTTTTGATTTTCCTCAACCCACCGAAAATCGTTTTTGCCTTTGTCGTTTTTCTCTTCCTCGTCGCTCTTTTTGTCGGACATCGTATAAGCAATCCAGCGTCCGTCCGCCGACCAATCGAAATTCGAAACGCCGGTTTTAACATCAGTCAGCGGCTCGGCTTCGCCGCCGCCCAAACGTAGAATATAGAGATTGTTTTTGTTGTCCTTGCGGTTTGACGTAAAGGCGAGCCAATTCCCGTCGGGCGACCATTTCGGATTGGTCGAAGATTTCTCTCCGTATGTAATTTGAAACGCGCTCGCGCCGTCGGTGTTCGCCAGCCAAATCTGCGTGACGAATTCTGATTTCTCCGCGCTCATTACTGCTTCATTGACCGTATAAACGATGCGCTTGCCGTCCGGGGAAACTTGCGGCGAACCGATGACTTTCATTTTCACCTGCATTTCGGGCGTCCAAGTCTGCTGCGCATGAACGGACGCGAAAAGCAATAGAATTGACAGAAAAACAAACGACTTTTTCACGAAAGATTTCATATTTCGATTTTCTCCTGCGGATTGATTTTGAAAGATTGGTTGCGGATATTGTAGCTTATTTCGTTCGGTCCAACAAAGAAACATTCATTTGTGCAAGAAAATTTATATTCAATATGTAAATTTTTGTTTTGGCTAAAAAAGCTACAAATAATGAAACGACTTTAGCCAAAATCAAAAAATAAGTCTTTCAAAACAGCTGGAGATGTTCGGAAAAATATTTTTATCAAAATTTGGCTAAAGCCGCTTGTTTTTGTGAAAATCCTGCCAACCAGCTAAAGTCGGCGGCGATTTATTAAATTGAATAAAGAACGGAGCAAGGGTGTTCTTTAACGAACAATTACACGATTTCTTTTACAATCTCTTTTCGGTAGTAACTTTAACTGTTTGTTCCATATTAGCTTTTGGAATTATATCTGCGTGAGGAGTTGTTTTATTTACATTAGCATTAATATGTGGAGCAATAATCAAGGCTACAATACTCATCAGCTTAATTAAGATATTCATCGAAGGTCCTGAGGTATCTTTGAACGGGTCGCCGACAGTATCACCCGTCACACTCGCCTTGTGAGCTTCACTTCCTTTATACTGCATTTTCCCATTAATCATTACGCCGGTTTCAAATGATTTTTTAGCATTATCCCAGGCTCCGCCGGCATTGTTTTGGAACATCCCCATCAAGACGCCTGTAACAGTAACACCTGCTAATAAACCGCCGAGAACTTCCGGTCCAAAAACAAATCCGACGACAACCGGAGTAGTTAAAGCAATCGCGCCAGGAAGCATCATCTCTCTTAGAGATGCTTTAGTAGAAATAGCTACACATTTCTCATATTCCGGTCGCGCTTTATACTCCATAATTCCCGGAATTTCTTTAAACTGCCGTCTAACTTCTTTCACCATCGCCATTGCCGCTCTACCAACGGCTGCAATACAAAGAGAAGAAAAGATAAAAGGAATCATTCCACCAACAAATAAACCTGCGAGAACGTCTGCTTTATAGATATCAATTGAATTAATTCCAGCAAGTCCAACATAAGCTGCAAATAATGCTAAAGCTGTAAGAGCGGCTGAAGCGATAGCAAAACCTTTTCCTGTCGCAGCTGTTGTATTTCCAACTGCATCTAAAATATCTGTTCTTGCTCTAACTTCTTTTGGAAGTCTACTCATCTCAGCAATACCACCGGCGTTGTCGGCAATCGGTCCAAAAGCGTCAATTGCAAGCTGCATCGCCGTTGTTGCCATCATGCCTGCCGCCGCAATAGCAACACCGTATAATCCGGCAAAGTAGTAAGACGAATAGATACCGGCTGCCAGAATAAGCGTTGGAACCAAAGTAGATTCCATTCCAACAGCAAGACCGCCGATAATGTTTGTCGCGGCGCCTGTATCGGATTGTTGAACGATTGATTTAACGGGACGTGAACCCATAGATGTGTAGAATTCAGTCACAATGCTCATCAGAGCGCCGACAATGGAGCCGACAAAGATTGCATAGAAAACTCCCAAATTTGTGAAGCTATAACCTCTGAGGGTCATATTTGCAGGCATCATCCACATCACAATAAAGAAACAGGCAACTGTCGTAATAATAATTGAAGTGTAATTCCCAATATTCAGCGCTCTTTGAACATTGCCTTTGTCATCGGAAATTCTCACCAGTGAAAAACTGACGATAGAAAATATAATTCCGACTCCGGCAATCACCATCGGAAGAAGCATCGGAGAAAGACCGCCAAAATTATCACTGACAACAATCTCGCGTCCGAGAACCATTGTCGCCAGAATCGTGGCAACAAAAGAGCCAAAAAGATCCGCGCCCATTCCGGCAACGTCGCCGACGTTATCGCCGACGTTATCGGCAATAGTCGCCGGATTTCTCACGTCATCTTCAGGAATTCCCGCTTCGACTTTACCGACAAGGTCTGCTCCAACGTCAGCCGCTTTGGTATAAATACCGCCGCCGACTCTGGCAAAAAGAGCGATTGATTCAGCACCGAGAGAAAATCCGGCAAGAACCTCAATCGCTTTTTCCATGGGAATACCATTTACTGCGGCAACCCCGTTCACCGGACCGCCGGCGCTCACAACATAGATTTGGTAGAAGATTATAAATAAAGTACTCAGACCTAATACTGCCAGGCTGGCAACTCCAAGTCCCATCACCGTTCCGCCGGTAAAAGCTACTTTGAGCGCGTCTTTCAGACTAGTTCTCGCCGCCTGCGTCGTTCTGACATTCGCTTTTGTCGCAATGTTCATCCCGAAGTATCCGGCAGTCGCGCTAAATACCGCACCGATAAGAAATGAAATTGCGATTACCGGCGAAGAAGTTTCGACTAACGTTCCAGACCAGCCGAGAAGAATTGCGGCAACGACCGCGAAATAAGCAAGAATCGTCCACTCAGCTTTCAAAAACGCCATCGCGCCGTTAGCGATATAAGTCGCCAGCTCAACCATATTTTCATCGCCGGTCGCCTGCTTGCTGACCCACGCAGATTGAACCGCCATCACAACTAGCCCCAAAACCCCTAATGCCGGGATCAGATAAAGAATTGTAGATTCCATTAAAAACCACCTATTTTGATAAATAAATTACTGTATTAAAGCCCTAAAATATTAACCGTCTATACAAACTATATGATTGCCTCGATCTATTAGAACAGTGTTCCGGTGTCGCGCTTCATCACGTTCTGAACCAAAAAGAAGGCGAAACCGATTTCTAGACCGCTGATTATAAAAACTAACCAAAGTTCCACACTTTTATATCCCTCTTCTGTCTTGTTAATAAAATATGACGTTTTTCAAAAAGGGTTATTATTACTGTTTTGCGGCAAACATTCAAATCGAACGTTACAAATACGAGGTAAACATGAGGTTTGTAAGTTTATATAAGAAAATTATTGACGATTTTCTTTCATCAATTCGATGAATCTTTCAAACAGATATTCCGAGTCGTGCGGACCGGGCGCGGATTCGGGATGATACTGGACGGAGAAAACCGGCAGAGTTTTGTGACGCAGTCCGGCGACCGTGTTGTCATTCAAATTAAGGTGAGTTATCTCGATATTATCGGGCAGACTTTCCGCTTTGACGGCGAAACCGTGATTGTGCGCAGCAATTTCAATTTTTCCGGTTGTCAAATCCTTTATCGGCTGATTGCCGCCGCGATGTCCAAATTTTAGTTTGTAAGTAGAGCCTCCGAAAACTTGCCCGAGAATTTGATGTCCTAAACAGATGCCGAACATCGGCATATTCTCTAAGGTTAATTTTTCGATTTCGGCAACGACTTTTTTCATCGCCGCCGGGTCGCCCGGACCGTTTGAAAGGAAAATTCCGTCTGGCTTTAATTTTAAAACTTCTTCAGCGGAAGCGTCGCTTGGAACGACGGTTATTTTGCAGCCGATGCGGGCAAACTCGCGCAGCGAATTTGTTTTCACGCCAAAGTCAAAACAAACGACGTGGAATTTCTCAGCGCCGTTTGATTCGTATTCAAAAACTTTTCCGGTTGTAACGCCGCTTGCCAGCTCGCGGTTTTTCATTTCGGGCGAGTTTTGCACTTTTTCCAAAAGATTCGTTTCATCCAAATCTGTTGAAGAAATCACTGACCGCATCGCGCCTTTTTCGCGGATATGACGAACCAGAGCGCGCGTGTCAATATGCTCGATACCGACGATTTTGTTGCGCTTTAGATATGAATCGAGAGTTTCGGTCGAACGCCAATTCGACGCGACGCGGCTCGCTTCGCGCACGACGAAACCTTCCGCCCAAGGACGACGCGATTCGCTGTCGGCTTCGTTGACGCCGTAGTTCCCGATAAGCGGATACGTCATACAGACGATTTGTCCAGAATAACTCGGGTCGGTCAAAATTTCCTGATAGCCCGACATCGAAGTGTTGAAAACTATTTCGCCGAAGGTTTCGCCTTCCGCGCCGAAAGACTCGCCGTGAAACACGCGACCGTCTTCGAGAACTAAAATCGCTTCTTTTGCTAAATTCATTTGGGGTTATTCATCACTTTCGGCGCGAATCTCGTCAGGTTTTACTTCTTCGAGATTATATCTAGCGTGGTTTATAAAACCGATATTCGACGGATTCCAGTAGCGGAAAAACGCTTTGCCGTAGATATATTTTTCGGGAACGGTTCCCCAATAGCGCGAATCCGAAGAGTTGTCGCGGTTGTCGCCCATTACAAAATAGAAATGTTCATCAACCTTTTTGAGCGGGAAACTCGGCAGCGACTGATTGCGTTCAGCCTCAAGATACGGTTCTTTTAATTCCTGCCCGTTGATAAAAACCACTCCGTTTCGCACTTCCACGGTTTCACCGGGAAGTCCGATTACTCGTTTAACGTAGCTTTTGTCGGGGTCGCGCGGATACCAGAAAACAATCACGTCGCCGCGCTCGAGATGTCCCCAGCTAAAACTTTTTATTTTGTAATAAACCAATTTATCAACCAGCAGACGCTCGCCGTCGTGAAGCTGCGGCAACATCGAAGTGCCTTCGACGACGACGGGCTGCGCGACAAAAACCCCGAGAAGAACCAAAACGGCGACGATTAGAATAACGTCGCGCAGCAGCTTTAAACTTTCCGTCCAAAGTCCTTGTCTCGACTCATTTTTTACGCGGTAAACTTCAATGTCGCGGTCGTCCGCCGCCATGTGCGTGCCGAAATCGAATTGGTTTTTTCTTTGAAAATCGAACATAATCAAGCAGTTTCGATGTAAAGGTTCAGCTTTCGAGTTGGAAAATTATTCAAACTCAGAGTTAAAGTTATCGGTAATAGAAAGCCTTGTCAAAAAATCAGACGGAGTTTAATCAATTGAACGAACAAATTCGGAAACTTTTCCCCGCAACAGAAAAATACGCATATCTAAACAGCGCTGCGGTTGCGCCGCCGCCGACCGTCTCCGTCGAAGCCGTAATGTCGCAGCTTCGGGACGCCAGCGAAAACGGCTCGGTTAATTTCGGCGAATGGGTTGCCACGAAAAACCGCGCGCGCCAAATCGCGGCGGAAATGCTCAAAGTCAAATCCGAACAAATCGCTTTTGTGCGGAATACATCCGATGCCTTTTCGACCGTCGCCAACGGTTTGAAATGGAAAAAAGGCGATAATATCGTCAGTTTTGGACGCGAATTTCCCGCTAACTTTTACGCCTGGCGCAGAATACGCGATTGTTTCGGAGTTGAGCTTCGGCTTTGTCCCGAAAGAGACGGGCGCATTGATTTGGACGAATTTGTCGGTTTGATTGACGAAAACACAAAGCTCGTTTCAATCAGTGCGGTGCAATACGCTTCAGGCTTTTGCGCCGATTTGGAACGAATCGGACGAGCGGCGCGAGCGGTTGACGCGCTTTTTGCGGTTGATATTATACAGGCGTTCGGCGCGCTGCCGCTCGATTTGCCGTCGAAGTTTGTTGATGCGGCGGCGGGCGCAAGTCATAAGTGGCTTTGCTCGCCCGAAGGATGCGGAATTTTGTATCTTTCAGACCGAGCCAGAGAACGGATTGAGCCGACTCTTGTCGGTTGGATAAGCGTGGCGGACGCCTGGAATTTTGAAGATGTCGAGCAAGATTACCAGCCGAACGCGCTTGCCTGGGAAACAGGAACGGGAACGGCGTCGCTATTTTACGGCTTGGAGCAAAGCCTGAAACTTTTGTCCGAAACCGGCGTGGAAAATATAAAAAATTATTTAGAAGAACTAACCGATTATTTATGTGAGCTGGTCGCGGGAAAAAATTATGAAATCGTCAGTTCAAGAAAAAGCGGCGAAAAATCGCAGATTGTCTGCATAAAACATCGCGGCGGTTTAGAACCGATTAAAATTGCCGAACGTCTGCAAAAGGAAAATATAATCGTTTCGCCGCGTAACGACCGCATTCGCATCGCGCCACATTTTTTCAACAATCGTGAAGATATTGAAAGATTAATCGAAGTTCTACCATAAAAGTAGAAACTAAAAAGGCAAAAGAAAAAGATAAAAGGCAAAATCCGATAACTGTCTTTCAATTTATTTGGGAGCCGTTTGCAAAATTATCGAATGCTTAATTTTTACTATATTACCTTTTGCCTTTTCTAATCTCCAAGCAATCTGTTTGCCGAAGTTTGGTTGGTCAAACCGTCGAGGTTGAGCCGCGTCATACCGCCAGCGTCGGAAAACGCTTCCGTATTTGAACGTTTTTGCTCGCGCATGCGATAAAAAATTAATCCGACGCCGAGACCGACGAGAACCGAAAGTCCGAGTCCGCCGACGATTGCTTTTACCGTTGAGAGAAAAAGGCTCGAAGTTGTTTCGATAAAAGCGCGTTCGGCACGTTTGAAAGCATATGGGTCGGAGCCTAACCATTGCACGGTTTTTTCGTATTTGATTTGGTCAAGCAAGCCGTTTGCGGAGCCTTCATCGGCGACATCAAATACAAAAGTGTTGTAGTTTCCAATGCGGCGATAGACAGTCGTGGCGCTTTGTCCGATTTCTGTTAATCTCTGTTTGATTTTGTTGTCGGCTTCGATTGAAGATTGCGGCGCGGCGTATTCGACGATGAGAAGTTTGCCTTGCGGAAACGGTGCGGTAACGGCTTCCGTGCCACCTGCAAAATCAATCAAATCAAAAACCTGCCGCTCGCCCAGCGCTTTTCGTAAATCGCTCGGATTTAAGATATACGCCGCACGGTTTCGTGCATTTTCCCAATCGGGAAGATGTTTGATAAGAACCGGAACGCCGTCGCTTTCCGAAACTTCCTGACTTTTTATCGGTGAATTACTCTTCTCCTGCGCAAAAACGCCGCAAGTCACCAAGACAAAAACGCAAATCAAAATTAAAGATTTTATAAACCGACTCTGTTTCATCACTACGTATTTCCCGCTCTCAAATTTTCCGACTTAATTTAATTAATATACTAACATTACTGGGGAAAACACCGGTAATCAGCAACAATTTCATACATTGACAAAACCGTATATGCGGTGCGTCAAATACTACACGGTTTTGTTTAAATCCAGATTTAGATGAGCAGCGAATACAAAAATATGTCCGGTAAATGAAACAAAATTAAAGCGGCGGCGTGGAATAATTTATAACCATTATAAAAAAAACTTTTGGCACGCGAATTGATATAGGACAAACGCAGGGGGAATAATAGATAAATGACAACCATAACCAAAAATTTAGAATTTCCGATTTGGCAGCAAGCAGAGGTTGCCGCGAGTCAAGAAAAAAAATTTACCGAATCAAACAAAAAAGTTATGTCAGGCGAAATGAACGATTTTGCATTAACCCAATTAGCCGCACAGGGAAATATGGCGGCATTTGAAGAAATTTACAACCGGCATCATCGTCGAGTTTATTCGATTTGTCTGCGAATGCTCCAGAACGCGACTGAAGCCGAGGATTTAACACAGGATGTTTTTATCCAACTGCACCGCAAGATCGGCAGTTTCCGCGGCGACTCGGCTTTTACAACGTGGCTGCACCGTTTGACTGTCAATCAGGTTTTAATGCACTTCCGAAAACGAAACGTGAAATTTGAAAAGACGACCGAAGAAGGCGAAACGCCGGTTCAGGTAGTCAGCGGCACGGAAAATCACAGACGGATGCCGATTGTCGATAAAATTGCGATCGAAAACGCCATTGCGCTGTTGCCGGACGGTTACAGAAACGTATTTGTTCTGCACGATGTCGAAGGTTACGAACACGAAGAAGTTGCGAAAATCCTGGGTTGTTCGGTCGGAACTTCAAAATCGCAATTGCACAAAGCGCGTTTGAAATTGCGAAAATTGCTTCAGAAAAAAGCGAATCCACGTCTGGTCGGCGCTTGGTAATTAAAATATTATTCGATTTATAGAAAGGCTTTTCAGAAATGAAAAGCCTTTTTTTATAACCAAAATTCCTTAGTTCGATTAGTTTCTTTTTAGGTATTTTTCAACCGGATGTTAAATTTTTTTTTCGCCATCTGGTAAAACTGAAACTTTTTTAGTGCTGATTCGTTCTACCCCATATAGAAAATATCTTGGTAAAGAACGAAAATAGTTATATAAATTGCTCGTTCTAAAATAATAAAAATCTTTGCGCTAAGTTCTGTAGACTGGAAAACAACGGCGTCGTATCCGCGACCAAAATAATTTTCATTCCGGTATTTCGACAGCTTACGGTAAATCACCGTTGTAAAAAGCAGATAAATATCCGACAAAGGAACTTTGCAAAAATCCGTCATTGCGGTATAACTGTCCGGCTCGCCCGGATTATCACAAAAATCAAAGGCTTGGGTAAAAAGGCAAATACTAAATTACCTTGAGAGATTCTACGGGAGAAAATGTTGATGAAAAAGGTCTTTTTTGCTGTTCTGTTAATGCTCGTCGGTTGCGCGGCGCTTTCCGCACAAACCGATAAACCGACGTTGTTCCGCCAACCGGCGATAAACAAGACCGATATAGTTTTCTCATATGCGGGCGATTTGTGGATTGTGCCGAAAAACGGCGGCGATGCACGGCGATTAACTACGGGAATCGGTATCGAGGGTAATCCGTATTTTTCACCCGACGGAAATACGATTGCATTTACAGGCGAATACGACGGAAATACGGACGTTTATACGATGCCGACAGCTGGCGGCGTTCCAAAACGTCTGACGTACCATCCGGCTTTGGATGAAGTTTCCGGTTGGACGCCCGACGGCAGAAACATTCTTTTTTCCTCGACGCGCAACAGCAGCTCGAATTTTTCGCGCCTTTACACTTTCCCGATTGACGGCGGCGGTTTGCCGAGCGAAATTCCCCTGCCGATGGCTGATAGAGGCTGGCTTTCGCCCGACGGAAAATATATTGCTTACGAACCTCTTTCACAGTGGCAAAGCGATTGGAAACGCTATAAAGGCGGACAGACACAGCCGATTTGGATTGCGAAACTTTCTGATTCAACCGTCGAAAAAGTGCCGCGCGAGAACTCAAATGACAAATGCCCGATGTGGATTGGCGACCGAATTTATTTTTTGTCGGACAGAAACGGCGGCTCGGTTTCGCTTTTCTCGTTCGATACGAAATCGGGACAAGTCGAGCAGACGATTGATAACAAGGGACTCGATATAAAATATGCTTCGGCTGGCGCAGGCGGCGTGATTGTTTATGAACAGTTCGGCACGATTTACACAGTTGATGCCAATTCTAAAAACGAGAAAAAAGTAAATATTAGAGTAGCCGGAGATTTTTCGGGCGTGCGTCCGCGTTTTGAGAAAGTCGGTTCGAGAATTGCCGGTTTTGACATTTCTCCGACCGGCGTGCGCGCCGTTTTTGAAGCGCGCGGCGACATTATTTCCGCGCCCGCCGATAAAGGCGACGCGCGCAATCTGACGAACACTACGAACGCGATGGAACGCGACCCGTCATGGTCGCCTGACGGAAAATATATCGCGTATTTTTCCGACGAGTCCGGCGAATATATGCTTCATCTGCGCGACCAAACGGGAATGGGCGCGGTTAAAAAAATATCTCTCGGCGACAAACCGGCGTTCTTCTCGTCGCCCGTCTGGTCGCCCGACAGCAAAAAAATCGCATACAACGACAATCATATGAATCTCTGGTATGTTGACGTTGTAACGGGCAAAAATGCGCGAGTTGATGCGAATCCTTACGGCATACTCGACGACGTTTTAGAGCCTTCGTGGTCGCCTGATTCGAAATGGATTACTTATGTCAAACAATTAGACAATCGCCTGCGAGCCGTTTATTTATATTCGCTCGACAAAAATCAGACAAATCAAGTAACCGACGGTTTGGGCGACGCGCGTTACATCGTTTTCGATAAAAGCGGCAAATACATATTTTTTACCGGCAGCACGAACGTCGGACCGACGATAAGTTTCGCGGATTTGTCGGGCATCAATCATCAAACATCGCGCAACGTCTATGCGATTGTTTTGCGAAACGACATTCAATCGCCGCTCGCACCGGAAAGCGACGAAGAGAAAATCGAGCCGGAAAAACCGAACACACCGCCGCCTGGAGTAACGCCGACGCCGCCTGCGCCGAAACCAACTGTTACGCCGACGCCAGCGCCGCAGCCGAGTCCGAACGACACGCCTGCGCCGCCAAACCCGAACGAAACGCCCGAACCAACGCCGACCGTTTCGCCGACGCCGGAAAGTCCTGCGGATAAGCCCGCGCCTGACCAGCCGACGCCCACACCAACGCCGCCGGGCGCGAACCCACCCGCCAAAAAAGAAGTCGAAGCGACGCGCATTGATTTGGACGGCATTGACCAGCGAGTCATTTCGATTTCGCAAATCCCGACGCGCAACTATAATGCCCTTTACGCCGGAAAACCGGGAACGCTTTACGTTTCGGAAATTCCGCAAGCCGCGCCGGTTGCCGGAACGTTCGGTTTAACCATTCACAAATTCGATTTGGACAAACGCAAATTTGAAGAAGTCAAAACCGGCATCAACAATTTCCGCGTCTCGGCGAACGGCGAAAAAATGCTGTTCCAGCAAGGTCCGGTTTGGAATTTAATCTCGACCGTCATTCCACCCAGACCGGGCGAAGGCATCGTCAAAACGGGCGAAATGGAAGTCTATGTTGACCCGCGCGTCGAATGGCAGCAGATGTTCAATGAAATTTGGCGCGGCGAGCGCGATTTTTTCTACGACCCGAATTTGCACGGACTCGACATCGAAAAAGCTAAAAAACTTTACGAGCCGTATCTGCAAGCCATCGTTCACCGCGACGATTTAAATTATTTATTCCGCGAGATGCTCAACCAAATCACGGTCGGGCATATGTATATCGGCGGCGGCGACCAGCCGCGAACCAACGTCGTATCCGTCGGACTGCTTGGTGCGGACTATAAAATAGAAAACGGACGTTATCGTTTCACTCGTGTTTATAACGGCGAAAACTGGAATCCGCAGGCACGCGCACCCCTGACCGCGCCGGGAGTGAACGTCAAAGCAGGTGATTATTTGCTCGCTGTCAACGGGCGTGAAGTTCGTGCGACGGATAATGTCTATCGCTTTTTTGAAAGCACCGCCGGAAAACAAATCGTTATTAAAGTCAGCTCAAACGCGGACGGGAAAAATGCGCGTGAAGTAACTGTCGTTCCGACAGGAAGCGAAAATGGCTTGCGAAATTTGGCGTGGATTGAAGACAATCGCCGCGCCGTTGATAAAATGAGCGGCGGCAAACTCGGTTACGTTTATATTCCGAATACGAGCGGCGCGGGCTACGCGAGCTTTAACCGTTATTTCTTCTCGCAGACCAATAAACAAGGCGCAGTAATTGACGAGCGTTTTAACGGCGGCGGTCTGCTTGCCGATTACGTCGTCGAATATTTAAACCGTGCGCAGCTCGGTAGAATTGCTTTCCGCGACGGCAAAGATTGGAATGTTCCGGCGGGCGCAATTTATGGACCGAAAGCGATGCTCATAAACGAGCTTGCCGGTTCGGGCGGCGACGCGATGCCCTGGTTCTTCAAAAAATTGGGTGTCGGTCCGCTTATCGGCAAACGCACCTGGGGCGGTTTAGTCGCGGCAGCCGGAATTCCGACGCTGATGGACGGCGGCAGCGTTCGCGCTCCAAACGGCGCAGTTTACGGTTTGAACGGCGAGTGGGAAGTTGAAAACGTCGGCGTCGCGCCCGACATCGAAGTTGAATATGACCCGGCAATGTGGCGCGCGGGACGCGACCCGCAGTTAGAAAAAGCCGTCGAATACCTTTTGAGCGAATTACAGAAAAATCCGCCGAAGGAATATAAGCGCCCCGCATACCCCGATTATTTGAAGGGAACGGGTTTAGGAAAACAGTAAAGTTATTTATTGAGTTATTTACAGGAGAAAGTAATGAAAAAATTCGTCTTGAGTCTTTTAATTTTATTCGTCGCATCTGTCGCCATTTACGCGCAGAACAATGTGCCGATGCTGTTTCGCCAGCCGACTATGAATCGAACCGACATCGTTTTCGCATTCGCGGGCGATTTGTGGCGAGTTTCCCGAAACGGCGGCGCTGCCGAGCATTTGACGAGCGGCACGGGCAGCGAATCGAGTCCGCAATTC